>LNFM01001280.1_pt1 | contig 57887 bp, 50 predicted proteins | sample 596031 | NCBI WGS metagenome assembly LNFM01 (sample SAMN04254537, study PRJNA301005) | activated carbon metagenome | isolation source: dual media filters at the Ann Arbor, Michigan drinking water treatment plant | place: USA: Ann Arbor | reverse complement strand
ATGAGCCAGTGGCTCGTGCCGTCCACAGGCAACAGGAGTGCTCGCCATCATCGATCGCAGGCAGTTCATGGTCGCGGCGCCGGCCGTCGTTGCGGGTTCGTCTCTGCTCTCAGCGTGTTCTTCGGGTGAGGATGCGACGAGCTACGAGGCTGTGTCGAACCGCCTATGGCGCCTAGGTGCGCGCCATGGTTTGAACGATGCCGCGCTCATGACCGAACTCGTGCGCTACGCGACCCTCGCGCCCTCGAGCCACAACACGCAGTGCTGGAAGTTTCGGGTCGAGCCACGCGCGATCACCCTTCTGCCTGATTACGATCGTCGCTGCCCGGTGGTCGATCCCGATGATCATCACCTGTTCGTCTCGCTCGGTTGCGCAGCCGAGAACCTGATTCAAGCCGGGCTCGCATTCGGCCTCGGGGGTGATGCGAGCTTCGATGCGAGCGGCGACTCGGTGCGCGTGGCGCTGGCACCGGCAACGGGGGCCGCGTCGCCCTTGTTCGAGGCGATCGTCGAGCGGCAGTGCACACGCAGCGAGTACGACAGTCGCGCTCTGTCCACGGAAGAACTCGCTCTGCTCGAGCAGGCGGGCAACACCGAGCGAGTGCGCATGTTGCTCCTGACCGAGCGGCCTGCGATGGAGCAGGTGCTCGAGTACGTGGTTCAGGGCAACACGTCGCAGCTGAACGATCCGGCTTTCGTGGCCGAGCTCAAGGCGTGGATTCGTTTCAGCCGCAGCGATGCGGTGCGCCGGGGCGACGGGCTTTTCGCGGCGGCGTCCGGCAATCCGACCGTGCCGGCTTGGCTGGGCAGCGTCGTCTTCGACTGGTTCGTTACCGCCGAATCCGAAAACGACAAGTACGCGAAGCAACTGCGTAGTTCGGCCGGTGTGGCCGTGTTCGTCGGGCAAGCGCAGGACAAGGCGCATTGGGTCGAGGTGGGCCGTGCCTACGAGCGTTTTGCCCTGACGGCGACCACGCTCGGCATTCGCAATGCGTTCGTCAATCAGCCGGTCGAGGTGGCGTCCTTGCGGCCGCAGTTCGCGAGCGCCGTCGGATTGGGCGGGCTTCGGCCCGATCTGGTGGTGCGATTCGGACGCGGCCCCCGGTTGCCGCGCTCGCTGCGGCGTCCGGTGTCCGCGGTGCTGGCTTGATGCCTGCCCTCGCGCCGGCGCCAAGAACCGTCACCACGGCGCGACCCCAGTCTGAGCATGTCCGCCCCGACATCGGGGTGCCCGGCTTCGCTCAGGCCCGGGGCTTGGGGACCCAGTCGGGCGGGTTCCAAAATATGTGGGGCGTGATCTCTTCGACGCTGTTGAGGCCGAGCTGCGCCATGATGCGATCCATCTCGGTCTGGAAAACGACCAGCGCGCGATAGGCACCCGCTTCGCCGGCGGCGGCCGAACCGTAGAGCGTGGGCCTGCCGGACATCACCATGTCCGCTCCGACCGCCATTGCCTTCACCAGATCCGAACCGCGTCGGGCGCCGCTGTCGATGATGATCTTCAGCCGGTTGCCGACGGCTCGACGAACCTCGGGCACCAATTGCAGCGGCGCCGGTGCGCAATCCAGGTAGCGACCGCCATGATTCGACAGGACGACACCGTCCAGGCCGTGATCGGCGGCAATGACAGCGTCTTCCAGACTTTGCAGTCCCTTGACCAGAAGCTTGCCCGGCCAGACGTCGCGGATGCGCTTGATGTCGTCCCAGCACTGGGTGTCGGTCTTGGTCAACTCGTGGTCGACGATCTTGTCGGTGAGTTTGCTCGAAAGCTCAGGCGGATAGTTCGCCTTGCGAAATGCGCCGCGCTTGAGATATTGCGGCGCCAGGACACGCAGGCACCAGCCGGGGTTGGCGAGTACCTGCGCGATCAGTCTGGGCGTGTATTGCAACGGCATGGAGAAGCCGTTCTTGCGGTCGTGTTCGCGGTTGGCCCCGACCGAACCGTCGACGGTGACCAGCAGGGTATCGAACCCGACCGACTTGATCCGATCGACGAAGGCCATGCGCAGATCCTTGTCGACCCACATATAGAGCTGGAACCAGAGATTGCCCCCGGCCGCCGCGTAGATCTCCTCCATCGGGGTCAGCGAATTGGTCGCCACCGTGCAGGGGACGCCCATCCGGGCGGCCGCCTTGGCCAGCGCCACTTCGCCGCCGTCGCTCATCAGGCCCGCCGATGCCGTGGGCGAAATGCCGTAGGGCATGGCGAGCTTCTTGCCGAAGATTTCGATCGCAGTCGAGCGCTTGGAGACGTTGAGCAAGACGCGATTCTTGATCTTCAGCGACCGATACACGTCGGCGTTGTGCTGCTTGGCGATGCCGTCTTCCGCGGCCCCGTCGATGTACTCGAATATGCCGCGAGGCAGACGCTTCTTCGCCAGTTGGCGCAGGTCTTCGATGTTGCAGTAATCCAGGTTCATCGCGTGCCGTGCTCCCCTGATCCCGTGGCTCCTGCCTCAGTTGAACTTGATGCCCGCCTCCTGGATGATCTTGCCGATGGCGGCGCGGTCTTCGACCATGAACCTGGCGAACGCCTCCGGCGATTGCGTCTGGATATCGAAGCCGGCCGCGACCAGTCTACCGCGGAAGTCCGAATCGTTGAGTGCTTCCACGATGCGCTTGTTCAAGGCGTTCACGATTTCGCGCGGCGTGCCGGCGCTGGTGACGATGCCGAACCAGGTGCCTGCGCGGAAGCCCTTGAGGCCCGCTTCTCCGGTGGACGGGATGTCGGGGTAGTTCGGGTGCCGCCGCTCGTCGGCGAAGGCGATGAACTTCAGACGTCCGGTCTTGACGTGCGGTGCGACGGTGACCGCACCGGTGATGACCATGTTCACTTCGCCGCCGACTGCTGCGGTGGTTGCAGGCCCCGAACCCTTGAACGGCACGTGCAGCAACTTGATGCCGGCGAGGTTCTCGAGCAGGGCGCCGCCGAGGTGATTGGTGGAGCCGTTGCCCGGTGTCGAGTAGGTGATGCTGCCCGGCTTGGCCTTGGCATGCGCGATCAGGCTCTTGATGTCGCTGAAGGGCGCGGACGCGTGTGCGGCAATGACATAGGGAAAATAGACGACCTGGGTAATCGGCGCGAAGTCCTTCACCGGATCGTACGGCAGCTTCTTGGTCACATACGGGTTGACCGACATGGTCGTCTGCGTGATCAGGCCGATGGTGTAGCCGTCGGGCGCGGCCCGGGCCATCAACTCGGCGCCTATCATGGTGCTCGCGCCGCCGCGATTGTCGACGACGAACTGCTGGCCCCAGGCATTGCCGAGTTTTTCGGCGATGCCGCGCGCCACCAAGTCTGTGGTGCCTCCGGGCGGGTACGGGTTGATGAAGCGTACCGGGCGATTCGGATACGATTCGGCAGCCCATGCAGGCAGTGCCGCGCTGCATGCGGTGACAACGAGGCAGGCGGCTCCGAAGACGCGCTGTTTGTTCATGAATGAGGCTCCTGGATAATCGATCGTCAAAGTGGCGGTCGCTGCTGCTGGCGCACCGGAATATACCGCGAGAGCATGGGGTGCGCACTGCAATGTGGCGCGGCCGAGGCCGCGATGCGCAGGCGCTCCGACGGGGCCAGGGCTGCGTGTCATGCCCGAACTCGGCGACGGACAGACGCCCGCGGCGAACGACGTAAGGAGTGCCTCGTAGGCTTTCTCGCGTATCGAACTCGGTTTATGCTTGGCGTCTTGGCAAGCGGGCCGCCTTCAGAGCTCAGCCCGAGTGCCCGCGGGCCTGTATGATGAGCGGCTCAGAAAGCCGTTCGAGCAGCCGCCTGCGGCTTGCGCCCAAGGATCCCGGTGAAGCTGATGGGCTGGGTCCATTCTTGGCGTCGCGCTCGCTGGGTCGGTTTTTGCTGCGTCATGAACTTCACACAACTTCAGGAGAATTCGCAATGCCATTGGTCAAAGCCTACGACGAGGTCGAGAATCCCCGCATTCAGCGCAACTTGGCGAATGGTCATTTCGCCTGGCGCACCGATTTCATCAAGCGCCCGGAAGACAAAAGCGTCGATACCCCCATGGCCTTTCTTGCCGAGGGCTCGGCGAATCGGGTCTTGCGCACGCACTTTCACGAGGTCGATCAGTTTCAGGTGATCTACAACGGCGCGGGCTCGATGGGCAAGCATCCCGTGGGGCCGGGCGCGGTGCATTTTTCGCGTGCGTATACCCCCTACGGACCGATCTCCTACAGCGACAAGGGCTTGGGTTTCGTCACGCTGCGCGCGCATCGCGACCCGGGTGCGCAATACCTGCCCGAGAGCCGCGAAGTCTTGGACAAGGTCGCCAACCGCACGCCCTGGCAGATCACCGCCGTGCCCGATTTCGATATCGATCCGGGTGAGCGTGGTGTCGCGATGAAGGCCATGGAGGAACTGAGGGACAACGCCGGCCTCGCTGGCTACTCGGTCAAGCTCAACGCAGGCGTCAAGGCCTACACCCCCGACCCGTCGAAGGGCGATGGTCAGTACGTTCTGGTGATGAAGGGCGGCATCGTCCACGAAGGCAAGCTCAAGAAAGAGCTGACCGTCATCTGGGTGGGCAAGAACGACGGCCCCTTCGAACTGGTCGCAGGCCCCGAAGGGATGGAAGGCATCATTCTCAATTTCCCCGTGCCCGGCGGCGGCATGCCTGACGACATCAAGGTCACTGCGGCCGATGGCCAGGGTGAATTCAAGACCTGGCAGTGCGTGCTGTGCGCCTTCATCTATGACGAATCAGCAGGTTTGCCGTCCGAGGACATTCCCCCCGGAACGCGCTGGGCCGATGTTCCGGACACCTTCGGTTGTCCGGATTGTTCGGCGCAAAAGGCCGATTTCGAGATGATCGAGATCTAGAGCGCCCTGCAAGCTCGGCGCGCGCTCGATCGCTGCACCATGCGGCAGCGCGCGCTCTCAGCCCGGCCAGCTGTTCGGGTCCACGGGATGCCGGTCGTACTTCCCGACCCCTTGCACCAGCAGGAAGCGGCAGTGCTCATCGCCATGGGGCGAGATCCTGTGCGGGCGATTGGTCGCAATGGCGTGGCTTTCGCCCGGCCCGAGCAGGATTTTTTCGCGGGGCCCGAGCAGTTCGATCTGGACCGTTCCCGCAAGGCAGTAAGTCGTATCGGTGATGATCGTGTGAAAGTGCCACGGCACTTCCTCGCCGGGCGCGAGGGTGCGCTCCTGCACGCCGACATCCGATCCCTTGGCGATCCAGTTGACGTTGCCGGCACGAACGTATGCTTGAGCCATAACTTTCTCCGATTGCATTGAACGGCAGTTCCGGTCGGCAGCCTCGGGCTTCGGATGGAGATGCCTCGGTGAACGAGGCGACCGGCCGGTGAGGCGGGTCGTTGCCAGGGCCTCGCTTCGCATCCTAGGCTCATCCCGCGCGTCGCACAATGTGCCGTTCGCGCATGCACCGCGCGCGGAGCATTCCGCGATTGCCGTCCGGCGGGCGCAGGCTGCGGTGGCGCGTGCATCACGAGCGTCTTTTGGCCGGCGGGTCCGTGTCCTGTGGCATATTAAAGGCGACGGCGCGCTGGGGACACGCTGCAGGGCTGCCGGAGGAGGCTGGACCAAGAAACTTCACGGACCGAGGAGCAGTCGATGCGACGACTCACGCTTGTCACCCCATTCACGCTAGGCGCGCTGTGCGTTTGCGGTTTTGCCGGCGCCCAATCTTTTCCGACGAAACCGGTGCGGATCATCGTGCCGTTCACGCCGTCCGGGTCGGTCGACGTGGCTGCGCGCGCGCTGCAGAATCCGCTCTCCAAGGCGCTCGGTCAGAGCGTGCTGGTGGAGAATCGTCCCGGCGCCAGCACCATGATCGGCACCGAACTGGTGGCCCGCGCTCCGGCCGACGGCCACACGATCCTCATCGCCGGGTTCACCTTCATCGCCAATGCCGCGATGCGCACCAAGCTGCCTTTCGACGCGCAAAAGGATTTCGTCGGCGTGGCCCGGATAGGCGCTGATCCCTATGTCATTGCGGTGCATCCTTCGCTGCCGGTGAAATCCATCAAGGAGCTGGTGGCCTTGGCCCGCGCCCGGCCCGGTCAGCTCACCTACGCCACCAACGGCCCGGGCAGTTCGCAGCACGTGACCGGTGAACTGCTCAAGCAGACCGCGAAGATCGACATCGTGCATGTGCCCTACCAGGGGGGCAGTCCGTCGGCGATGTCGGTGCTCGGCGGCCACAACCCGATATTGATCGCCACCATCGCAACCGCCATTCCGCACCTGAACAGCAAGAAGCTGCGTGATCTCGCGGTGACCTCGCAGGTGCGTTCAGCTCTGGTCAAGGACACGCCGACCATGGCGGAATCGGGCTATCCGGAGTTCGAACTGACCGGCAAGCTCGGCGTGTTCGCGCGTTCGGCGATTGCGCCCGAGATCATCAACCGGTTAGGTGCCGAGATCGTGCGCGCGCTCAGTCTGCCCGAGGTCAAGGAGAGCCTCTTCAAGCAGGGCATCGAAGCCGCGCCGCTCGGCCCGGCGGAGTTCGACGCGCTCATCCGGGCCGAGATCCCGCGCATCAAGAAGATCGTTCAGGAGGCGGGGATCCGGCTGGAATAGGCGGGTGGAATCGCGACAGGGCCGCGGCAGGCCCGCCTTCAGACCGCAACCTGCAACTCGGGGGAGAGCGCGAGCCCCACGCCCTTGAGCGAGGTGCGGCGCAGATCGCGCTTTTCCTGCAGATCCTTGAACGCCCGTGCCCGGTGCATGACCGTGCGGTTGTCCCACATCACCAGGTCGTTGACGCGCCATTCGTGCGCGTAGACGAACTGGCGCTGCGTGGCATGCTCGGTCAAGTCGCGGATGAAGGCGCGTGCTTCGGGCACCGGCCAGCCCTGGATGGTGCCGATATGCGACGACAGGTACAGCGACTTGCGTCCGTTCGTCGGATCGGTGAGCACGAGCCTGTGCGGCACCGGCTTGAGCTTGTCGGCATGCTCGTCGCTCTTGACCGCAAGGCCGACGAGTTCCCGCGAATAGACGATGGAGTGTTCGCAGATCAGGGCTGAGACCTCGCTTTTCTCCTCGGAGGACAATGCGTCGTAGGCCGCTCGCATATCGGCGAACTCGGTGTTGCCGCCCTTGGACGGGATCACCCGTGCATGCAGCAAGGTATAGCCGGCGCCCACTGCGCGGAATGAAGCATCGGAATGCCAGAGGCGATTCGCCAGCGCGTACATTCGCCGGGCGTCGTCTCGGGATCGCAGTTTCTCGCTCACGTCCAGGTTGGAGATGTCGCCGAGTTCGAGCTGCTGAAAGCGGCGCTCCTCGGGCTTCGCCAGCTGGCCTGCCAGCGTGACTTCCAGTTCGCCGAAATGACGCGTGAATGCGACCTGCTGCTGATCGGTCAACGGCTGGTCGCGGAAGACCAGCACCGCATGCTCGTGCATCGCGGCTTCGATCGCTTGCACCTGATGAGTTTGCAGCGGCTGCGTGATGTCGATGCCCGACACTTCACCGACGAAGGTCGGATGGATGCGACGGATCGTGATCGCCATGGTTCGTCTCCTCCTGGCAGTGAGCTGCACGACTCGCGGGGGCTGGGGCTGCGCTCTGCAACGTGCCCGGCCGATTTAGACAAGCATAGGCCTTTCAGGCCGAGTTGGGCAACGACGACGGCACTCGCGAGGAACGACTCGCCCGGCTACCCGCTCTGTCGTTCGTGGCCGAGCAAGGACTCCGGGCTTCGCAAGGTGAATCGTCCCCGCAACCCGGCCTCGCCCGACACGACGCGCAAGCGAATCCGGACGGCTGCACCCTCGCATTCGGCACTTCGAGCACGCTGGCGGTCAATCCTGCTGGGCGTGAAGATGCCCTTCGAGCCGCATTGCGATTTGGTGCCGATCGGGATGACGGTGTACGTTCCTCAGGTGCTGGTGGCGAACGCCACGCTGTCCGGGTTCGACTGCAATACCTGGTTCGGCTGGTTGGTGCCCACCGGCATCTCGCAGCAGATCGCGGCGACCGTGGATGCCGAACTCAATCGTGCGCTGGCCGACCCGAGGGTCATCGAGCGCTTCCTGGTGCACGGGGTCGAACCCGGGCCCGGAACAGCGAAGGCGTTCTGGGATTCGGTGCTGGCCGAAAAAGAGCGCTGGCGCAAGGTGGCGCAGAGCGCAGGGCTTACTGCTTCGAGGGTGCGTGAGCACGGGCATGCCCCGTGTGCGATCATGGTGCCGTTAGGTTCACCGTGGAGCGCGCGTGCGTGATGTCGAAGTCTTCCTTGCGACCGTTCCTGGTTGCCCTGATCGTGTGGATGCTCGGCGCCTGCGCCAGTCTGCAGGTGGGCGATCCTGTCCGAGTCACCGTCGCTGGCCTGGAAGCGCTGCCCGGACAGGGCCTGGAGGTGCGCATGATGGTCAAGCTGCGGATCCAGAATCCCAACGACGCACCCATCGAGTACGATGGGGTCTCGCTGCAGCTCGACGTGATGGAGCGACCTTTCGCCACGGGGGTCAGCGCGGCGCGGGGCAGCGTGCCGCGGTTCGGCGAAGCGATCATCGACGTGCCGGTCACCGTTTCCGTGCTGAGCCTGGCGCGCCAGGTATTCGGCATCGTCGACGGCAAGCCCGGGCAGAAGATCGCGTATGAGCTGAACGGCAAGCTCAACGGGCCCGCGTTCCGGGCACTGCGGTTCCAGTCTCAGGGCGAGCTAGGTCTGCCGAGCGCGGCGACCAAGCCGTCTACGCCGCCGGTCCCATGAGAGGAAGATCAAGGGACGCGCCGCGGGCGCAGACAAGTCGTCGGGGGTCGGCATGGGGCGTCAAGCCGGACGTATGTCCCGGGTTTCGCACCTCGCAATCAATCCAGCAATCGATCCAGCGGGATGGGCCGTGAGCGACCCGGACGCCTCCCCTCCCTGTCCGACTGTCTTGCTGCTGGGCCGTCCGCGGTTCGGTCATCTGCCGCTCTCCGCCGCCGCGTTGGACCGCAAGGCGGCAGCGCTGCTCGCCTACCTGGCGCTGGAGGGCGAGACTTCCCGAGGACTGCTGGCGGGTCTGCTCTGGCCACAGCGGAGGGAGTCGACGGCGCGCAACAATCTCGCCCAGTGCCTGCGGCGGCTCTCTCCTGCTGGGGGCATGGCTCTTGTGATCGGCCGGGATCGCCTGGCGCTCGAGCGTGAGGTGCGGGTGGACATCCTCGAGGTGCTCAGATTGCATCGCGACGGCGACTGGAAGGGCTTGCTGGATCGTTGCCTCGATCTGCTCTCGGGACTCGATTTCGATGAATGCACCGACTTTACGGCCTGGCTCCGCGCACAGCGCGAGCGGCTGCAGCGCATGCGTGAGGAGGCCCTCGAACGGCTGGCGGAGGCTGCGGAGGATGCAGGCCAGTTCCGCGCAGCCCTGGACTATGCACGCAAGCTAGTCGAATCCGACGCTTGGAGCGAAGCGGGGCATCGGCGACTCATGCGCCTGTTCGCCTTGACTGCCGACCACGCAGCGGCGATCGCGGCGTACGAGCGCTGCCGCGCCGTCCTGGCCGGCGAACTGGGTGTGCAGCCCAGTGAGGAGACACAACGCCTCTATCGCGAGATCTGCGCCGCTTCACAGCAACGCAGCGTCGGCCCCAATCTGCTCGTAGAGCGCCGGATGCCCTTCGGCCTGATGCGTCCTCCGCGGTTCGTCGGGCGCCAAGGCGAACTCGCGCGTATGGACGAAGCATGGCGGCAAGGCAAGGCGATCTTTCTGAGCGGGGAGGCAGGACTGGGCAAGACCCGACTGATGCAGGCGTTCTTTGCCGACCAGGGCCGCTGCCATCTCTTCGAGGGCCAACCCGAGGACGTCAACGCGCCTTACGCCACGTACAGTCGCACCTTGCGCCAGGTCATGGGCGCGTTCCCGCACTTGACCTATCCCGATTGGGTCATGCGAGAAGCCGCGCGCATCCTCCCGGAGACGGGGGCGGGGATCGGGGTTCCGGTCGACGACGCCGAGCGCCTGCGCTTCCACGACGCGCTGGCGGAAGCCAACGATATCGCCGTGCGCGCCGGCATGCGGCGGGTGGCGGTCGACGACCTTCATCTGGTCGACGATGCCAGTCTGATGGTCGGGCACCATGTCTATGCTCGCCAGTGGGGGCGCGTCGACGGCATGCGGACGATCATGCTGTTCCGGCCGGAGGAGTTCTCCGAAGAGGGTCGCCAGGCACTTTATCGGGTACTGGATCGCGGCATCGGCATGGAGATTCGGCTCGAGCCCTTGTCGCAGAAGGATGTGGCCGAACTGCTCGAGGGCATCGATCCCACCTGGGCGGATTGGTCGGATCGCCTCTATGCTCATTGCGGCGGCAACCCGTACTTCATTCTGGAGACGCTGCGGGCGTTACATGCCCGGGACCAATTGACCGGGGCGTTGCCGCGTGAGCTTCCGGTGGCCCCTGGCGTGCGTGCACTTCTGCAGCGCAGACTCTCGGGCTTGGATGATCCGTCGCTCACGCTGGCCCGCCTTGCCGCGATCGCCCCGCGCCCGCTCGACATCGAATCGGCGACCCGGGCGCTTGCCTGCCCGCCACTGGCGTTGCTCGAGTCTTGGTCACGCCTGGAATCGCGCGGCATTTTGCGTCAGGGCGCGGTCACGCACGGTGCTTGGCGGCACCTGCTGCTCGATTCGATACCGGTGCAGGTCGTCGAACACTTGCGCCGTCAGATCCCGGTGTAAAGTTCGCCGACTCCCTGCGTCATGCACGAGTCATCCGGCGCAGCGTAGATTGCGCGTAAGCGTTGCTGCATGCCTCGGGCGCCGGGACTGCACGTGGCGCTTCCGATCAAGGAGCCGATCCATGATGCACATTGCGCGCGCACGCCTTCTTCTGCTCACCTTGGCGGGTTTGTCAGGGATGGCAAGCGTTCCCCACGCCCTGGCTCAGACCAGCCATGCCTGGGCCAACTGGACCAGCGCTTCCGGTGGCGGGGCGGACGGTGCGTCGGGCACTGTGGCAGGATCGCTGTTGATGGGCTCGACGACCGTGGGGATTGCCTACCAGGGACCGTTCTACTTCACGGTGCTCGATGCGCCTGGGCAGCGGGAGTGGTCGACCGCTACCTTCACGGGCGGCGTGATACGCAATCGGCCTCCCGCTACCGATCTGATCGGACTGCAGGGTGGTCCCGGTCTGGGGCGGATCACGTTCGCACAGGCGGTCATGAACCCGGTGATGTCGATTCTTTCCCTTGGATTGCGCACCAACGACGGCCGGTTCTTCCCAGCGGAGATGGTGTTCGGCCCGGGTGTGCAGTTCGAAGTGCTCAATAGCAGCGCTTCGGCCTACGGCTTCGGGGGCCCGTTGGTTCAGACGGGGCAGACGCTCAGCGGCCGGGAGAGCAGCGGCAGCATCCGTTTCATCGGCACCTATACGGCGATCGAATGGACGACGCCGCTGCAGGAGCGCGAGTCGCCCAGTCTGCCCGTGGGCGGCACTTGGAGCATGACGATCGGTGCGCCCTGCTACGGTGGCTATCAAGTCGGGCCGCGTGCGTTGACGGTAGCGGCGTCGCTTCCCGACGGCTGTTCCGGGGACAACATCGACAATTGGCGCCAGGAGGCTGCGTTGGAGGTGGCGGGGGCATATCGAAATTTGGCCACGCATCATGTCCTCGCTCCCTTGACGATCGCGCAGGGCGGCTCCTTCAGCAATGGGGGCACGCTCATCGTGCCGGCCGGACAGACGGTGACGGTGAACGGTGGCTTCCGCAGTTTCGGGACCATCGACCTGGAGGGCGTGCTCGACTTCCGCCAGATCTTCGCGCCAGCGCAGGTGGGAACACTTTCGGCACGAGGCACCGCGCGGGTATCGGTAGAAAACGCGCTGCTCGAGCTGTTTGGTGCCGCAACCTTCGAAGGTGCTTCGAAGTTGAGTACCGGCAATCTCGGGTTCATCGATATCTCCGGTGCCTTGACCTTCAAGAGCGCAGCCACGATGGACGTGGCGCCCTTCACGATCTGGACCATCAAGGACGGTGGCCGCCTCTCGATCAACGACCAGGTGACTGCGCGCAACCGCGGCAAGCTGGAGGTTCAGTTCGGCTATCTCGACATCAACAGCCGGCTCGTCAACGAGGATCGGGTGGTGATTTCGGAGTGGACCAACACCACCGGTTACGCGCCGGGCTATCTGAGCATCGTCGGAACGTTTCAGAACCTCACGTCCGGGTCTCTGACCGCGACATCGGGGTTCATCAACGTTTATGGACTGCTCGACAATGCAGGCCTGGTCGAGCTTCGAGGCGGACAGCACATCGTCGAATCGGGTGGTCTGCTGTCCCAGCGCGGCACCTTTCGAGTCAGCGGGACGACGTTCGAGAATCAGGGAACCATCCTGCAGGCGGCGGGAGCCTCGACGCTGCTGTCTGGCGCCGGATTCATCAACGCCAGCCGCTTCGACAACGGCGGTGCGCTCGTGATGGCGGGAGGAACACTGTTCCAGAACGAGCACGCCGGCATCTTCGTCAATCAGGCGGGCGCGAGCGTGATTCTGGTCGAACGTATCGGCCTGTTCGATGATGACTCCACGTTCCAGAACATGGGGTTGTTCACGAATCAGGGCCGATTGGTCGTCGGCGGTCTGTTTCAGAACGAGGGCATTTTTCAGCAGACCGGCTCTGGCGTCATCCATCTGGCGAACGGCACTTTCGACGCACGTGACTTCGTGTTGACCGGAGGTTTCATCAGCGGCACCGGCATCTGGCAAGGCGACATGGTCGTGACGAGTGGAGTCGTCGGTCCGGGCAATTCGCCGGGACGCATCGATGTGACGGGTGATTTTCGGCTGTTCGGAGGCGAGCTGTTGCTGGAAGTCGCCCGAGATGGTCGGAGCGACGAGTTGCGGGTTGCCGGATCGGTGAGCCAGTTCGGCGGCAGCGTCAACGTGTCGTTTCTCGACGGATTGGCGCCCGATCTCGACCAGACTTTCGATCTCATCACATCCGGCACCGGTCACCTCGGTATCGGTATTGCGCAGCTTGTCGTCGGGGACAGCGCATTGAGCTACAGCTCGTACGGCGGGGTACTCTCCCTCGTCGTCGCGCCGGTCGGTGCCGTGCAGTGGACGCAGCTATTCGACTATTGGGATTCGGCCTTCGCGGGTTACGTGGACAGTGACCTCGGGCGGGCAGGCGGTCTGCTGGAACTGTCTAGCACCTTGGGGATTCGTCGCTCGGGCGCGGTCGGCTGGACCGACGTGCACGTGGGGCCGTCCGGCAGGCTGCTCAACAGCGGCGATCTGGAAATTCGGACCTCGCTCAACCTGGAGGGCGAGTTCATCAATCGGAGTCGAGCGCGGCTCGGCAGCGCGGAGGTTCTGCCCGGCGGTTCGTTCCGAAATACAGGCGACTTGACCTTCGGGGGTGGCGATTTTCGCGAACCCGTCTTCGTCAATCGAGGCAGCGTGCATCATGCGGCGGGGCGCTGGATCAATGTCACCGACGGAACGCCGCCGGTCATCATCAACGAGTCGGGTGCGCTATTGCGCGTCTCGGCGCAGATGAGCGGCGCGGCAACACTGCTCAACGCGGGCGAGTTCTGGGTCGACCGCGACGGGCGGGTCCAGGACTTGATTGGGTTCACGCAGTCCAAGGGCGTGACGCGCGTCGATGGCGTGCTGCAGGCGGCCTCGTTGACGATCAGCGGCGGGGTTCTCGAAGGGAGCGGTATCGTCGAAGGAATGTTGGTGATGCAGACAGGCTTCGACAACGAGGGTGTTTTTCAGCGTACGCTGGTTCGCGGCGGCACGCACGAGAAGCCGGGACGATTGTCGTTCGCAGGGATGGTCGATTTCCTCGAGGCCGGCGAGGGCGTCACGCTCGAATTCCTGGTCGCTTCTCCGACGGAATTCTCCTCGATGCATTTCGATAACGTCGCCTTCGGTTACGGCACGTCCATTCGCGTGGTGTTGACCGGCGGTTTTCAGCCGCAAGCGGAGTTGTCGCTGCCGATCATCGTCATCGATCCGACCGGATCGATGGGGGGTCTGACGAATCTCTACGATAACTTCGGCGTGTTTCGCCGCAGTGCCGCAGGTGACGTCTACTCGGCGGGCGGGCACGGCTTGACTTACGCGGACGGGACCTTCTCCGTTTACCTTGCGCCGGTGCCCGAGCCCCGCACGTGGGGCTTGGTTCTCGCCGGGATCGTGCTGGTCGGCGGGCGGATCTTCCGCCAGCAGCGCAAAGCTCAGCGCTCGATGCCCGTCGCGCCCGAGGGCACGTCGTAGAACGACAGCGTCATGGCGACGGTGGTGTAGTGGCCCATCAGCGCGATCACATCGGTGATGCCGACATGGCCCAGCGCGTCGACCGCACGATCGAAGAGGCCCTTGGCCACCCAGCGCTCGTTGGCCAGACAGGTCGCCATCTCGTAGACCACTTGCTCGCGCTTGTCGTCGAATGAAGTCGGCAAGCCCGAGAGTATCGCTTCGACCTTGTCGTTCGGCAGCCCGGCCGCCTTGGCGTGCTTCTCGTGCGCGCCGGTCGGGTAGGCCGAGCGGAACTTGCTGTTGACGATGCACACCGCGATCTCGCGTTCCCGCTCGCTGAGCGAGTAGCCGGTGCGAAAATGCGCGCCCAGCGGCCCGAGCACCTTCGCGAGCTTCGGGTTGTGCACGTAGATCTTGGCGGGGCCGGGCAGGCGTCCGCGTGTTTCGATCAGCGAGCGGTAGCCTTCCTGCTGCTCGGGCGTCATCTGATCGTAGGGAATCTCGGCATAGCGTCCGAATGTCGGGGTGTCGGCCATGGGGTGTCTCCGTTGCAAAGAGGGATGGGCGGCGTGCCTCGCGGCATGCCGGCTTGCGGGTGATCACGTGTCTTGCGAGTGCTCGTTTTGCGACGATCGAACGCGGCTCAAGCCGCCGTGGTTCTGCGCCAGGCAATGGCGTTGCGCAGCAAAGTCATGAACGACTCGTTCTCCCACGGATGGCGAAAGTTGCCGGGCGGCGTGCCGGCAGGATCGTCGTTGCGTCCCGCGCGTGCGGCCGGGTTGTGGCAATGACCGAACGCGAAGTACGTGACAGCGCCCTTGCCGAGGTCGCGGGTGTAGCCGAGCACGCGCGACTTTCCGTCGGGCTGCAGCGAGGTGTCGGTCGTATAGAGCGAGGCAATGGCGGCTGGCGCGGCATCGGGGCCGTAGTCGGCGGTGAGCAGAATGCGCGTGGAGGCCGGATCCTGCAGTTCGATGAAATAGGGCTCGTCCTCGATCTCGAACGATGGGCCGAGACCTCGCGTCAGGGGATGATCGGCATCGCGCACATCGACGCGCATCGTGCGTATCGGCGGATGAATGAGGAAGCGGTTGCCGAGCAAGGCATGATGGTCGAGCTTGACGGTGCGGCGCTGACGCACGCCTTCCACGCGCTCGGCTTTGCCGCCGCTCGTCCCGTGCAGCGCGAGCCAATGGCCGCCCGCCTCCAGCCAGTCCTTGATCGCGCTGCATTGGGCCGCATTGGGGTAGGGGCCGGCCATGTAGGTGATCAGCAGGCGGGACACCGGCAGCCATTTGTCGATATCGGCGAAGTCGTTCGCGACCGAGGCTGCGACCTCGGCTTGTGCGAGCAGAGTCAGCAGGCGCAGACGCACGTGATCGTGGTCGTGTCCGGCGCTCGAACCGGGCGGAAAGCCGCCTGCGACGAGATGGGCTCGGTACGGCTGGGTGTCACTCATGGGTTACCTCGCTCGGATGGTCCGTCCCGGGGACGGGTTGAAAAGTCGGGGTGTTCATGCAGTCTCGATTCGAACATGCATGGCCGGGCAATGCGAGCCGCATGATCGTCTTGCGACGATACCCTCGCAGCGCGGCTTCGCCGCACGGTGACTGAAGCCATCGGATACGGGCTGTGGGTCGCCGCGGCCGGATCAGCAGCCTGCCTTCACGCCGTCCACGGCGATCACGCCCTCGCGAACCAGCCGTTCCAATTCGCCCGCCATGCCGATTTCGGCCAGCACGCTGGCTGCGTCCGATCCGGGTTTGGGCGCGGGGCGTCCGACCGTGACCGGCGTGCGCGACATCCTCACCCCGGGCGCGGTGGTGGTGATCGGGCCGAAGCCTTCGTGATCGCGCGTGATCGCCAGGCCGCGCGCCTGCACCAGCGGATCGGTCATGAGGTCGACCAGATCGGGCGCGACGCGGTGCGCGCCGATGCCTGCTTGCGTGAGTGCCTCGACCCAGGCTGCGACCGTGCGTGTGCGCATGCGTTCTTCCAGCGCGCGTTCGAGGTCCGCGCCGCTGCGACCGGCGAGATCCGCCAGCGCGGGGCAATGCGTCAGTTCGTCGCCTCTTGCCGCGAGGAACAGCCAGCCGTCGTTGGCCTGATAGAGGCGATCGAGCGGCCCGCTGCCCAGAGCTTCCTGGCCGTGCGGCTCGTTCCACTGCTTGCCCTCGTGGCCTTGCAGCAGCGCCGATTGCAGCATGGTCGCCGTATAGGCCAGGGCGCTGTCGACGAACTGGCCTTGCCCGGTGCGGCGCCGATGCAGCAGCGCCAGCGCCACGCCATAGCAGGCCATCAAGCCGGTGCCGTAGTCGTTCGCGGCGAAGGGGGCGGTCGCCGGCTTCGCCGACCCGTAGCGCACCTGCATGCCGGAGACCGCTTGTCCGATTTGCTCGTGGCCTGGACGCATGGCATAGGGGCCGATGTGACCGAAGGTATTCATCGAGCCGTACACGATGTCCGGTCGGCGGGCGCGGACCTGCTCGTAGCCGATACCGAGCTTCTCGGCGACCCCGCCGCGAAAGTTCTGCAGCACGACATCGGCCTGATCCACGAGCTTCCAGAAGATCTCCAGACCTTCCTTCGTCTTCAGATCGATCAGGATGCTGCGCTTGGCGCGGTTGATGTCGTTGTGCCGCAGCACCGTGCGCGTGTGCGGGCTGTCGATCTTGATGACATCGGCACCGAACTCGGCCAGCGTGCGCCCGCAGGTCGGTCCGGCCAGGACGATGCACAAGTCCACGACCTTCACGCCTTGCATCGCGGCCCGAAGTGCTTCTGCGGCGGCGGGCGCGGCTGCAGGCTTGGGCTGGCGCAGATCCTGCAGGATCTGCGCGCGGTGCGCGTCGAGCTTGGGCCGCGGACTGCGCACCGATCCTGGTGTGGCCGACAGGCGGGTGTTGATGCCCGGCCCGCGAAAGCGGCCCAACTGCGGATCGTCGTACTCGCCGATGATCTGCGATTGCAGCGCTTGCGGATGCTGCAGCCATTCGGCGCTGGTGTGGCAGATGACGCCTTCGGAGCCGATCTGCGCGACGATGTCTTCCCATTCCTTGGCCGTGCGCGTGCGCATGATCTCGTCGAACTTCTGCGCAAGTTGCTGCGGCGGCAGTTTCGCCTCGCGCCATTGGTCCATGCCGATCGAGCGGATGAAGGCCTCGAACTTCTTGTTGTTGGCGACGTACATGAACCAGCGCCCATCCTTGCAGGGCAGTTGCCGGCTCCAGTTGAAGGCGGGCTCCTGCTCGGGCTTGCCGTCGACCAGCAAGCCGCGCGCGCCCACCACGCTGAAGGTCGCATCGAACAGCGGTATCTCCACGCGCTGGCCGAGTCCGGATCGCGCCCGGGCGTTGAGCGCCATGGCGACCGACACCGCGCAGAGGAAGGCGGCGTAGGCCGAGCCGTAGGGAATCACGGTATAGACGGGCCGGCCCTGGGTGGTGTGAGAGGCGCGATAGGCGCCGGTTGCCGCACCCACCACGCCTTCCCATGCGCGCACCTGGGAACGCGGGTCGTCCGAGCCGAAGCCCGGTAAAGAGCAGTAGACGAGTCGCGGATTGATTGCGGTCATCGCCGCAGCGCCGAGCCCGAGACGATCCATCACGCCCGGGCGGAAGTTCTCGATGACGACGTCGGCGCTGGCGACGAGTTGCCGCGCGGTTTCGCGATCGGCATCGGTCTTCAGGTCGAGCACGATGCTGCGCTTGTTGCGGTTCCAGGTGGCGTTGGCGGGCGTATCCCAGCGCGGTCCGCCCGGTGGATCGACGCGGACGACATCCGCGCCGTGGTCGCCCAGCAGCATCGCCGCCATGGGGCCGGCCATGTACTGACCGAAGTCGATGACGCGTATGCCTTCCAGCGTGCCCGCCATGATGATCCTCCTCGATGGATGTCTGTGCCGGCTCGGGGCGCGCTGCCGCCGAGCCGGGAAGGCCGGCTAGCGCGAAGGCCCGACGAGCGATGCGCCGCCGTCGAGGCAGATGCTCTGTCCGGTCATGAACTTCGACTGATCCGACAGCAGGAAGCGCACGAGCTGGCCCGTATCCCAGCCGGTGCCTTCGCGCTTCATGAGGGAGGCTTCCGCGCGCAGACGTCGCTTCTCGGGAGTCAGGTTGCGGTTGATGTTCGGTGTGAAGACGGGGCCCAGGATGATGCAGTTGGCCCGGATGCCGTGGGCGCCATGATCGACGGCGAGCGTGGCCGTGAGCGAAATGACGGCGCCCTTGGTGACGGTATAGACCGTGGAAGCCTGCGGGCGGATGCTGCGCAGCGAACCGATATTGACGATCGCGCCGCCCTGGCCGCTCTTGATCATCGCCGGAATGGCGTACTTGCACATCAGCATCATGCTGTCGACGTTGAGCGCGAACATGCTGCGCCAATCGTCGAGGCTGATCTGGGTGACGTCGCCGGGGAGGTTGCGGCCGACGTTGTTGTCGAGGCAATCCAGACGGCCGTATTTGTCCATCGTGGCTTCCACCACGCCCTTGCAGGCGGCTTCGGTGGTCACGTCGGCCACGTGCGCAAAGGCTTCGCCGCCTTCCTTCGCGATGATGTCGACGGTGTGCTGCGCCAGTTCGAGCGTGCGGCCCACCACGCATACCTTGGCCCCGGCGCGCGCGAGCAGGATCGCGGCGGCGCGCCCGTTGGTGACGCCTTCGTCGAGCCCCTGCCCGATGGGGCCGCCCGCCCCGGAGACGATCGCGACCTTGCCGGTCAAGCCATAGTCGTTTGCGATGGTTTCGAATGCCATGAAGATGTTCCTTCCTGAGGGGTTGATAGGCCGACCGATGACGATGTCGGCCGGCGTTGATCCGGTTTCGATACGGAGCGAGCTCGGGGCGCTAGACGTCCAGTGCCGTGCCCGTATCGGAGGCGCGTTGGATTGTATCGATGAAACGATGCAGGTCGACCGCCGTCTCGAAGGTCGGCAGTCGATTCTTGCCGGTGCGCACGGCTTCGGCGAACAGGGTGTACATCTGTCCGACATTGAAGGGGTCGCCGCGCGGAAACTCGGGCGGCACCCAGACGAAACGGTCCGGAATCGCCAGGTCGCGAAGGTCGTGGCCGCGCTGCGCGCCCTGGATGCGCAGCATCTCTCCGCGCTGCGACGAGATGCTGCCGGTCACCAGCAGCGAGCCTTCGCGGCCGTAGATCTCCAGCCGGAAGCCGCTGCCGGCCCAGGGGGCTGCGCCGATGTGGGCCGAGGCGACCGCACCGCTTGCGAGCTTGCCGCAGACCTGGATGTTGTCCGGCGAGGTAACGTCGACCATGCGCTCGGTATCGGTTTCGTACCACTGCTTCGACTGGGTGGTCACCATGCTCGATACACGGGCGAAGTCGCCGACGGCGAACCGCATGGCGTCGATGGCGTGCCCGGTGGCGATGGTGAGCGTGTTGGCGCCCTGGGTGACATCGCGCTGCCAGGCGCGGCTCGACGGGCGCGCCAGCGTGCCGTCGCGGAAACAGCTCATGTGGCAGGCGAGCACCTCACCCACGTAGCCGGTCTGCACCAACTCCTTCACGTAGAGCATCGCGGGGCTGACGCGCGACTGCAATCCGACCACCGTCAGCACGCCCTTAGCACGAGCGAGCGCAGTCAGCTCCTGCGCCTCGGCGGTCGTGCGCCCCAGCGGCCACTCGGTGTAGACGTGCTTGCCGGCTTCGATCGCAGCCTTGGTCGGCTCGTAGTGCAAAGGCACTTTGACGACCACGGCCACGGCGTCGATCTCGGGCGAGGCGACCATCTCGCGGAAGTCGTGGAAGGCGAGCTTGGCGCCGAAGGCCTTGCGGGCCTCTTCGGCGCTCTCCGGGCGGGTGGTGCACACGGCGGTGAATTCGACTTCCGGGTGCGCCATCAGCGCGGGGAAGTGGGACTGCGAGGCCCAATGCGATTTCACGTTGGCGCCGACGAACCCCAGGCGGATCTTCTTTTGCATCGGGCGAACTCCTTGTGGTCGATGTGAGCGTCCTCAGTGGGACGCCGGTGCTTCCTTGATGGATACGCGCCAGTGGATGCGTTCTTCCTCCGGGGGATAGTCGCCGGCTGCCTGATGATAGGAGCAGCGATTGTCCCAGATCACGATGTCGCCGACCTGCCACTTGTGGGTGTACTGGGCGCCTTGCGGTGTCATGCAGCCGGTGAGTTCCTCGATGAGGGCATCGCTGTCTTCGGCGCTCATGCCCTCGATGTGCGAAATCTTCACCGAGTCGAAGTAGAGCACCCGGCGTCCGGTTTCGCGATGCGTGCCGAGGATGGGATGACGCACGGGCTTGCGGGCGTCGAAATCCGCTGGCGTGAGCAGCGGGTTGTATTCCTTGCGGCGACCGCCGTAGATGTAGACCCCGAACTTGCCTTCGAGCGTCTGCTTGAGCCGCGCGGGCAACAGATCGTAGGCGGTGTACATGCTGGCGAAGTAGGTGTCCCCGCCGCGGCTGGGCACGGCGAGACAATGCAGCTGCGTCGCCTTGTACGGCTCCTCCTCGAAGTTGCCGTCGGTATGGAAGTTGGTGGCGCCGCGCCGATAGATCTTGTTGTTTATGGTGCCGTCGGGATTGAACTTGTTCACACCCAGCATCGTGATTTCGGGGTGTTCGGGGTGCTGGGTGGTCTTCGAGGCGTGCGGAACCAGCCGGCCGAAGCGCCGACTGTAGGCGAGGAACTGCGCCGGGGTAAGTGTCTGTCCGCGCACGCAGACCACGTTGTGGTCCAGCCACGCCTGGTAGATCCTGCCGAAGCCCGCGTCGTCCAGAGTGGTGACGTCGACGCCCGTGATCTGCGCGCCTATGCCCTCGCCCAGGCAGCGAATCTCCATCATGTGCCTCCTCCATGGACTAGCGCTCGAGCGGCCATCTTACTCCTCGAGCGCGGTTGCGCATGACCGGCGATCGACGCCGTCACGCGTGGTCCCATCGGCGCCGCGGTCCAGGCTATGATGGTTCCACTAGAACGCGTGGTTCACACGCTAGGAGGCGCTATGAAATCTGGCATCGTCGTCGTCCCGCTGGCCTTGCTGCTGGCCGGCCCCGGGAGCGCAGGGGCGCAGCAGAACTATCCCAACAAGCCGATCACGATCATCCTGCCCTATGCCCCCGGAGGTTCCACCAGCGCGCTCGTTTATCTGCTGCGGCAGAAGATGGCGGAAAGCTGGGGGCATCAGCCGCTTATTCTGCATCGGCCGGGAGGTAGTGCAACGATCGGCGCTGCCGCGGCTGCGAAGGCGCCCCCGGATGGGTACACATTGGTGTTCGTGACCGCGACGCATGTGATCAGTCCGCTGCTGATGAAAGTCGGCTACGACGCGATCAACGACTTTGCAGCCGTGACGCCGGTGTCCAACGTCGAGGTCGTTCTGGTGGCGCATCCCTCGGTGCCGGCTCGCAACGTGAAGGAACTGGTGGCGCTCGCCAAGGCGCGGCCCGGGCAGCTGAACTACGCGACCGCCTCGGCCGGCAGTCCGGCTCACCTTGCCGCCGAACTGCTGAGCATGCGTGTCGACATCAGGATGCAGAATATCGCCTACAAGGGCGGCGGGCCCGCGGTGACCGATCTGCTGGGTGGACAGGTCGAACTCATGTTCGGCAATCCCATCAACGTGGTGAATCACATCACGGGCGGGCGCCTCAAGGGCATCGCGGTTTCCGGGGAGCGGCGGCTGCCGAGCCTGCCTCAGGTGCAGACGTTCGGCGAGGGCGGTGTACCGAATTTCGATGTCGGCTTCTGGCAGGGGCTGCTCGCACCCGCAGGCACACCACGCCCGATCATCGACAGGCTCGCAGCGGAAGTGGCGCGCATCCTGGCGCTGCCCGACATCAAGGAGAAGATGACGAGCATGGGGACCGAGCCTTACCTCCTGTCGCCCGACGCTTTCGCCGCGCGCATGAGAGGCGACGCGGCGAAGTATGCGGAAGTCATCAAGAAGCGCGGCATCCGGGTCGAATGATCGGGCTCGGAGGCTTCGCGTCTCAGCGCAGGTTCGCGTGCCGACGGCGGGCTGCGCCGGTCAGCGCGACGATCAGCCCGAGAGCCAGCAAGGCGTAGGTCTGCGGCTCGGGAACCGCCACGACGACCGCGTTGAGCGTGCCTTCCAGCCCGAGCTGTCGGCCCTCGACGTAGAGGAAGCCCATGCCGCCGCGCGCGCCGTTCTCGAACGCCCGAGGATCGTTGGTGTACGGCTGGGTGCTCAGCCCGCCGCCGTAACCCCCGCCAGTGTCCACCCGGGCGGTCGGCAGCAAGGTGACATCATCGCCGATGAGCGCGATATTGCCCCCGCTTCCGCCGGCACCCGGCCCGCCTTGGCCGCCCGAGTTGGCGAAGGCCCAGCCGCCATTCGCGCCCAGGGCCAGCAGGCTACCGCCGACGGTGATCGAGTCCGGGGTGGAAATCTCCAGCGCACCGCCCCCGCCGCCGCCCGCACCGCCGCCGAGTTGTACGCCGAAGAAATACCAGCCGCTACCGCCGCCACCGCCCGAACCGCCGACGAGCGACGCGGGCAGTGGCACGGCCGGACTGCCCGCGACACCCGCCGTGTACTTGGTGGCTGCCATCCCGGCGGTGGCCATGCCGCCCCCGCCTCCGGCGACGCCGAACACCTTGACCCCCGAATGGGTCGGGGTAGGCCCGGGAAGACCCGGCGACAGACCTGTTCCGGATGTCGCGTCGCGGCAATCGGCGCCGACGCAAGTCGTATCCCCGATGCCGCCGAGACCGCCGCGACCGCCGCCGGGGCCCGCTGTGGCGGTGGTCGCGGGACGGATGTAGCCGAGATTCGGATTGGCAAGATCGCCGAGGCTGACATTGCCCGCGGAAACATCGATGATCCCGCCGATGGATACTGCCCCGGTGGCGCGCAGGAACACGCCGGTATTCGCGGTGTTGCCGCGGAACCGGATCGTGACCCCGCTTGGAATATCGATGGTCGTGAAGTTGAAGATGCCGTCCGCCGGCAGATCGAGCGTCTGGCTCGCCGTCGGGCGGAAGGCGCCGTCCGATCCGTCCGAGACAGGCAAAACGGCCAGGACCGGATGACTTGCCGCAAGCAGCAGCGCTGACAGGGAGGTTCTCAGGAGTCGCATCGTGCACTCTCGCTCGTTCCGGAAGGGGCTTGGATGAAGGTCATCCGCTGTCACGTTAGCCCCAACCCGTTCGGCCCGCTTTGCGCTGCGTCAAACCGCCATGTCGGGAGTGTGCGTGTCGTCGATGCGCAGCAGCCGATCGGGCGGCAGTCGAGCCCGCCGGCAATGCGCCAACATCCTGCTTTCATGTGATAGTCTGCGATTCGCAGGGGATGCCGCGCAGCATCCTCGTCCGCGAAGCAAGCCCCTAAACCAGGCAGGAGGAGCCCCCATGTACGATCTCGTCATTCGCAACGGCACGGTAGTCGACGGAACCGGGCTGCCCAGGTATCGCGCCGACATCGGCGTGAGCGGCGATCGCATCGCAGCCATCGGTCGGATCGCAGAGCGAGGCAAGGAGGAGATCGATGCGACCGGGCAAGTGGTCACGCCCGGCTTCATCGACGGGCATACGCACATGGATGCGCAGGTGTTTTGGGATCCGCTGGGCAGCTGCTCGTGCTGGCACGGGGTGACCACCGCCGTCATGGGCAACTGCGGCTTCACGCTCGCGCCCGGTTCCGCGGAGCAGCGCGATCTCATCATCAGCAACATCTCGCGCGCCGAAGACATCTCCACCGAGGCGATGGCGGCCGCCATCGACTGGAACTGGACCTCTTTTCGCGACTACATGGGCGTCGTCGACAAGCTGCCCAAGTCCATCAACTATGCCGCCAACATCGGCCATTCTGCGCTGCGCACGCACATCATGGGCACGCGCGCCTTCGAGCAGCATGCCAACGCCGACGACCTGGGAGCGATGGAAAAGGAACTGCTCGATGCGATGGATGCCGGCGCCATCGGCTTCACCAGTTCGCTCTCGAACGGACACAAGCTGCCGGAACCGGACAACCGACCGGTCGCTTCCTACCATGCGTCCTGGGACGAGCTGAGTCATCTCGTCTGCCTGATGGGCAAGACCGGGCGCGGCGTATTCGAGTACGCCCGCGAACGCGAATCCCGGGCCAAGGATCCGCAGGTGCGCAAGGCGGTCAACGATCGGTTGAAGGATCTCGCCGTGAAGAGCGGTGTGCCGATCACCTTCGGCATCCCGTCGGGGAGCGAAGGGACCCAAGACGCGCTGAATCTGCTCGATGTCACGGCCGCCGAGGGCGGGCGCATGTTCGGGCAGACGCATACTCGCGGCATCTCGCACGTGCTCTCGTTCAAGGGCCGTTTGCAGTTCGACGACTTCCCCGAGTGGGCGCAGGTCCGCGCCCTGCCGCTCGAGGCGCAACGCAAGGCGTTCAGCGATCCGCAGACGCGCAAGGCGCTGGCCGAGGCGACCAGGCGCGGCGGCTATCGCACCGGGGGCGGCGAGCCGCGCGCACCCGACTACGACAACATGTATGTGGTCTACAGCGCGGTGTCGAAGAATCCCACGGTCGCCGAACTGGCCGCCAAGCGCAACGCGGATCCTGTCGAAGTGATGATGGATCTCGCCCTGGAGAGCGACTTCAACCAGCTCTTCATGCAGTTCGACATCTCGACCGTGCCGAAGAACGACGCCGAGGCGCTCGCCACCTTGCGCCATCCGCGCACGGTCATGACCTTCTCCGATTCCGGAGCGCACGTCAGCCTCATCATGGATTCCTCCATCCATACGCATCTGCTCGCCTACTGGGTGCGCGAGCGGCAGGCGTTCTCGCTCGAGGAAGGCGTCAAGATGATCACGCTCGCGCCCGCGGTGGCCTGGGGTTTCACCGATCGGGGTCTCGTGCGCCAAGGCTGCATCGCGGATCTGAACATCTTCGATCCGGCGACGATTGCGCCGCAATTGCCGACGATCGAGAACGATCTGCCCACGGGCGCGCGCCGGCTGAAGCAGAAATCGACCGGCATTCTGGCGACGGTCATCGGCGGCAAGGTGGCATTCCGCAGCGGCGAGCATACCGGTGCGCTCGCCGGCAAGCTGCTGCGCTCGACATCCGCCGGCGTTCAGTAAGCGCCGCAGCAGCAAAGCAGGCCTGGATCGTGCCCAAGCTCATCAGCTTCGACATCGACGGGACGCTCGAAACGGGCGACCCGCCGGGCCTGATCACCATGGCCCGAGTGCGTCATGCACTGGCGCTCGGCTACATCATCGGCAGCTGCTCGGATCGCACCATTGCGCACCAGCAGCGCATGTGGCGCGATCACGACATTCCCGTCTCCTTCACGGTGCTCAAGCACCACCTGGAGCGGGTACGGATCGAAATCGATGCCGAAGTCTACGTGCACATCGGCGATACTCACGCCGACGAGTATTACGCGGAGAAAGCCGGGTTCGTGTATTACTTCCCCGACGACTCCATCGATCACCTGTGGTCGGCCACTTGACGGCTCGACCGCATCATTCGGCCAGGGCCGCTCGGCCCGGCTCAGCCCGCACAACGGATCCACGGACGAACGAACGATGACGACTGCCGCCCCCTCGAGAACCGACGCGTTCTACGACCGCGCCCCCTATGCCGAAGGCTTCGACATCGGCTATCCGCAAGAGAATCTGGAAGGCGAGATGTACAAGTATCGCTGCCTATCCTGCAAAAGGCTGACGACCGACATCAACGGGCGGCTGGAGAATCATGCCGAGGACTGCGCATACCGGCTGCTGCGCCAAGCGCAGCGTTAGTCAGGCGCCGCCGGCGAGCGTTCCCGGCGCAGTGCCGCTGCGCGCGATGTCGGATCGAAGACCCAGGCATTCTGGAGGGCCGCCGCGCCGATGATGTGATGCGGTTGCCCGGCCTTCCCATCCATCCCGCACGACCGAAGCCACCCAGGGCACCGTGATTTCCAACATGGCACCGGTCGTGGGTTCGATGCTTTCGACATGGCCCTGTCGAGCCTCGCATTCTTGCGGCCCGTCGATGCATGGCCTGGCCGCCGTATCGGCCCTCTCGCTCGTGGCATGGTCCGCCTTCGGGCTGCTGCGGCCTCGAGCTCGTGCGTGCACTCGCAGCAAACGATCGAGGGACGGTCGCAGTCTGCTGCGCGCCTTTGCCGATGCACCTTCCCGTTCGACGCATCGGTGTGGCCCTGCGCACGCCATTTGTCATGAATCTGTAGTGCGGGGCGGCTAGTGTCGCGGGTTTATCGTCAGCGACAGGGAAAAGCATGGAAGCAATGCATCGGATCGGGATCGTGGTGGCCGCGGCCGCCTCGGTCACCTTGACCACCATCGTCAGCGCGGCGGACTATCCTGTCAGGCCGATCCGGCTCATGGTGGGGTTTCCTGCGGGCGGCAGCACGGATGTCCTGTCGCGCCAGGTCGGCCAGGCGCTGGGGCAGGCCCTGCAGCAGCAGATCGTCGTGGACAATCGCGCCGGTGCCACGGGCATCGTGGCGACCGAAATCACTGCTCGAGCGAACCCGGACGGTTATACCCTGATGATGGCGACCGTGGCGACCCATGCGATCAACCCGGCGCTCTACCGGAAAGTGCCCTTCGATCCGGTGAAGGACTTCGCTCCCGTCTCGCTGGTCGCTTCCTACCCGCTATTGCTCGCCGTCAATCCGAACGTGCCGGTCAAGTCCGTGCGGGAGTTGATCGAAATGGCTCGTGCCAAGCCCGGCAGCGTGCGCTACTCGTCTTCCGGCGCGGGCTCTCCAGGCCATCTCGCCTCCGAGATGTTCAAGGTGGCGGCCAAGGCAGACATGCAGCATGTGCCCTACAAAGGAGGGTCGCCTGCGATCGCTGCGGTATTGTCGGGAGAGTGCCAACTCAATTTCGGCACGCTGCCCGGGATGATGCCGCATGCCAAGGCCAATCGACTGCGCGCACTCGCCGTCACGACCGCCGTACGCTCGCCGGCTCTTCCGGACGTGCCGACGATTGCCGAGTCCGGCCTGCCCGGTTTCGACGTCAGTTCCTGGGCCGGCCTGGTCGCCCCGGCGGGAATACCCAAGCCCGTCGTTGCGAAACTGCACCGCGAGCTGGTCGGGGCGCTCAAGCAGCCGCTGCTCAGCCAACGCCTCTCCGCGGAGGGCGCGCCCCCGATAGGCAGTACGCCCGAAGAGTTCGCAAGATTCATCCGCGAAGAGTCGGTGAAGTGGGCGGCCGCAGTCAAGCAAGCCGGCGCCCAGGTCGAGTAGGCTCGACGGTAACGGCAACAGCGCCGGACAGCTGCGGCAGGCAGTGCGCTGCCTCGGTCCGGTGTTCGCACCGCAGCCGAGCGGTCCGGTGGCAGGGCAGGTCGGTGTCGTGCCGGACGGAGCGCAGGGGCGGGATATCACCAGCCCCTGCATAAGGGCAGCAGCGGGCTGCTGCCGGCATCTTCCGCGACCGGGGCCGGATCGCTAGCGCACGGGTACGGCGACGAAGACCGGGATCGTCCGCGTCGTCTTGCTTCGATACGCCTCGTAGGGCGGAAAGGCGGCGACGGCGAGCTGCCACAACCTCGCGCGCTCTGCTGCATCGGTGACTTCCCGCGTGCGCATCCTCGTGACTTCGGTCAGATCGCGGATCTCCACGTTCGGGTCGGCGCGCAGGTTGTAGACCCAGACGGGGTCGGTGGGCGCGCCGCCTTGCGATCCGACGAGCACGTAGCCTTCCCCGTCCTTCACGCGCATGAGCGGCGTCTTGCGGATCGCGCCTGTCTTGTTGCCGCGATGCGTCACGATGATGACGGGCAGCCCGGTGTCGCGCAGCGTCGTGCCCTGCGTGCCGCCGCTGCTCTCGTAGAGCTCGACCTGTTCGCGGACCCAGTCTCGGGGGCTCGGAAGGTATTGCGTCATGGGATGCTCCTCGTCTGAAGTGTTCGGGTCTCGGCAAGGCCTGCTGACCGGCATTCTAGGGTCGCGGGGCGGACAAGTAGCGCGCCGGGCGGGCGAGCCTGGTTCTGCGCGTGCTGGTTGCCGTGCGCCCACAACCCTTGGTGGCGCACCTGTCGCACTGCTAGCATGTACGACACCCGAGGCTGCGGAGAGCATGGCGATGAGCACGTCAGGCGCGAACTTGTTTCTGGAGGCGCTGCGCAAGCGCGTCGATGCAACGTTGGACGCGTGCACGCGCTGCGGCGATTGCGTGGTGGCGTGTCCGATGGTCGAGCCGGCCGGGCTCGATCCGGCCAACGCGGTCGCGATCGCGCAGGGCACCCTCGACCTCCTGGCGGGCGGCGCTGGGACACGCGATGCGGAGCGCTGGGCCGATGTCTGCACCAACAGCGGCAAGTGCATCCCCGCCTGCAAACACGGCGTGAATCCGCGTTTCATGGTCAACATGGCGCGCGTTGCTTCCCGCGAGAAGCTCGGCGCGGATGCGGTGCGCCGTTCGGCGGCCCGGTTCTTCAGCAGCATGAATCGCAGCACCCGGGTGATCTCGCGCCTGCTGCTGGCGCCGGAGGTGCTGGAGCGCCTCGGCCCGCCCTTGCGCGACAAGGCGGCCTACGACGGCGAGCCCGACATCGTTTTCTACACCGGCTGCAACATCGGCAAGACGCCGCACATCGCCCTGCTCGTGCTCGAAGTGCTCGATGCGCTGCAGGTCGAATACGAAGTGATGGGCGGTGTCGCCACCTGCTGCGGCATCCAGCAATTCAAGCAAGGCGACGCCAGGACGGCGGGCCGTGTGGGCTTCAACACGATCGAGCGTCTGGCCCGCCCCGGCGCCTCGCGCGTGATCTCCTGGTGTCCGAGCTGCCAGGTCCAGATCGGCGAGGTCGCGCTGCCGGCCTACGAAGACGCCCATGGCCGGGTGCCCTTCGATCTGAGCCCGATCGCCGAGTTCTTCGTCGAGCGGCTCGACGACTTGCGGCGCTTGTTCGTGCATCCGGTGCGCAAGCGCGTGGCGCTCCAGGAGCGTGCCGCCGTGCCGGGCATCATGGTCGCCGTGAAGGCGGTGCTGCGTGCGATCCCGGGCCTCGAAGTCGTCGAACTGGACGTGCCGGTGGTGAGCACCCAGGCGAGCCATCTGTCGGTCTTGCCGAAGTTCAAGGCGGAGTTGCGCGAGCGCGAGTTCAAGGCGGCCGCCGACGCCGGCGTGACCACCTTCGCCTCGATCTTTCATGGTTGTCATCGCGAGTTGGTGAAGTTCCAGCCCGAAGTGCCCTTCGAACTCATCAACTTCATGGAGTTGATCGGCGAGGCGATGGGCATCCACGTGCCGGATTTGTACAAGCGCCTGCAAGCCATCGGCGACATCGACGCCATCATCGCCGACACGACCGACCTGATCGCCGTGCACGGCATGGACCTGGACGAAGTGCGCGAGGCGATCGCCTACGACATGTTCGGCGGACGAGCGGCCCAGGCCTTGCCCCCTTCGGCCGTGCCTCAAGCGCAGGGCGCCAAGGCGGTCTAGCTGCGCCGGAACGGTACCCGGTTTGCTGCCCTGCGTGGCAGCGGAGTATGCTGGCGAACGATGCTGACTGTCGCGACCACGCGGCGGCGCATTCATCGGGGGAGGCGGAACATGGAATCGCAACGGGCATCGAGATGCCGTGCGCTTGGCGAGCATCGGGCCGCTCGCGCCTGGGTGCGGCGCGTGCTGGCGGCCATGACTGGCGCAGTCGTCCTCGCACCGGCGTTCGCAGCCGACCAGTCTGGCTATCCGTCCCGGTCGCTGCGCATGGTGGCGCCGTTCGCACCCGGCGGCGCGACTGATTTCGTCGCCCGACTCGTCGCGAACAAGCTGGGTGAGCGTCTCGGGCAGCAGGTGGTGGTCGACAATCGTGCCGGAGCCAGCGGCAACATAGGCATCGAGATCACGGTGCGCGCCGCGCCCGATGGCTATACCTTGATGACGGTTTCGAACTCCTTTGCCACCAATGCGGCACTCAACCCCAAACTGACGTTCGATCCGATCAAGGATCTGAAGGCGATCAGCCTGGTGGGTGTCGCGCCCCTGGTACTGGTCGTGAATCCATCGGTGACCGCGCGGTCGATTCCGGAGCTGGTTTCGCTGGCCAAGAGCAAGCCCGGTTCGCTGAAGTACGGATCGTCGGGGACGGGCGCGAGTCCGCACCTGGCCGGTGAACTGTTCAAGGCGAGCGCGGGTATCGATCTGCTGCATGTGCCCTACAAAGGCTCGGGGCCGGCGCTCATCGATACGCTGAGCGGGCAGGTCGACATGACGTTCATCAGCATGCTCGTGGTGCGCTCGCACATCAATGCGGGTCGATTGCGGCTGCTGGGCGTGACCACGCCGCAGCGGATCAAGGCGCTGCCCGATGCGCCGGCGCTGGCCGAGAGCTTGCCCGGCTTCGAGGCTACGTCCTGGTACGGGATTCTCGCTCCGGCAGCCCTCCCGGCAGCGCTGGTGTCGAGACTCAATACCGAGATCAATGCGGTGGTGACTTCGGCCGAGGTGGCTCAGCGTCTGTCCAGCGATGGTGTGGAGCCGCGCGCGGTCACCCCCGCAGCGGCCGCCAAGCATGTCGCCACGGAGATTGCCCGCTGGAAGGCAGTGGCGGAGAAAGCGGGCGTGCGGCTCAATTGAAAGCCGCCAACCGCCGGGCGGGTGGGCGGTGACGCCGTCTGTCATGAGGCTGGTGTGCCCTCGTGGCGAGCGCGTTTGATCGTAGAATCGCAGTTTCATCGTCAGATCGGATAGGTCATCCATGTCGCAAGCCAAGATTGCTCAGAAGTCGCCGTATGCCGTCGAAGTGGAAGCAGGCAAGAAGTATTGGTGGTGCGCTTGCGGCCAAAGCAAGAAGCAGCCGTTTTGTGACGGCTCCCACAAAGGGACCGAGTTCAGTCCGCTGGAACACCAAGCCCAGACCAGTGGCACCGTGTACTTCTGCGGCTGCAAACAGACCCAGAAGTCTCCGTTGTGCGACGGAACCCATAACCGGCTATAGCCCAGTCGCAAGACGGATGGGCCGCCGCCGGGGACGATGTTCTCGCGATGCGCGAGTCACGCGGTCGAGGTCGGCCGTGTCCGTCCCTTGCGGTTTACACGCGATGCGTTCCGCGTCTTCGAGATCCGCATGAACATCGATCGAGAGTAGGAGCAGGCGAAATGGACAGTGGGCTCGAAGGCATCGTTGCCGCGGAAACGGTGCTCAGTGACACCGACGGCGAGCGTGGCGTGGTGCTCGTGCGCGGCTACAAGGTGCAGGATCTCCTCGCGCAGCACGGCTTCGAGGGTGCGGTGGCCATCTTGTGGGAGGGGTTCGCCGGCGCCGGTCTTACGCGCGCAAGCATTCATCGCGATTTCGCCGAAGCCCGGCAGCTCGCGTTCTCGCGTCTGCCGCAGTGGCTCGAGGCGGCCGCCCGGCAGCCGTTGATCGAAGCGGTGCGCATGTGTCTGGCCGCCGTGCCCGATAAGAGCACGCCGGCGCAGATCGCCGCCGCCTTGCCGGTGGGCATCGCCGCCCTGATTCGGGCCGGCAAGTCGCTGCCGGCACTCGCCCCCGATCCTGCGCTGGGCACCGCCGCGGACTTCCTGCGCATGACGCATGGTCGTCCCGTCGATGCGCCCATCGCGCGCGCGCTCGAAACCTACTTCACGGCCGTGATGGACAACGGCTTCAACGCTTCCACGTTCACGGCGCGCGTCGTGGCCTCGACCAAGGCGTCGATCGCCTCCGCCGTCGTCGGCGGCTATTGCACGTTCACCGGTCCGCTGCACGGCGGCGCACCCGGCCCGACGCTGGACATGCTCGACGACGCGGCTGCGAGCGGGGACATCGACGCCTGGCTGGAACGCAAGCTCTCGACGGGCGGCCGGCTCATGGGTTTCGGTCATCGCGTGTTCCGGGTGCGCGATCCGCGCGCCGACGCCCTGCGCGAATCGCTGCAGCGCCTCGGGCCGAGCGTCGGCAGGCTGGCTTTCGCAGCCGACTTCGAGCGCCGAGCGCTGGCGGCACTCGCCCGCCACAAGCCCGGCCGGTCGCTGCAGACCAATCTCGAAATCAATGCGGCGCTGCTGCTCGATGCGGTCGGTCTCGATCGCGCGGCCTTCATGCCGGTGTTCGCCATCGGCCGCAGCGCAGGCTGGATCGCGCACGCGTTGGAGCAGCAGAAGACAGGCCGGATGATTCGCCCGCTGTCCAAATACGTCGGGCCGCAGCCCGGCGCCTGAGCCCGGCGCCGGCGGACCGACCCCGACCGAAATCGACCCGATCCGCAGGAGGCGTGATGACCGATCTCGAACTGCTCGAAGAACTGAAGAAGATCGACACCCCCACGATCACCAACGTGGTGGCCACCTATCCCGGGCGAGCGCATTGCCTCGAGATGTACAACCCGTGGACCGAGAACTGGTACACCAACAACACGCTGTCGTGCTGGTATCCCGAGCTGGGTCCGATTGCCGGCTACGCGGTGACGTGCACCTACAGCCTGCCCGATCCGAACTTCAAAGGTTTGACGCTGATGGATGTGCTCGAAGCGATGGACAAGCTCGGCAAGCCGTCCATCTTCTGCTTCCAGCAGAAGTTTCCGGGCGAGATCGCGGACAAGGTGGGCTTGTCGGGCGGCAACATGACATCCGCAATGCGCGCATGCGGCGCCATCGGCGCGGTGACGAACGGTCCGTCGCGCGACATTCACGAGATCCGGCCCATGGGGTTTCAGTATCTGACCCGCGGCATTTGTGCCGGTCACGGCGCGCAAGCGATCCAGGCGGTGCAGGTGCCGGTGAGCATCGCCGGCATGGATGTCGCGCCAGGGGAAATCATTCACATGGACGAGAACGGCGCGGTGAAATTTCCCGCTGATCGGCTCGAGGAAGTCGTCCACAATGCCAAAGCCCTGCTCGCCGAGGAAGACGAGCGCGTGGGGCAGATGCTGCGCGCGCGCGGGATCGACGAGGTCAGGGCGATCATGAGCGGGCATCAGTACGCGAAGGCTTGAGCCGCTCCAACGAGCGCGTTCGAGCGGCGCCTGCCGATCGGTGCTCGCGTCATTTCGAATTTCAGGAGGAAGGGAAAGCCATGAGTTCAACACCATTCGATTTCGCACCGCTGTTCGCTCCCGGCTTGCCGCCGGCGGCTGCGCGCTGGACAGGACGGGTCAAGTTCGACTTCACCGGCGGGAACAACGACCCGGACCGGGTCCCGCTCGAGGGCTTGATCGCGGCGGCGAACTCGGTGCTCAAGCGCGAAGGCCGCACCCTCGCCACCTACGGCCTGAACAGCGGCCCGCAAGGCTACCTGCCTTTGCGTGAATTTCTGGTGACCAAGCTCAAGACCGACGCGGCCATCGAATGCAGTGCCGATGACATTCTCATCACGTCGGGATCGCTGCAAGGCCTGGATCTGGTCAATCGCGCCCTGCTCGCCGCCGGCGATACCGTCATCATCGAGGAAGACTGCTACCAGGGTTCGATCAACCGGCTGACCAAGCTGGGTGTCACGCCGATCGGCATCCCGCTCGACGGCGACGGCATGCGCATGGACGCGCTGGCCACTGTGCTGGCCGAACTCGCGGCCAAGGGTATCCGCCCGAAGTACATCTACACCGTGCCGACCGTGCAGAACCCGACCGCGACGATCATGCCGGTCGCGCGCCGTTTGGAGATGCTGCGCCTCGCCGAGCAGTACGGCGTGCCGATATTCGAGGACGACTGCTACTGCGATCTGGTGTGGGGCGACAAGCGCCCGCCGGCGATCCATGCCCTGAGCAAAACGGCTAACGTGATTCACATCGGATCATTCTCGAAGTGCATCGCGCCGGCGCTGCGACTCGGGTATCTGGTGGCGCCGTGGGGCGTGCTGTCGCGCATTCTCGCGCTCAAGACCGATGCCGGTTCCGGCGCGCTGGAGCAGATGGTGCTGGCGGAATACGCGAGCGCGAACTTCTTCAAGCATGTGCCGGTGCTGTGCCAGACCCTGCGCTCCAAGGCCGACACCCTGATGAGTTCGTTGCGCCACTCGTTCGGCGACGCCGCGCAGTTCGACGATCCCAAGGGCGGCATCTTCCTGTGGGTGAAACTGCCCGATGCGGTCGATACCATGAAGCTCTACCAGGCGGCGCTCTCGGCCGGGGTCTGCATCAATCCCGGGCCGGAATGGTCGGTGAACAAGGCGCGCGCCAAGAGCCGTCTGCGGTTGTGCTTCGCCAGTTCCAGCCACGAGGAGATCCAGCAAGGGGTGGCTGCGTTGGCGGACGTTTGCCGGCGGGAGTTCGGGGTGCCGAAGTAAGCTGGCCGATCGCGAGTCGGCTGTACTCCAGCAGCCACTGCGGCAGCCTGCCGAAGGGCAAGGCTGCCGCCCGTACCGTGCGGCATGCATTCACGTGCCGCCCATCACGTTGATTAGGAAGCCACCATGTCTCTCGAGTTCATCAAGGTCGAGGTGCAGGATTTCGTCGCCACCGTCACCATGGACCGTCCGCCGGTCAATGCGCAGAATGCGCAGTTCCGCGACGAGCTGATGTCCGTGTTCGATGCCTTCAACGACCGCGACGATGTGCGTGTCGCCATACTCACCGGGGCGGGCAAGGTGTTTTGCGCCGGTGCCGACATCAAGGAGCGCCGGGGCATGGTCAAGCAGCCCGGCGACTACGCGCGCCACAACCGCACTGCGCGCGAGTACACGAATTCCATACGCGAATGTGCGATTCCCGTGATCGCGGCGGTCAACGGCGCGGCGCTGGGCGCAGGCTTCGGCCTGATGGCTGCGTGCGACATCATGATGGCGTCCGACAACGCCGTCTTCGGCATGCCGGAAATCGACGTCGGCCTGGCGGGCGGCGCGGCCATGTTGTCGCATCTGGTCGGCAAGTCGTTCGGGCGCCGCATCATCTTCACCGGCGACCGCATTCCGGCGCAGGACCTCTACCGCATCGGCGTGCTCGTCGCTTGCGTGCCGCGCGAGCAGTTGATGGACGAAGCCATGAAGATGGCGCGCACGATCGCCTCCAAGAGTCCGATGGCGATGCGCCTGGCAAAGAAGGCTTATACCGTGTGCGAGAACATGCCCCAGCGCGACGGCTACCGGTTCGAGCAGGACATCACGGTGCAGCTCTCCCACACCGAGGATGCGAAAGAGGCGCAGCGCGCCTTCGCCGAGAAGCGCGCGCCCGTGTTCAAAGGGCGCTGAGCATGAGCGGCGCCGGCGAGCCCGCTCCGAGGGGCGTCTACCAGCATCACGAACTCGAGCGTCTGTTCAATCCGCGCTCGGTCGCGGTCTACGGCGCTTCGGCCAACCCGCAGGCCTTCGGCGCGCGCACCATCGCCAACATGGCGAAGTACCGGGGGCGGATCCTGCGCATCAACCCGCGCTACGAGCAGCTCGGTGACGAGCCTTGCTATCCCTCGGTCTCGGCGCTGCCGGAAGTGCCCGACTGCGCCTTGCTGTCCGTGCCGCGCGAGAGCATCGAAGCCGCGCTGATGGACTGTGCCAGCAAGGGCGTCGGCGGGGCGGTGGTGTTCGCCTCCGGCTACGCCGAGACCGGGCAGCCGGAGCACGCGGTGGCGCAAGCGCGCCTGACGGCCATCGCGCGCGAAACCGGCATCAAGATCATCGGCCCGAACTGCCTGGGCTTCGTCAACTTCCCGCTCACCGCGATGATGTCGTTCGCCGCGGCCGAGATGGAAGTCGATGCGCCGCGCGGGCCCGGGATAGGCATCGTCAGCCAGTCGGGCGCGCTCGGGTTCGCGCTCGGGCAGGCCGAGCGTCGCGGCATGAATCTGAGTCACGTGCTGACTTTCGGCAACGGCGCGGACGTGAACATCGCCGACGAGATCGCCTTTCTGGCGGGGGACCCTGCCTGTGCCGTCATCGCCTGCCTGTTCGAGGGCATGCCTCACCCGCTGCAGCTGCTGGAAGCCGGCGAGCTTGCGTGGAAAGCTGGCAAGCCGGTGATCATATGCAAATTGGGTCAGGGCAAGGAAGCCGCCACGGCAGCGCTGTCCCATACCGGGTCGCTTGCCGGTTCGACGGAGGCTTACATGGCTTTGTTCAGGCGGGCCGGATTCGTCGTCGTGCCTGCGATCGAGGACGTGATGCAGACCGCCGCGTTCTTCGGCAAAGTGGGGCGGCCGAAGTCGCGCGGTGTCGCCGTCGTCGGCGCATCGGGGGGCGCGCTCATCGCGGCCACGGATGCAGCGGAGGTGCATGGCGTCGCCATGCCGCAGCTGCCCGAGGCCATGACGCAGCGCTTGCGTCCTTACGTGCCCGAGTTCGGCGCGCTGCGCAATCCCTGCGATCTGACGGCGATGTTCACCAAGGATCACACGATCGCCGGCAAGGCGGTCGAGGCCATGCTCGACGGCGATACCTTCGGTGCCATCGTCGTGCCTCACACCACGCTCAGCCAGGGCAGCGTGCACCGCGCTCGAGGCATGGCCGAGGTAGGGCAGCGCCTGGGCAAGCCGGTGTGTTTTTCCTATGCGAGCGGATGGATCGGTGGGCCGAGCACGATCGAGTCGGAGTCGAATCCGCATCTGCAGTGCTTTCAGTCGATCGACCGCTGCTTTGCGACCTTGGCGGCGTGGCACCGCCGTGAAGACCGCCTGATCGCCGAAGCGCGTGACGGGCCGCGCAAGCTCGTGCGCACGGCACCCGCCCAAGCGGCGGCGGAAGCTGCCCGGCTCATTGCCGCCTCGCCCAATGCGACGCTCACCGAGCGCGAGGCCAAGCAGGTGCTTGCGTGCTACGGCGTACCGGTGGTGCAAGAGCGCCTGGTGCAGTCCGCCGCGACAGCCGGTGCGGCTGCGCTCAACGTGGGATTCCCGGTCGCGCTCAAGCTCGAATCGCCCGATGTTCCGCACAAGACCGAGGCCGGCGTGATTCGTTTGAATCTGACCACGCGAGCTCAGGTGGAAGCGGCCTATGCTGAAATCATGGCCAACGCCGCGAAGATCTCGCCGCAGCCTGCGATCAACGGGGTGCTGGTGCAGCCCATGGTGCCGGCCGGCGTCGAGATCATGGTCGGTGCGCGCATCGATCCGATGTTCGGTCCGCTGCTCGTGGTGGGCTTGGGCGGGATTTACGTCGAACTGTTGAAGGACAGGGCGCTGGAGCTCGCGCCGATCACGCACGCCGAGGCGAGCGCGATGCTGCAGCGCTTGAAAGGCAAGGCGTTGTTGGAAGGCTTCCGAGGAAGCGAGCCCGTGGATCTCGATGCACTTGCGGATGTCATCGTGCGCTTGTCCGAGTTCGCTGCCGATCAGCACGCGCGGGTGAGTGAGCTCGATGTGAATCCTCTGATCTGCGCCGGCAGCCGGGTGATCGCCGTGGATGCGCTCATCGTACGCGCTGCGTCCGAGCGTCCTGAGTAAGGCTCGCGTCCTGCGGGCTGATCGGCGGGATGCCGATCAGCGGGTAACTGCGCCTTACCGCATTGCGCTCGCCGCCCAGTCCGCGCACTGCAGCACCCGCGCATCGTCGTCGTAAGCGCCGACGAACTGCACGCCCAGCGGCAAGCCCTTGGGGCCGGATCCGCCAGGGATCGTGACACAGGGCAGGCCGAGCAGCGTCCAGTTGCGGTTGAAGAGGGAGTCGCCGGTGCGCTCGATGCCAGGCGGCGCTTCGTCGGGCGCGCTCGCGGTGAGCAGGACGTCGAAGCCGGCGAAGGTGTCGGCGAATCGCGCGCGGCTCGAGCGAGCATGTTGCATCGCCTCGGCGTAATCTTCGCGCGGGATCAGGATGTTCTTGGGCAGCGTCGTGCGCATGTGCTCGCTCAACAACTGCGGATGGTTGTCGTACTCCCAGGCAAGCGCGCGCGCGGCTTCGAAATCCGCGATGAGCCGCTGGGTGTCGTACAGGCGATCGAAGTCCTCGGGCAGGGTGAAGTCGCGTACGTCGGCGCCTTTCTTGGCGAGCGTGGCGGCGGTCTGTTCCAGCAATGCCTGCGTGGCGGCAGAGGCTTTATCCCAGCGCGACGTGCGGCAAAAGCCGATGCGCGGCGCACGCGCCTGCTTGGCGGAGAAGTCGGGCAGCGGTCGCGACGTCAAGGCGTGAACGAGCAGCGCGCAGTCTTCCACCGATCGTGCCATGACGCCGATCGTGTCGAGCGACTCGGCCAGGTGCTTCATGCCGGCGCCATTGATCGTCCCGAAACTGGGCTTGTACCCGACCACGCCGCAATAGGCCGCGGGTCGTATGGTCGAGCCTCCGGTCTGGGTGCCGAAGCCCAGCGGCGTCATGAAGTCGGCGACAGCCGCGCCCGTGCCGCTGGAGGAGCCGCCCGGTGTGTGCGCGAGATTGTGCGGATTGCGCGTCGGCCCCGGCATGCGCGAGGCGAATTCCGTGGTGACCGTCTTGCCGAGGATGATGCCGCCGGCCCGCTTGACCAGCGCCACGCAAGAGGCGTCGGCCTTGGGACGGAAGCCGCGATAGATCGCCGAGTTGTACTGCGTCGGCATGTCTCCGGTATCGATGACGTCCTTGACGCCCACAGGCGCGCCAGCGAGGAGCAGCCCGCCTGCGCCTCGTTTGTCGACCGCCCGTGCTTGCGCGAGGGCTGCCTCGGCGTCGAAATGCGCCCAGGCCTGCACTTGCGGCTCGCGCTGCGCGATGCGTTCGATGTGCGCTGCGACGACGGCTTCGGCCGTGATCTTGCCGGCTTGGACCTGGCGGACGATTTCGCTGGCGGAAAGACGATGGAGGTCGGTCATGCGGTCACTCGAAAAGTAATGGGAGGCGAGCAGGGTGGTGTGGAACTTGCAACCACTCCTCCTGCGCGTTCAGTTTAGCAAAGCCTGCGCGCGGCTGAGGCACAATGAGGCCCCCTGCTCGGGGGCATGGTTCGATGAACGAAGGAGAAGCGATGAAAGCAGGATGCAAGCGTTGGGGGCTGTGCGCGGCGATGGTGTCGGCGGTGGCGTGTTGGGTCGCGCCCGCTTCGGCGCAGAACGCAGCCGCCAATTTTCCGGAGCGGCCCGTGCGGCTGATCGATCCTTATGCGCCCGGCGGCGGTTCCGGGCTGATCGCCCGGCTGCTGAGCGACCGTCTGTCTCCGATCTGGGGCAAGCAGATCGTGGTCGACAACCGGCCTGGTGCAGCGGGCGCCATCGGCACGGAAATGGCGGTGAGGGCAGCGCCCGACGGGCACACGCTCGTCATGGGAACGAGCGGCTCGATCGCCATCAACCCCAGCATCTATCCCAAGCTGCCCTACGATCCGGTGCGGGATCTGGTCGCCATCACGCAGACGAGCGAGCAGCTGAGCGCCCTGGTGCTCAATCCCGCGGTGCCCGCGAACACGGTGAAGGAATTGATCGCGCTCGCCAACGCTCAGCCGGGCAAGCTCAATTTCTCTTCGGCCGCCCATGGCAGCACCGGGCATCTCTCGGGCGAACTGTTCAAGCAGCTTGCCAAAGTGAACATGACCCACGTGCCCTACAAGGGCAGCGGCCCCGCGGCGCTGGCCGTGATCTCCGGGGAGGTCCAGCTCATGATCAGCAACGTGCTGACGGTCCTGCCGCACATCAATTCGGGCAAGATGAAAGCCATCGCGGTGACGAGCCGGGAGCGCAGCAGCGCGCTGCCCAATTTGCCTACTGTCGCGGAGGCGGGCGTGCCCGGCTACGAGGCGATGGGATGGAACGGCGTGTTCGCGCCGGTCAAGACGCCGCGCGCCATCGTGGACAAGCTGAACGCCGACATCGTCCGGGTGCTCAACATGCCCGATGTGAAAGAGCGCTTGGCGACCATGGGCTCGACGCCGGTCGGCGGCACGCCCGAGCAGTTCGGCGCCTATGTGAAGAACGAAATCGCCCGCTGGGGGCGAGTGATTCGGGAGAACAATATCCGCGTCGAGTAGGGCATGATGGCGTCGGCTCTCCGATCGCCGGAGCGCCGACGCCGCGAGCGCCGACTCAGCCCTTGTTGGCCAGCGTCGACTTGCCGAGCGACCTCGGATCGCGCGGCCGCCAGGCCTTGGTGTCGACCAAGGTCAGGAAATCCACGAGCGCGCGATTGAACAGATCCGGCTCTTCGATGTTCACCGCGTGCCCGGTGGCCGGGACGATCAGCAGGTTCGAAGTCATGCAGTGGCGTTTGATGAAGATGCCCGGCTCCAGGCAGTTGTCGTCTTCGTCGCCGCTGACGACCAGCATCGGCACCTTGCATTTGGCGAGCCCCGATTTCAGATCGTACACAGTGGGGCGTTTGGCCTGCACGCCGCGCAGCGTATTGGCCGAGCCGAGGGCGGAATGGCTGGCGAACATCTCGGCGAACTCGGCGAATCCGCGCGGGTCGCGATTGAGGTACTGCACGCGAGCCGGGCCGACGGCGTAATCCTTGACGCCTTTGGCCATGCCCAGATCGTCCAGGCGCTTGGCTTGCGCTTCGGTGTCGCGCAGGAACTGCTCGCGCTTGTCGGGATCGGAGCCGAAGCCCACGCCGACGATGGTCGATGACAGTGCCCGCCTGGGGTAGCGCAAAGCGAAGTGCAGCGCGGCGTAGCCGCCCATGGAGCAGCCGACGATGTGCGCCTTGTCGAGCTTCAGCGCGTCCATGATGCCGGCGATGTCGTCGACGTGAATGTCCTGCGAATACTTCGATGCCGATTTGGGCACGTCGGAGGGAGGATACCCGCGCGCGTTGTAGGTGACGCAGCGATAGCGGCGCGAGAGCGCGCGCACCTGCGGCTCCCAGCTGCGGCTGTCGCCGGCAAACTCGTGCACGAAGACGATCGGCGTGCCGCTGCCGGTGCTCTCGTAGCAGAGTCTGGTTCCATTGATCTTCGCGAACGGCATGGTTTCTCCTTGATTGGTCGGGATCAGGCCGATGGCGCATTCCTTCCATGGGCGGTGCGCATTGTCGCCCGTCGGCGCTTCCCCGTCACTGTTCGAGTCGCGGTCTAGCTTGCGCGGAAGGCATCCCACTTCTGGCCGGCGACGCTCACCACGCGCTCGATGTCCTCCGCGAGCAGATACCGTTGTTCGACCAGCGCCTCGGCGGCGGCGCGCACTCGCGTCAGGTAGTCCGTCTTCGAGGCATAGCGCTCGTCGATGGATGGCCGCGGATCACCGGTCGATTCGCGTTCGGCCCGGGTACGCGGGAATACGAGGGTGGTGCCGAAGAGCGGCGCACCCGAGGTCATGAGACCGCCTTGGCCCATGGAGTCGTGCCGCACGTTCCAGCCGGTGTAGGTGGCGAGCGGCACGCTGATGTCGGGCAGGCGAATGCCGGCGACATCGTTGCAGTCTGCATCCATGGTCGAGACGACGATGGGATAGGTGCCGCTTTCGACCGGCGGGTACTTCACGATGCCCCGCCCGGCATCCGGACCGAAGTCCAGGCGCAGACGCTGCGGCAAGTGGCTCAGCCAGGCCGATCCGGGCAGGCGCGTGTATTGCTCCCGCAAGGATTCGCGGCTGACGGCGGTGGCATCGTCGATGCGCGGCACGCGGCTCGCAGGCGGCTCGACGCCTTCGCGCACCCACAGATCCAGCGCGGTCAGCAGGGCCCGCATGGCCGGTCTGTAGTCGAGAGTATTGAGCGGCTGCCTGGCCTGGAAGCCATCCGGATTGCGATCGGACAGCGGCAGCGCGCCGACACCATGCTGCGCGCCCGTCAGGTAATAGACGCGAACGTCGGCCGGCGGATCGAAATCCCGGCCCGCATCGACCGTCATGTGGCTCAGCGCGGCGCCGCTCCACCAGTACTCCATGCCCGAGTTGCTGTGGATGATCTTGGGCATCGATCCGTTCGCCCGCGAGCGTTCCAGCAGGCCTCGATTCTGGTTCAGCGCAGGTTCAGGCGTGGCTTCGAATGCAAAGGGGTACGTGTTTCCCGGCGCACGCAGGATGTTGGTGCTGGGCTGGCCGAAGCGGATGTTGAACTCGCCTCGGCGCGAACTGCCCACGTGCGGCATCATGCCGTCGAACGCGATGCGCCCCGACTCGTCGCGATTGAGCCCGAAATAAAGGAATTCACGCAGCCAGCGCCCGTTCATGCTCTGTCCCCAGGCGTAGGCGTAGTCGATCATGCCGGCGAGCGGATTGCCCTCGGCGGCACTGCCGTGCTTGAGGAAACCGGCCGCATCGCGGAAGGCGAGATAGCCCAGACCCACGACCGGCGCCCCGATCGCGGTATAGGTGATTTCGTAGACCTTGCCCGCTTCGAATCCGCTTTCGATGTAGACGTAGTCGGCGTTGGCCACGGGTTTGCCGTCGATGCACTTGGCAAAGCGCCAGCGGCTGCGCGGAATCGTGGTCGGTTCGCCGTCCTGGTGCTCGCGTACCGTGAGCACGGCGTTCGGATCGTCGATGTCCGCCGTCGGATAAGGCTGGTGACCCGCATCCGAGAGCAGCTGATGCGGGCCGTTCTTGTTCGGCCACCACTGCACGAAATTCTGGCCGGTCAGTCGTCGACCGTCCTTCATGGCCTCGGGGAACCAGGCGCGCATGCGCTCGGGGAGTTCCGGCGTGTCCCACTGGATGCCGACGCAAAGCACGCTGTAGCCGTGCCGAAACAGGAAACCGTTGCCCGGATCGATGTCGGGATTGCCGTCTGCGCGGCGGGCGATGCTGTTGAACATCGGCATCACGGTCATGTTGCCGCGGTTCACCGAGTCGACCAGGACCCTCCCGCGGGGTTTGGGGGCCACGGGCTTGAGCAAATGGAATTCGGCTCGGTACTCCACCTGCCCTCGGGCATTCGTGGGCGCGAGGTCGAGGTCGCAAATCACCGCGTGATCCGGATGCTTGGGGTCGGAGGCGAAATGCAGGATGCCCTCGAGGTACTCGTAGGCGCCGGCATCGCCGAAGGGCTTGCCACCGGCCAGGGGGCCACGGTTCTTGATCTCGATACGGGTGACGGGCATTGCATTCCTCCAGGGCGCTGGGTTCGTAGGGGCGTGAGCGACGCGGCAGTTTACGTCGATCCCTTCCGATCGCATACGCCGCGGCGGGCCGACGCGCGGGCAGCGCTGAAACGTCGACCGCAAGAATGGTGCGGCGGGGATGGGCTCGGCGTTAGAATCCCGCGACGGCGCATGCCTTTCAGGATGCGTGCCGCGCGCGCCCGGACGCGGCGCAGCGCTTCGAATCCCGCCCGCCATGTGAGCTGCCTGTCCGGACCGAGGGCTGGCTGCGCTTCAACCCGAGCTTCACGCAATGAGCCCATCTGTCGCTTCCTCCGTTCTGTCTTCTGCGGCGCCGCGCCCTGCCCGAGCCTGTGGCGTCGACTTCGGCACATCGAACTCCACCGTCGGCTGGTGGGGGGCGGACGGCGCCCGGCTGCTGCCCCTCGAAGACGGGCGCAGCCTTCTGCCCAGCGTCGTCTTCTTCAATCTCGACGAAGAGTGCACGCGTGTCGGCCAGGCTGCGCTCGCCGACTACCTGGCAGGCTACGAGGGGCGGCTGATGCGCTCGCTCAAGAGCCTGCTCGGCAGCCGCCTGCTCGACGGCCAGACCGAGGTGCACGGGCGCATCGTCGCCTTCAGGGACTTGTTGTCCAGATTCATCGCGCAGTTGCGCCTTCGTGCCGAGACCGGGGCCGGACGCGCTTTCGACACGGCGGTGTTCGGACGTCCGGTGCGATTCGTCGACGACGACGAGGCCGCCGACCGGGAGGCGCAGGATACGCTGGAGCAGATCGCCCGCGCCGCCGGGTTTCGCGAGCTGAGCTTCGAACTCGAGCCGATCGCTGCGGCCTATCACCACGAACGTACCCTGACCCGCGAGGCGCTCGTTCTGGTCGCGGACATCGGCGGCGGCACTTCGGACTTCTCGCTGCTGCGGCTCGGCCCCGAGCGCGCGACGAAGGACGAGCGCACCAGCGATGTGCTCGGATGTACCGGGGTGCACATCGGTGGCACGGACTTCGATCGCCAGCTGAGCCTGGCGGGCGTCATGCCGCTGTTCGGTCTCGGTGCCCGGTTGCGCAGCGGCCGCGAAATGCCGAGCGGCGTCTACTTCGATCTGGCCACCTGGCACACGATCAATCGCGCCTATACACGCCAGACCCTGATGGGGTTGAAGGATCTCGGTCCGGACATCGCGGATGCCCGCAAGCACGCGCGCCTGTTGCGTCTGATCGAGCGTCGCGACGGGCATCGACTCGCGCTCGATGTCGAAGCGGCCAAGATCGCGCTTTCGCAGTCGGACGAGTACGGTCTCGCCCTGGGGCGGTTCGAGCCCGATCTGGTCTGCACGCTTTCGCGCGAAGATTTCGCCGCGGCCGGTGCGCAACTGGTCGCGCGCATCGGGGATGCCGTCGACGAATTGCTGCGCTCGGCAGGTGTGCCGAGTGCTCGGGTCGAGAGCATCTATCTCACCGGCGGCGGCAGTTCGATGCCGGCGCTCAGAGCGTGTATTGCCGCACGCCTGCCCGAGGCAGGCATCGCTGTGGGCGACACCTTCGGCAGCATAGGCTCGGGATTGGCTGTGGCCGCGGCTCGTCGTTACGGGTACGAGCCCGCGCGTTCGTAACCCGTCGGCTCCCGATCATTCGTAGAGGGGCATGGCGACTTCATCCGGGGAGAGCAAGCCCAGCACGCGCTCGCCGACCCAGCGATAATCGCCGTCGGCGGACACGCGCTCGGTTCGCAGCAGGACGGTTCGAGCGGTCATGGCGTCCTGCGCTCGCACCAGACAGCGTTCGATCTCGAATGCGCCGGCCGCCTCGACACATCGAAGTGCCGGCAGCCACAGGCGTTGGGCGACTTCGCGGCTCACTTCCCCCGCCTGGCGGGCATCAGGGCCTGCGACGACGAGATCGAGGATGGTCTGCTGCTTGTCGAAGAGGAAATGCGATCGTGGCGACGTGAACAGGCGCACGAACGCCAGGGCTTCCTCTGAGGAGCGCACCGCGCGGGTGATGCCGGAGAGATCGGTCGGCCCTGCAATGTGCGTGGTCGAGGCGGCCGCGACGGCATAGAGCAGCAGAAATGCCTCGACAGGCTCGCCCAGATCCCCCGCACAGCCCGGTATCAGGCGGTAATCGCCGATATCGAACGGGACCAGGATCTCGCGCGTCTTGAACAGCGTCACCGGTTCCATATAGCCTCCGTCTTGGCGGATGAGCGCGCTGAGGGCCGGGGTCGCGACCGGTCCGTACTTCATCGCGCAAGATTCGGCCCCGCTTCGTCGAGCGGAGTGCGGCCGACCCGGCAGCCGCAACTGCGCGCTGGACGATCAGCTGAAGTCGGGACAAGCCTGATCCGTGCCCGGGCAGCGCGAATCGCGGCTCGCCCGCACGCTGGTCAGATAGGATCGGACATCGGCGCAGCAACTGCGGTTCTCGTCGGTCGGCGTGCCGCAGCCGAGGTCACGCTCCATGCGCTCGCCGCAGGAGACGCTGACGCGATAGGCGCGACATTCCGAGAAGTCCGACGTCGCGGAGATCCAGTCGTTGTAGCGACGCGTGAGCGTGTTGCGCAGGGTGGTGTCGCCTGCGGCGATGGCGGCTCGTCTAGCGGTGGCGTAGGCGCGGCAGCAAGCGGCTCGATACGTGCTGTGATCGGCTTCGTGCGCTACGGTACAGGGCCGGGTGCATTTCGTGTTGGAGATGGTGGTCGTCATGGTGCCGGTGTCGCGGTCGCACGACGTGGTGCCGTTGGAGTATTCGAGCACCGGATCGTCCTCGATCCCGGCGGTGGGCATGCCGGCTCCATGGCTGCCCTGGGCGCCCGCCGGCTCCGCGCCGCTGCTCTCCGCTTCGCGTGCGCGCTCGTCTTCGTTCGGCTTCGCCTGGCACTTCGGGCAGGTGCCGCCGCATGCGCAGCGCGGGGACTCGGCTTCGAAGGCGGACACGGCTTCTCGCGCTGCCGCCCGGACGCTGGCCTGCGCCCTGGGGCGCGCGGCAACGGGCAGGCGGGAGATCAGATGAGACAAGGCACGATCGGCGGGATGTGGCACGGCGCCGCGCCGCGCCGACGCCCGCCGAGGAGACATCGCTGAGGTGATGAGTGCGTGCAGCATCGAAGCTTCCTCCTGGCGCGGCTCGGGGGTCGCATGCGCGCTTTCGTCGATGCTCCGCGCGTCGCGGGGGCGAGTCAAGCCGAAAACCGCACGTGTCGCCGGACACAGGCGGCCGGCGTCGATACCCTCGACGAGACCGTCGGGGCGATCGGCGCCAAGCAAGTGCGGAAGCGCCACTGCAGCCGGTGTCGAGCCGACGAGCCGCGAGCCCGCAGGGACTCGGCGCGCTGCTCGAATGCGAGGTGACGCGTTGCGAGAATGTCGTTGAGGCCTCGGGCATCCGGCTCGGATGCATCGAGGTCGACCGAGGGCCTTCGGCCACAACGCCCTCGGGCTTTCCCTGGGCTCGGGCGACTGCGCCGCAAGCCCCGACGTTTACTTGCGCTTCGGGGCGGCGCCCAGCATGAAGCCCGCATCCACCACCAGTGCCTGCCCTGTCATGACTTGCGCACCTTCGATGAGCCAGGCGACCGCCTCGGCGACATCCTCGGGGTTGACTCGCCGACGCAGGGGCGTCGAGTTGGCCCAATTGTCGAACTGCGCTTCGTACTTCTCCTTGCCGAGATGCTCCAGATGCCAGCGGCCCGTCACCATGGCGGGGCAAACCGCATTGACGCGGATCTCGGGGCCCAGGTTGCGCGCCAGTGACAGCGTCATCGCGTTGAGCGCCGCCTTCGATGCCGCGTACGCCACCGAACTGCCGGTGCCGCGCAAGGCGGCAACGGACGAGATGTTGACGATGGCGCCTTGGCCGCCGGCTTTCATGTGCCCCGTAACGGCGCGCACCATCTGCCACGGACCCACCACGTTGATGCGATAGACCTCGAGGAAGTCCTCGCCGCTCAATGCTTCCAGATCGGCATGGTCGGCGAAGCGGGTGGTGCCGGCCGAATTGACGAGTGCGTCGATGCGTCCCCACTTGTCCATGGCGTCGCTCGCCATGCGCCGACAGTCCTCGTCCTTGGCGACATCCGCCTTGCACAGGATCGTCTCCGCGCCATGCGCCTGGCATGCACGGGCGACTTCCAGGGCGCTGGCCGACCGGCTGGCGTAATTGACGACGATGTTCCAGCCTCGACGTGCGAGCGCGACGGCGCTCGCTGCGCCGATGCCCGAACCGGAGCCCGTGATGATTGCGACCTTTCCGACCATGATTTCTCCCTCTTCGATGAATGCGCGAGGCGTGCGCTCGCGCCAAGTGTGTCGGACTTTACACTGCGGCGAGTCCGCAGCGTCGTCGATGAAGAACGCAAGCTGCTCGACGCCAACGTCGCGTCTTTGATCGCCCTGGGGGTCAACAAGGACTACACGCAGCTCAATGCCGACGAGTTGTGCGAAGCGATCGCTGCCGCGCAGCCGTAGCAGGCGCGCTTGGCTTGAACCGGGAACTGGCCTGCGGGCGCGCGCCCGCGCTTGCTCCAGGCAGTGAAACCGGATAGCGTCCGGGCAGAGGAGGACGCTTATGCCGAACCATGTTCGATCGGGGATGTTCGTTGTCGCGACAGCCCTTTCGCTCTTGCCCGCGCTTGCAGCGCAGGCGCAAACCTATCCGACCAAACCGGTACGCCTGATCACACCTTTCCCGCCCGGCGGGACCACGGACATCCTCGCGCGCATCGTTGCGACCAAGCTCAGCGAAGCCTGGGGGCAGCAGGTGTTCGTCGACAATCGCGGCGGCGCGGGCGGCACCGTCGGTGTCGGGCTGGCCGCTCGCGCGGAACCCGATGGCCACACGATCCTCATCGCGCATATCGGACCGCTCGCCATGGCGCCGGCGCTCTATCCGAAGCTCGCATACGATCCGGTCAAGGATTTCGCCGCCATCACCCAGATCGCCTCGGTGCCGAACGGATTCGTCGTTCACCCGTCGCTGCCCGTGCGTTCCGTGAAGGAACTGGTCGCCCTGGCGCGCAGCAAGCCGGGAGAGGTCTATTACGCGTCGGCCGGCAACGGCAGCCTGGCGCATCTGGCGGTCGTCAATCTCGAACTGCTCGGCAAGATCAAGCTCAACCATGTGCCGTACAAGGGCGGCGGGCCATCGGTGGTCGGCCTGATCGGGGGCGAGACGTCGATGACCATCACGGGCATGCCGCAGCTGCGGCCTCATGTCGATGCGCGCCGCTTGCGACTGATTGCCGTGGCTTCGGCCAAGCGGCTGGCCGTCCTGCCGCAGGTGCCGACCATCGCAGAAACGGTGAAGGGCTACGACGTGACCCAGTGGCAAGGCATACTCGCGCCCGCCGGTACGCCGCGCGACATCATCGCCAAGCTCAATGCGGACATCGTCAAGGCGATGCACCAGCCGGAGGTGAAGAAGCGTCTGGCCGCCGATGGGGCCGAACCGGTCGGCAATTCCGCCGAGGAGTTCGCCGCCCACATCAAGGCGGAAGTCGCGCACTGGGGCCCGGTCATTCGCGCTGCCGGCGCGCAGGTCAATTAGTGGGCCCCGCCCGGACTGCGGCCACTCGATCCGGCCGCGTTCAACTTCATGGCGTCACCGACGGGGCGGCAGCAAGCGGCAGCGCCCGCTGCGAGGCGCGCGAGGGCAAGTTCGACGACATGGGCGGAGCGCGCATCGGGTGCCGGCATGCCTCGCGGCGACCAGCGCAGTTCGCGGCGCTGATCGAGGCCGAGGCGAAGAGACGGTCGAAGCACGTGCGGGAGAACGACATTCGGGTTGAGTGATCGCGATCGCGATGCCCCCGATTTCGCAGCACCCGCCATGGCGCTGGCAAGCCGGGCGGTCATTCAATCGAGTACGAGGAGGCGCTCAATGAGACTGAAGATCGTTCGGACCGGCTGCGCGCTGGCGATGTCGGCGCTGTTGATGTTCGCACCGCCCGCAGCGGCGCAGAGCTACCCGGTGAAGCCGGTTCGCATCATCAATCCGTTCTCGCCGGGCGGATCGCTCGATCTGGTCGCTCGGGCGCTCGCCAAACACATGAGCGCTGAATTGGGGCAGTCGGTGCTGGTCGACAATCGTCCTGGTGCCGGGGGCGCCATCGGCATCGAGGCGGTGGCCAAGTCGCCGCCGGACGGCTATACGCTGTTGATCATCCAGAGCAGCATTACCATCAACCCCAGTCTGCAGGCCAAGGTGCCGTACGATCCGATCAAGGATTTCGCGCCCATATCCAAGGCCACCGAGTACATGTTTTTCCTGGTGGCCCATCCCTCGGTGCCAGTACGCTCGGTCAAGCAGATGATCGCGCTGGACAAGGCGAGGCCCGGGCTGGTCACCTACGCTTCCGTGGGCGTCGGCAGCGGCACCCACCTGGCCGGCGAATTGTTCAACTACATGGCCCGCACCAAGCTGACCCATATCCCCTACAAGGGCACCGGACAGGCGATGCCCGACCTGCTCGGCGGTCACGTCGCGATCATGTTCGGCAGCACCTCGGTCGTGCCGCATGCCAGATCCGGCCGGTTGGTGCCGCTGGCGGTCACTGGGGTCGCACGCTCCCGGACGCTGCCGGACACGCCGACGGTTGCGGAATCGGGCTTGCCCGGATACGAAGTGACTTCATGGAACGCCCTGTTCGCACCCGCAGGCACGCCCGAGCCGATCATCAAGCGGCTGAACGCGCTCGTGCGCGAGGGGCTGGCGCAGCCCGAGGCGAAAGCTGCGATGGAAAAGCAGGAAATGGAGATCACGCCCGGCTCGCCCGAGGAACTCGCCAGGCTGATGCGCAGCGAACTCGAAAAATGGGCGAAAGTGATCAAGGCGGCCGGCATCAAGCCCATTTGACGGGGCTCGAGTGCAGGGACAGACCTCAACCTCAGGGAGGCGAGCGAAGATGAAAGCATTGGTGATCGGCGGCACCGGGCCTTCGGGGCCTTACACCGTAAACGGCCTGCTGCAGCGTGGCTACGAAGTGACGATCCTGCATGGCGGGCAGCACGAGGTCGAATTCATGCAGCCCGTGGAGCATATCCACACCGATCCTCATTTCGAGGAGACGCTGGCGCCTGCCCTGGCCGGGCGCAGCTTCGATCTGGTGCTTGCGACCTACGGTCGGATGCGGATCATCGCCGAGCTCATCAAGGGCAAGACCGGGCGGTTCATCGGCGTGGGCGGTTCGAGCGTCTATGCCGCTCGCAGCGATCCCAGGTGGGGGCCGCTGGGGCAGCCGATGCAGGTGCCCGAGGAGGGGCCGCGCCGCGACGATCCCGGCGAACCGAAGTTCAATCACCTCATGTGGGTGACCGAAGAGACGGTCATGCGGGCGCACCGCGAAGGGCACTACAACGCGACCTATTTCCGCTATCCGCTGCTCTACGGGCCGCATTCGCCCGCGAACCCGGAGTGGAGCGTCGTGCGGCGAATTCTCGATGGCCGCAAGCAGGTCGTCGTCCCGGCCAACGGCGTGCTCAAGCGCCGAGGCTACGCGCAGAACGTCGCGCATGCACTGCTCCTGGCGGTCGACAAGCCTCAGGCGTCGAGCGGGCAGTTCTACAACATCCGTGACGAAGCGCAGTACACGCACCGCCAGTACATCGATTTCATCGCCCGGCACCTGCAGCACGAATGGGATGTCGTCGAGGTCGCGCCGGCTTTGGCGCAGCGGGTCTACAAGGGCGGGGCGGCGACCTTGCGCGACGGCGTGATCGAATTCGACATCGGCAAGATCAAGACGCAGCTCGGCTATCGCGATGTCGTCTCGCCGTCGTCGGCGCTCGCGGCGTCGGTGGACTGGCTGGTCGCGAATCCTCCCCAGCGCGGCGGCGAAATCGAACGGCAGTTGGGCGACCCGTTCGCCTATCCGGCGGAGGATGAACTGATCGCCGCTTGCCAGCGTGGCCATGCCGCCGCCGAGGTCGTGGCGTTTCCCGACATGCAGCTTGGCCACATGTACCGACATCCGAAGAAGCCTGGGGAAGCTTGGGCGCCGCCCTCACGATGAAGGGGGCGAGAGGAGCGATCCGGGGGTGACACGGGCCGCAGCGCCCGGTTTCGCGGACGGGAGAGCAGGGGCGTTCGCCGCTGCAGCGTCCGAAGTGGGGCTGCCGGTCAGCGCCGGCGGTACTGGGTGGCCGGCGCGGTCGTCGGTGTCCGCTCGTCTTTGTGCCGGAATGCGATGCGTCCCTTGGTCAGGTCGTAGGGCGACATTTCGAGGGTGACGCGGTCACCGGCCAGAATGCGGATGCGGAACTTGCGCATCTTGCCGGAGGCGTATGCGGTGACCTGGTGTCCGTTGGTCAGCATGACCCGGAACATGGTGTTGGGGAGCACCTCGTCGACGATGCCGTCGAGTTGCACAGTCTCTTCTTTTGCCATTAGGCGTGCCTTTCTGATGCTGCCGCACGCTAGGCAGCCGGGGGATGAGGGAGCATAGGCGTCCGCGCGACTACGCGCCTATGGAAACTGCGGAAATCCGAAAGACAAAAAAGCCGGGACGAAGCCCGGCTTTTTTTGCCGCAAGAGACGCTGTTACGCCGCTTGGATGTTGCTCGCCTGCTTCTTGCCGCGGTTGCCTTCGGTGACATCGAAGGAAACTTTCTGGCCTTCGGCCAGGGTCTTGAAGCCGGGCATGTTGATGCCGGAGAAATGGGCGAAGAGGTCTTCACCGCCATCGTCGGGCTTAATGAAACCGAAACCTTTGGCGTCGTTGAACCATTTCACAGTGCCTGTAGCCATTGTCGTCATTCCTGAGTTGAATTAAGTCTGTACAAAAGAACCAAGTCGAATCTCCAAGCTCAAGAACGAACACACTGCTGCCGGACCGTTAGAACCCGAAACCAAACTGGGTTCTGCACCATATCCCGGATGAGGTGGAAGGTCAAGCATTACTTTTCGACGCGGCTCCTCAGCGGGGAGCGCCGGGCGCTAGGCAAGCGCCCGGGCAGGATGTAGGCTGTCGCGTCGCAATCCATGACTCCCGGCGCTCGATGCCGGTTGCATAGTCTGTAAACATCTCATCAAGGAGGAGGTCGTCGATGACCGCGGAGCAAAAACTGGTAAACGACGAGGTGCGGGCGCTCATAGGGGCCAAGGGCGCGGTTCGGTCAGCCTCGGACGACGTGTGCACGAGCGAGATCCGGCGCTTCGCGCAGTCGACTTTCGACGACACCCGGATCTTTTACGAAGACGAAGCGGCGCGCAACTCGCGCTTCGGCGGGCGGGTCGCGCCGGGCACGTTCGCGATGCACTCGCTGCGTCCCAACGGTCCCTTCGCCGACGATGCGCTGCGCTGGGCGAACCGGACCGACGAGATGCATCGGGTCGCCGTCACCGAGGGGTTGCCGCTGCCCAAGCAGTGGGACGGCTTGTATCACTTCCATGCGGGCGACGACATGGAGTTCCTGCGCCTGCCGCACGTCGGCGATCGCATCACCGGGCACATCCACCTCAAGGACATCTACGAGAAGAGCGGTCGCAACGGCGCGCTCGCGTTCTATGTCGTGCGTACCGACTGGAAGAACCAGCGCGGCGAGATCGTCGCCAGCCACGACATGAACCTCGTCTGGATGGAGCAATCGGGCGAGCGCCGCCGCAAGGAAGCCAAGCCGCTCGAGCCGCGCGATCCGCCCAAGATGCCGGCGCCGACACCTTTGGTTCTCACCCGCACCAACTTCGAGGATCTGGCGGTCGGCCAGCCGCTGCCCACCAAGATGATTCGAGTCACCGTGCCCACCGTCGTGCGCTGGGCCATGGCCACGGAAGCTTTCCGCCGCGACCACTACGATTACGAGTTCGCGACGCAAGTCGCCGGTGTGCCGCACATCATCGCATCGGCCATGTGGACGCTGGGGTGCCGCTGGTCTTTCCTCAATCAGTTCGCGGGCTGCGACGGTTGGGTCTGGAAGATGTCGCACTCGGTGCGGGCGCGCATGAACATCGGCGATGCGCTCACCTACGGCGGGACGGTCACCGGCCTCGAGCGCCGAGAGAAGTACGGCTTGGTGGAAGCGGAAGTCAATCTCGTCAACCAGGACGGCGTGGTCGTGGCGCCCGGCAAGGCGAGCATCGCGCTGCCGTATCGCGGTGGGGCTGCGGTTCCTTATCCCTTCGTGCCCTGACACTGCCGGATTCGGGGATCGAGATCAAAAGGGGCCAGCTGATGGCCTCTTTTTTCGCGGATCTTCGGCCGGCTAGAATGGCGCACCCCGCATCGAGAAAGACCGCATTGATGGACGCGTTTCCCTACGAAGTGCCCGAACTCGATCTGAACGTGCCTTTCGACCATCATCGGGCCGTGGTGCGTCCGGAGTGGATCGACTGGAACGGCCACATGAATCTCGCCTATTACGTCACCGTGTTCGATCAAGCGTCGGGAACGTTCACGCGCAGGCTCGGGCTGGGCGCGCCGTATCGGGAGGCCGGCTGGGGGCAGACGTTCGTGCTGGAGACGCACATCACCTACGATCGCGAGGCGCATGAAGGCGATCCGCTGCGCGTCACCACGTTGCTCGTCGATCGCGATGCCAAGCGCATGCACATGTACATGGAAATGTTCCACGCGGAGAAGGGCTATCTGATTTCGACCAGCGAGCGGGTCGGCATCCACATCGATCAGCGCACGCGCAAGTCCTCGCCCTATCATCCGCTGGTCCGGCAGCGGATCGACCAGGTATTCGAGGTGCATCGGCAAGTGCCTCGGCCGGCGAACGTGGGGCGCGTAATGGGAATACGCCGCAAGACCGGTTGAGGCAATCGGGGAAGCTCTCCGGCCGCGAGCACATCCCGAGCCGCAGACCTGGCGCGAACTTTCCCGTCGCCCGACTGCGCAGCGCTCGCCCCGCGATGAATCGCCGACTCGGGACCTAACCCTTGCCCGGGCTGCGGCGCAGCAGCTGGATCCCTGTCAGCAAGGCCGGAATGCCGCAGACGACGAAGCCGATGCCGTAGCTGCCGGTGGTGTCGAGCAGCAGCGCATACATCAACGGCAGCGCCAACGCGCCCAGTTGTCCGAACGAGAGCACGCCGCCGGTCACGCCGCCACGCATGTCCTGAGGCGCGGCCTGTGCCGTCTCCGCCAGCAGCACCCCGTGCCAGGACAGCGCCGTGGCGCTGAGCACGCAGGCGACCAGGCCGACGACGATCGTGGGCCAGCCGGGCGTGGAGAAGGCCAGCACCATCACGCTGCCTGCCATGCCGAAAGCGAGCCATGCCATCATCACTCGCGGCGAGACATAAGTGCTGCCCAGCCAGCCCCAGACGATACGACCCGGGACCGCGACGGCCATCGCCACCGAGAACAGGAAGCCCGCCGCCACCAGCGAGTAGCCCAGCGTCGTCAGATAGACGACGAAATAGGCGGTGACCACCGCCTGCAGTCCGTTGAAGGCGAGACAGGCGAACGACAGCGCGCGCAAGCTCGGTGTGGCGAGCACCGAGGTGAGCGTGGACTTGAAGTCGGACAGCCGGAAGCTGCGCGTCGGCACGCGGTCGTCGTCGAACGACTTGCGCAACGGCTGCAGGACGAGCGCGAACACGGCGCATGCCACGCCGCTCCAGATCATCGTCGAGCGCCAGCCCATCCATTCGGTGAGTCGGGGTCCGAGCAGGCCGGCGAGGAGCAGCCCGGCGGGCACGGCCGTCTGCTTGATCGAGAACACGAGCGGCAGGTAGCGCGGCGACGAGCAGCGGCTCAGCAGATGGGAACTCGCCGGCGTGGAGAGCGCCGCGCCGCCTCCGCCGATGATCGCCGACAACACGAACGCCAAGGGGGTGCCCAGGGCCGAAAGCACGGTGCCGATGGTCAGCAGCACGAGCGCAATCTGGCTCATGCGCAGCGCGCCGTAGCGGACGATGAAGCTGCCGCAGCCCAACTGCACCACCAGGGCCGCGAGTGCGGTGATGCCGAAGTACATCCCGATCCAGGCGGGCTCGAAACGCAGATCCGAGATGATCGCAGGCGCGATCACGGCGGGCAGGGAGCGGCCCAGCGCGACGAAAGTCTGCTGAAAGAACATCGCCCCCAGGGCAAGCAACAGTTGATTCACTGAGCGAAGGTCGAAGTCGGCAATGGGTCGACAGGGCGCGGAAGAGCACGCCGAGGCGAGCCAGCGCCGCGGAACGGAAAGGACCAGGCCATGATCTGGCCATGCTTGTTTTGCACTGCAATGTATCCGCGCGACCGCGGCAGCGTCAACCGATCCGGCTTTCGACTCGGCGGGCGGCATCGCGCGCGGCCGGCGGCAGTCCGCCATGCGCGAGCCACGGCGTGTCCACGCTCGCTTGAAAATGGGGGTGCGTCTGCGGTAGTGCCGAGCTATCCTTTCGAGTACACCAAGAGGAGGTCGCACATGAACGGCAAGATGAGCGTGGTCAGTCCCGCGGGGCTGCAATTGCGTACGATCGGAGCGGTCAGCCCGCATCTCGACACGCTCGAAGGCAAGACCATCGGCGAGGTCTACAACAACCACTTCAAGGGCGAGTTCATGTTCCAGACCTATCGCCGCTTGTTCAAGGAGAGGTTTCCGGGCATCAAGATCATTCCCTACGATCAATTTCCGATCGTCTACGTGGGCGGCGATCCTGCCTCGCAGAAGAAAACGGCCATGGAGATCGCCCGGCTCGCCAAGGAACGGGGCGTCGACGCGCTCATCTCCGGCAACGGCGGTTGAGGAACCTGCACTCCGTCCTCGGTGAGGCCGGCAGCTGAAGCAGAACGAGCAGGGATCCCCAGTGTGGTGGTCACCACCACGGGGTTTACAGCCATCGCCAAGGCGGTGGGCAAGGCCGAGGGCATGACGGGCTTGCGCGTGGCGGAGTATCCCGGTGCGGTCGGGGTGCACCCGGAGGCGCTGGTTGAGAAGAACGTCGAGAACGTGCTCTTCGACCGGATCGTCAGTGAACTGACCCAACCGCGCGCCGGCGAGAGCCGGGAGGGCTTGGGCTCGGTGCGGCGTGCGAGCGACATCGTCTTCGAAGGCGACTTCGACGAGGTCAACGAGTACTTCAAGGCGCAGTCCTGGTCGGACGAACTGCCCATCGTTCCGCCGACCTTGGCGCGCGTCGAAGCGTTCCTGAAGCACACGACGCGCAGGCCCGACGAGCAGATCGCGGTGTTGCCGCAGGCCAATCTCTCGGCCGTGCCGTTGAACATCGCTGCCAATGCGGTCATGGCGGGATGTCGCCCGGAGCACATGCCGGTGCTGATCGCGGCGGTCGAGGCGATTGCGGACAACGCCTACAACCTCGCCAACATCGGCAGCACCTGGGGCGTGTTGCCCTTCCTGCTCGTCAACGGGCCGGACGCAAAGCGGCTGGGGATCGAGAACGGCGCGCAGTTGGTGAACAAGGGGGCGAACCCCGCGCTCGGTCGTGCCCTGGGGCTCATCATCAAGAATATCGCGGGCTACCAGTTCAGCCGCAACTACATGGGCACTTTCGGCTATCCGATGAACTTCGTGGTCGCCGAGAATGAAGCCGAGTGTCCCTGGGAGCCCTACCACGTCGAGCATGGCTTCGTCCGCAACGACAACACGGTCACCGCCTGCGGCACGGTCACCTGGGGCTGGCCGCCCGCCATCTACGGCACCGAAGAGAAGTCCGCGGCCGATTCGGCCTTGGAGCATCTGGCGATCGAAGTCACCAAGAAGCCGTGTCTCGCACGGCTGGTCGAACGCGGCGAAAACGGCTTCCGCAACATGATCACCTTCCTGATCGCGCCGCCGGTGGCCAAGGCGCTTGCGGCTGCAGGCTATACCAAGCAGCACATCCGCGATTATGTCTACGAGCACGCACGGGTGCCTTACCGCGAGCTCGAATTCCTGATCGAGTACGGTCATTCGGAAGCGTTCAAGATTCCGGACATGGTCGAGCGCGGCCTGCTGACCAAGGAGTACCTGGTCAAGCCCGACGACATGGTGCGCGTGCTGCCGAGCCCGGACGTGATCAACATCGTCGTCTGCGGCGATCCGGATCGCAACCGGGTGATGGTGCTCTGGGGCGGCTACGTGAGTCCGGTCACGCGCAAGATCGACCTTCGGGCCTAGTCGCCCGAGGTCGTCCGGCAGACGGCACGGACCCGGCGATTCCCGGCAGCCAGGGGATGCGCCGCTTCGCCGCGCATCCCCGATCGCTCAATCGGGGTTCGCGCGGACTTCCTTGATGACCTTGGTCCAGCGCTGCAGGTCTTCGCGGATGAAGGCGCCGAAGGCTTCCGGGGAGTTCGCTGCCGGAACGACGCCGTAGAGGAAGAACTTCTTCACCAGTTCCGGATTCGTCAGTGCCTTGTTGATGGCAACATTGAGCGTCTGCACGATGGCTCTGGGCGTGCCGGCGGGCGCGAGCACGCCCCACCAGCCGGTGTTCATGAACCCTGGGACGGTTTCAGCGATGGTTGGGATGTCGGGCAGCGCCTCGAGCTTGGTCGGATGACCGACGCCGAGCATCTTGAGCCGCCCGGCCTTGACGTGCGGCAGCGCTTGGGGCGGAGAAGAAAATGCCAACTGCACTCGGCCCGCGATCATGTCGATCATGAGCGGCCCGCCCCCTTTGTACGGCACATGATTCAACTTGATGCCGGTGAGCATCATCAGCATCACGCCGCCGAGGTGGTTCGGTGTGCCGGTGCCCGGGGAGCCGAAGTTGAGCTTGCCGGGTGACGCACGTGCGAGATCGATAAGTTCACGCATGTTCGCGGCGCGCAAACCCGCGTGCGTCACGAGCGTGTAGGGCACGTCGACGAGGTAGCTGATCGGAGCGAAATCCTTGACCGGATCGTAGGCTACCTTGGTGCCCAGCGCCGGGCCGGAGACGATCCCGCCCGTGGTGCCGAGCAGGATGGTGTAACCGTCCGGCGCGGCTTTGGCCGCGATGCCGTGGCCGAGCGTGGCGCCCGCGCCCGGCCGATTGTCGATCACCACCGATTGTCCGAGTGCTTCGCCGAG
>LNFM01001279.1_pt1 | contig 57910 bp, 47 predicted proteins | sample 596031 | NCBI WGS metagenome assembly LNFM01 (sample SAMN04254537, study PRJNA301005) | activated carbon metagenome | isolation source: dual media filters at the Ann Arbor, Michigan drinking water treatment plant | place: USA: Ann Arbor | reverse complement strand
GCGCGAATACCTACCTGCCCGGTGTCCGGCTCGGGCCCGCGATGGGCTGGTCAGCGGCAACCGTGTCAATTTGCTGGAAAGATACGATTACCCCTCATCGAGGTGCTGCGCCTGTACATGAACGAGCAGGCCGAGGGCCGCACCGGCTGGCTGGCGGGCGTCAACGACCGCATCGTGGGCGCCGCGCTGCGCCTGATGCACGGCCAGCCGGCGCACCCCTGGACGCTGGAAGACCTGGCGCGCGAGGCCGGCACCTCGCGCTCGGTGCTGGCAGAACGCTTCCAGCAGCTGGTGGGCAGCGCGCCCATGCACTACCTGGGGCAGTGGCGCATGCTGCTGGCCACGCAGCTGCTGAGCCGCAGCAACGCGCCGCTGTCGCAGATTGCCGAGCAGGTGGGCTACCAGACCGACACCGCGTTCAGCCGCGCCTTCCGGCGCGAGTTCGGCGCCCCGCCGGCGGCCTGGCGCCGCAGTCAGGCCGCGGTGGCCGTGGCCTGAGCCGGCGCGGCCGGCGGCGGCAGCGCGGCCACCGGGCGCCCGGCCACCCAGGTCACGAACTCGGCCTGCGTCTGCGGGCGCCCGAAGTGGTAGCCCTGCGCCAGTGAACAGCCCAGCTCGGCCAGCAAAGCGGCCTGCTCGGCGGTTTCCACGCCCTCGGCCACCGTCTGCATGCCCAGCGCGCGTGCCACCAGCACGGTGGCCTGGATCAGCACGCGGCGGTGGTGGCTCTGCGTCAGCTCGCTGACGAAGGAGCGGTCGATCTTCACCGTGTCCACCGGGATCTCGTGCAGGCAGGCCAGCGACGAATAACCGGTGCCGAAGTCGTCCAGCGCCAGGCTCACGCCCAGGGCCTTCAGCTGCTGCAGCAGCGCCAGCGCGCCGGGGTCCTGCATGGCCAGGCTCTCGGTCACCTCCAGGCGCAGGCAGCCGGGCGGCATGCCGTGGCACTGCAGCTCGTGCTGCACCAGCGCCACCAGGTTGTCCTGGCGCAGCTGCGCACGCGACAGGTTCACCGACAGGCTGGCCGGCGCGCTGGCGCCCAGCTTCTGGCGCCAGCGCATGAACTGCGCGCACGACTCGCGCAGCACGCGGGCGCCCAGCGCCGCGATGAGGCCGGTCTCCTCGGCCACCGGGATGAACTCCAGCGGCGAGACCAGCCCGCGCTCGGGGTGGCGCCAGCGCGCCAGCGCCTCCACGCCGCGCAGCGCGCCGCCGGGCAGCTGCACGATGGGCTGGTAGACGACGAAGAACTCGTCGTTGTTGAGCGCGCGGCGCAGGTCGTTCTCCAGGTCCAGCGTGCGCGTCACGCGCTCGTGCATCGTGGGGTCGAAGAGCACGTGGCGGCCGCGGCCGGCGCGCTTGGCCTCGTACATCGCGGTGTCGGCGTCGCGCAGCAGCGCGTCGGCGTCGCCGCCGTTGGTGTCGCTGGTGCAGATGCCGATGCTGGCGCTGGAATGCACCTCGTGCACGCCGATGCGGTAGGGCTGCGACAGCAGCAGCAGCAGGCGCTGCGCCACGCGCTCGGCGTCGGCCACGCCGCCGATGCCGTCGAGCAGGATCACGAACTCGTCGCCGCCCATGCGCGCCGCGGTGTGCTCCTGCAGCACGGCGGTGGGTGCGTCGCTGCCCACCAGCGCATCACCCTCGCGCAGCGCGGTGCGCAGACGCTGCGACACCAGGCGCAGCAGCGCGTCGCCCACGTCGTGGCCGAGGCTGTCGTTGACGAGCTTGAAGCGGTCGAAGTCCATGAACAGCACCGCGAAGCGGTAGCCCGGCACGCGGCGCGCGCGCAGCACCGCGGCCTGCAGCTTCTCCAGCAGCGAGACACGGTTGGGCAGCTGCGTCAGGCCGTCGGTGAGCGCGGCGCGGCGCAGCTGCTCCTCGAGCTGCTTGCGCTGCGTGATCTCGGTGCGGATGGCCACGTGCTCGACCACCACGCCCTGCGCGTCGACCACCGGCACGATGGTGGTGTCGACCCAGTACAGCGAGCCGTCGCGGGCGCGGTTGCAGACCTCGCCGCGCCAGCTGCGGCCCTGCGCCACCTGGCGCCACATCGCGGCCCAGAACGCGCGCCCCTGCAGGCCGGAGTTGACGATGCGGTGCGTCTGCCCCAGCAGCTGCTCGCGGCTGTACTGGCTGATCTGGCAGAAACGTTCGTTGACCTGCTTGATGACGCCCTGCGGGTCGGTGACGGCGACGATGGCGTGCTGGTCCAGCGCCGTCTGGTAGGCGCGCAGCTCGGCCAGCGCGCCTTCGGCCGCGGCGCGCGCCTCGGTGGTGGCGGCCTCGGCGCGCTTGGCGCGGTCGATGTTGATCTGCACGCCGGCCATCAGGCGCGCCCGGCCGTCCTCGCCGCGCTCCACGGCCGCGCCTGCGATGTAGACCCACACCCAGTGGCCTTGCTGGTGGCGCATGCGCAGCTCGCCGTGGAAGCCGGCCAGCGGGTCCCTCAGGTGGGTCTGCAGCTCCTGCTCGGCGGCGGGCAGGTCGTCGGGGTGCACGAGTGCGCGCCAGGTGTCGATGTGGTCCTTCAGCTGCGCGCGCTCGTAGCCCAGCATGCGGGCCCAGTGTTCGTTGAAGCGGGTGCGGCCGGTCTGGAAGTCGACCTCCCAGGTGCCGAGGCCGGCGCCGTCGGCCATCAGGCGCATGCGGGTGTCCTGCGAGCGCTGTTCGGTGCGGTCGACCAGGCACGCGACGACACCCTCGATCTGGCCGTGGCGACCCACCAGCGGCTGCGTGTCCACCGACACCCAGCGCTGCCCGCCCGCGGCCAGGCGCACGCCGAGCAGGTGGCCGCTGATCGCATGGCCGCCCTGCAGGCTGGCCATCACCGGATGCGACTCGGTGGCCAGCGGGCTGCCGTCCTCGTGCACCCAGCGCCACTGCGGGTCGGCCAGGCAGCGGCCCTGCAGGGCCTGTGCGTCCAGGCCCAGGATGCGGCAGGCGGCGGCGTTGCACTCGGTGATGCGGCCCGCGGTGTCGTGCACCAGCATGCCCGCGGGCAGGCTGCTCACCAGCGTGGCCAGGTGCCGGCTCTGCAGCACCTGCTCGGTGACGTCGGACAGGATCTCGACGAAGCCGGTGAGCGCGCCGCTGTCGTCCACGAGCGGCTGCAGGTCGACGTCGAGCCACAGCTCGCGGCCGTCGCGCGTGTGGTGGCAGACCTGGGCCTGCAGCGCGCTGCGCGAGGCCACCGCGGCGTCCAGCCGGGCCAGCGTGTCGGCCGGCGTGCCCGCGGTGCCCAGCGTCGACGCCGCGGTGCGCCCGGTGACATCGGCCAGCGTGTGGCCGGTGAGCCGCGTGAAGCTGTCGTTGACCCAGACGATGCGGCGCTCGGCGTCGGTGAAGACCACCGCGTTGCCGGTGCGCTGGGCGGCCAGCGCGAGGTACTGCGTCTGCGCGGCCTGCTGCGCCAGCCGGTCCTGCTGCCGACGCAGCGCGCGCAGCAGCGGCTCCAGCACGGCCAGCACCAGGCAGGCCAGCAGACCCAGCCTGAAGAAGGCGGCATGGCGGTTGTCGAGGAAGGCGCGCTGGCCGCGCGCCTCGGCCCGCGCCTGCAGCTGGCCGGCCAGCGCCGCGGTGCGGGCCGTCAGCACCGCGGGCGGGGCCGCTGCGGCGGCGGTCCCGGCTGCGGGGGTGTCGGCCGGGCCGGTGGTGTCGAGCAGGGCCAGCAGCGCGGCATCGGCTGCGGCTTCGTCGGTGGACGTACCCCCGCCCTCGGCCTCGCGCTGCAGCGCCAGCAGCTCGCGCATGCGCAAGCCGGCCTGCGCCATGCCGGCTTCCAGTGGCTGCCAGGCCGCCCGGTGCGCCGCCGCCTGCGCCGGCTCCAGCGCGGCCCGTGCGGCCAGGCTCTCGATCTGCTGGGCGTGCAGGCGCTGTTGCCCGGCCAGCGCGAGCAGCTCGATGTCGATGCGGCGCGCCACGTCGGTCTGGCGCGAGTGCCAGAACTGCGTGCCCGCCACCGTCAGCATCAGCAGCACGATGGCGTACAGCGCCAGCCGGATGCGGCGCAGGTGCGGCAGGCGCGGCGCCTGAAGGCCCGGGCCGGCTGCCGGTGCAGCAGGGGATGCCAGGTGGGGAGGGTTCACGAATGAGGCTTGAATCGCGGCGCGGGTCAGGCCCCCGCGGCGGCTCGCCGCACGGGGCGACGAGCCGCCTGTCTTCATATCGGAGCGACGGCCTGGAACTTGACCTAAGGATGGTGTCGCGGCGTGGCCTGAACGGCCTGATCCGGCCTCACTCGGACTGGCTCAGCCCTTGCGCCCAGAGCCGCTCGGCCTCGGCAAAGATCGATGCCGCGCCGCCGAAGGCCGAGGCCTCGGGCGCCAGGCGCAGCCAGGGCAGCGTGTCGTGGTGGCTGCCCGGGATGCGCTGGTGGCTGCGCTCGTCCAGCAGCCAGCGGTACAGGGGGGCGTACAGCCCCGGGTGGCGCTGCCGCGTCCAGGCCAGACCGACGAGGTCGCCGAAGCCTTCTTCGCGCTGGACCGCCCGCATGCGCGCCAGGTCGGCCAGCAGCGCGGGCGCCAGGCCGGCGGGGGCCGTCGGCGCGCTGAAGCCGGCCGGCAGCGCGGTCCAGGCGCCCTGCAGGTGGCGCTGGCAGTGGCCCAGCTCATGGGCGGCCATCAGTTCCAGCGCGGCGTCGTGCAGCGCGGGTTCGAGCCGCGCCAGCGCCGCCTGCGCCAGCGGGTTGCCGCGCAACGACAGCACCAGCTTGCAGCGTCCGGCCACGAAGGCCATCGCCAGCGGCGGCAGACCGGCCGCGGGCTGCGGCTGCACCACGATGTCCAGCGGCAGCCGCACCGACTGCGCGTGGTCGATCACCGGTGCCATGCCCTGCAGCCAGCGGCGTTCGGTGTCGGTGAGGTCGGCGGCGGGGCTGCGGGTGGGCGCGGCCAGGGCCAGCAGCAGGGCCAGCGCGCCGGGCCAGCGCCGCGGGCGGCAGCCGCGGCCCGGGTGGCGCACGGCCGGCCCAGGCTGGAAGGGCCGCGAGGACAGCGAAGTTCGCGTCCCGGCGGCCATGGGGGATCAGCCTGTCTGGCGGGTCATGCGCCACAGCAGCGCATCGCACAGGCGCTGCGCGCGTTGTGCGCGCAGGCCGGCAAAGGCGCCGTGGGCGTCGAAGTGGCGCTCGTCCAGCGACTCGCGCACGCAGGGGTGCATGCCGCCCAGCTGCCGGCGCAGCAGGCGCTCGGGGTAACCGGCCATGGCCGTCTTCAGGCGGCGCGAGAACAGGCGGTAGGCGGCAGGATTGATGTCGCGCCCGGCGCGCTCCATGGTTTCCAGGCGTTCGGCCAGGTCGGCGATGTAGAGGCGTTTCGAGGTGAGAGGGTCCGAGAGTTCCCGCATGACTGATCCTTGGTGCTCAATGCCGCAAGGTTGCCAGCCGTCCGAACGCTCCAAAACCTGAAATGGGCGGTCAAAACCGGGTTGTTCCCGGCACCGGCCCGGCCGCCCCGGCCCCCTCTAGGGCCGCATCTGCCCGCCGCCCAGCGCCCGGTACACCGCCACGCGGTTCTGCAGCACGGCCAGCTGCGTCTGCAGCACCGACTGCTGCGCCGCAAACAGCGAGCGCTGCGCGTCCAGCAGGTCCAGCGAGTTGCTGACGCCGTTGTCGAAGCGCAGCTGCGACAGGCGCAGGCGCCCGTTTTCCGCGTCGACCTGGGCCTGCGCGGCCTGCAGCTGGTCGGCCAGCGTGGCACGGCCGGCCAGCGCGTCGGCCACGTCGCGGAAGGCGGCCTGGATGCTGCGCTCGTACTGCGCCACCGCGATGTCGCGCTGCGCCTGCGCCACCGCGAGGTTGGCCTGGTTGCGGCCGGCGTCGAAGAGCGGCTGCACCAGCTGCGCGGCGAAGCTCCAGGCGCCGTTCCTGAACAGGTCCGACAGCGCGGTGCTGGCCACGCCGGCGCTGCCGGTGAGCGTGATGCGCGGCCAGAACGCGGCGCGGGCGGCGCCGATGCTGGCGGTGGCCGCGATCAGCTGCTGCTCGGCCTGGCGCACGTCGGGGCGCTGCAGCAGCAGGTCGGAGGGCAGCCCGGCGGGCACGTCGGCCAGCGTCAGCGTGCCCAGGCGGGCCGGTGCCGGCGCGTCGGCGGGCAGCGCCTGGCCCACCAGCAGCACCAGCGCGTTGCGGTCCAGCTCGCGCTGGCGCATCGCCTGTGCCAGCGTCAGGCGCGCGGCGGCCACCAGCGACTGGGCCTGGCGCAGGTCGAGCTCGGACGAGGCGCCGTTGTCGAAGCGCAGCTGCACGAGCCGCAGCGATTCTTCGCGCGTGGCCAGCGTGCGGCGGGTCAGCTCCAGCAGTTCCTCGTCGGCGCTCAGCGCCAGGTACTGCTGCGCGACAGTGGCCACCAGCGCGATCTGCGCCGCCTGGCGGGCCTCCTGGGTGGCCAGCAGCTGCGCCGCGGCGGTGTCGCTGAGCGAGCGCACGCGGCCGAAGAGGTCGAGCTCGTAGGCCGACACCGTGAGGCCCGCGGTGGTCAGGCTCGCGGTGCCGCCGGCGGGCGCGGTCTGGCGCGTGCCGCTGAAGCCCACGCCCACCGTGGGCAGCTCGTCGGCGCGGCGCAGCTGCAGCTGCGCACGCACGGTGTCGATGTTCAGCACCGCGATGCGCAGGTCGCGGTTGTGCTGCAGCGCGCGGGTGATGAGGTCGCGCAGCGCGGGGTCGGTGAAGAAGTCGGCCCAGGGCAGCCCGGTGGCGGCCGGGCCCGCCGCGGGTGCCGCGGCATGGGGAAAGGCCGCGGCCACCGGGGCCGCGGGCCGCTGGTACACCGGCGCCAGGTTCATGCAGCCGGCCAGCAGCGCGGCGGCCAGCACGGGGATGAGTCTGAAGAGCGGAATGGGCATGGCGGTGCAGGCTTTCATGCCGGCTTCTCGGGGCTGGGGTCGGGTGTGGGCGGCGCGTCGTGCGCGTGCAGCTGGCGTTGCCGCTCGCTGCCCTTGAACCAGCGCCGCACCACGACGAAGAAGATCGGCACGAACAGCACGCTCAGCACCACCGCGGTGATCATGCCGCCCATCACGCCGGTGCCGATGCTGCGCTGGCTGGCCGAGCCGGCGCCGCTGGCAATGACCAGCGGCAGCACGCCCAGCACGAAGGCCATCGAGGTCATGATGATGGGCCGGAAGCGCAGGTGCGCCGCCTCCAGCACCGCCTGCGTGGCGGTGCGGCCCTGGGCCTGCAGGTCCTTCGCGAACTCGATGATCAGCACCGCGTTCTTGGCCGACAGGCCGATGATCGTGATGAGGCCGATCTTGAAATACACGTCGTTGCTGTAGCCGCGCATCAGCGTCGCCAGCACCACGCCCAGCACACCCAGCGGCACCACCAGCAGCACCGACAGCGGGATCGTCCAGCTCTCGTACAGCGCCGCCAGGCACAGGAAGACGGCCAGCAGCGAGAAGCCGAACAGGAAGATCGCGGTGGCGCCCGCCAGCCGCTCCTCGCGCGACTGCCCGGTCCACTCGAAGCCGAAGCCGGGCGGCAGCGTGGCCGCGATGCGCTCCATCTCCATCATCGCCTCGCCGGTGCTGACGCCGGGCGCGGCATCACCCGCGATGCGCATCGTCGGGTAGCCGTTGTAGCGGATCGACTGCATCGGCCCGGTGATCCAGCGTGTGCTGGCGAAGGCCGACAACGGCACCGGCTGGCCGCGCACGTTCATCGCGCTCAGGCGCAGCAGGTCCTCGGGCTGCATGCGGTCGGCCGCGTCGGCCTGCACCACCACGCGCTGCAGGCGGCCCGCGCTCTGGAAGTCGTTGACGTAGCTCGAGCCCAGCGACGTGGAGATGGCTGCGTTGATGGCCTCGAAGGGCACGCCCAGGGCGCTGGCCTTGTCGCGGTCGATGTCCAGCTGCAGCTGCGGCGCGTCTTCCAGCCCATCGGGCCGCACGCCGGCCAGCAGCTTGCTTTGCGAGGCCGCGCCCAGCATCTGGTTGCGCGCCGCGGTGAGTGCCTCGCGGCCGTTGCCGGCGCGGTCCTGCAGCCGGAACGCGAAGCCGGTGCCGCTGCCCAGCTCGGGGATCGGCGGCGGGCTCAGCGCAAAGATGAAGGCGTCCTTCACGCCCATCAGCGCGCCGAAGGTGCGGCCGGCCACGGCCTGCGCCGACTGACCGGCCTCGCCGCGTTCGTCCCAGTCCTTCAGCGTCACGAAGGCCAGCGCTGCGTTCTGTCCCTGGCCGCTGAAGCTGAAGCCCAGCACGCCGACCATGCTCTTCACCTCGGGCTGCTTGAGCATGAAGCCTTCGATCTGCTCCATGACCTGCGTGGTGCGGTTGAAGGTGGCGCCCGGCGGCAGCTGCGCGTTGACGATGATGTAGCCCTGGTCCTCGTTCGGCAGGAACGACGTGGGCAGCCGCGCCACGAGCCAGATCACCGCGCCCACCACCGCCAGGTAGACGATCATCATGCGGCCCGCGCGGCCGAGCAGCCGCACCAGGAAACTCTCGTAGCCCTTGGTGGTGCGCGTGAAGCCGCGGTTGAAGGCGCCGAAGAAGCCGGTCTTGGCATGCGCCTGGCCGGCCTGCACCGGCTTCAGCAGCGTGGCGCACAGCGCCGGCGTCAGCGACAGCGCCATGAACGCCGAAAACGCGATCGACGCGGCCATCACGGCCGAGAACTGGCGGTAGATGTTGCCCACCGCGCCACTGAAGAAGGCCAGCGGGATGAAGACGGACACCAGCACCACCGTGACGCCGATGATCGCGCCCGAGATCTGCCCCATCGCCTTGCGCGTGGCCTCGCGCGGCGGCAGGCCTTCCTCGTTCATGATGCGCTCGACGTTCTCCACCAGCACGATGGCGTCGTCCACCACGATGCCCACCACCAGCACCATGCCGAACATCGTCAGCACGTTGATCGAGAAGCCCAAAGCCAGCAGCACGCCGAAGGTGCCCAGCAGCGCCACCGGCACCACGATCGTCGGGATGACCGTGTAGCGCCAGTTCTGCAGGAAGACGAACATCACCACGAACACCAGCGCCACCGCCTCCAGCAGCGTCTCGACGACCTTGCGGATGCTGATCTCGACGAAGCGCGAGGTGTCGTACGGAATCGCGTAGCTGACGCCCGCGGGAAAGAACTTCTGCAGCTCGTCCATGCGCTGGCGCACGGCCTTGGCGGTGTCGAGCGCGTTGCCGGTGGGTGACAGCTGCACGCCGATGCCGGTGCTGGGCTTGCCGTTCAGCCGCGCCGAGGTGGCGTAGTTCTGCGCACCCAGCTCGATGCGCGCCACGTCGCGCAGTCGCACCGTGGAGCCGTCGGGGTTGGCGCGCAGCACCACGTTGCCGAACTGCTCCACGCTCGCCAGCTGGCCTTCCACCACCACGGTGGCAAACACCGCCTGGCCCGGCAGGTTGGGCAGGTCGCCGATGGTGCCGGACGACACCTGCGCGTTCTGCGCGCGGATGGCGGCGGTGACGTCGGTGCTGGACAGGTTGAAGCCCACGAGCTTGGCCGGGTCGATCCAGATGCGCATGGCCCGCTCGGTGCCGAAGAGCTGCGCCTGGCCCACGCCGGGCAGGCGCTGCAACTCGGGCAGCACGTTGCGCGCTGCGTAGTCGCCTAAAGCGACGGGGTCGAGCTTCGGGTCTTCGGACGAGAGGATGGCGAAGAGCAGGAAGTTGGCACGCGCCTTGTCCACGCGCACACCCTGCTGCGACACGGCCTGCGGCAGCCGCGGTGTGGCGCGGCCCAGGCGGTTCTGCACGTCCACCTGCGCCAGCTCGGGGTTGGTGCCGGGCTGGAAGGTCAGCGTCAGCGTGCCGCTGCCGTTGGCCTGGCTCACCGACTCCATGTAGATGAGGCCGGGCGAGCCGTTCATCTCTTGTTCGATGACGGTGAGCACGCTGTCTTCGAGCACCTTGGCCGAAGCACCCGGGTAGACCGCGGTGATGACCACCGCAGGCGGCGCCACCGTGGGGTACTGCGCCACCGGCAGCTGCGTGATGGAGACCACGCCGCCCACCAGCACGAAGAGCGCGATGACCCACGCGAAGATGGGACGGTCGATGAAGAACTGGGCCATGGTGGCGCGTCCTTCAGCGGCTGGCGGCCGCGGCGGGGGCCGAGGCCGCCGGGGCAGCCGCACGGGCACCCGCACCGGCCCAAGGCACCGGCTTCACCGGCGAGCCCGGGCGCATCTTCTGGAAGCCCTCCACGATCACCTGCTCGCCGGCCTTCAGGCCTTCGGTCACGATCCACTGCGAGCCGGTCGAGCCGCTGATCTTCACTGGCCGCGGCGCGGGCTGGCCGCCCTCGCCCACCACCAACACGCTGTCGCCCTGCGAGCCGCGTGTCACGGCCTGCTGCGGCAGCAGCACCGCGTTGGCGATCTCGCCCTGCACGAGCCGCGTGCGCACGTACATGCCCGGCAGCAGCCGCGCCTGCGGATTGGCGACCTGGGTGCGCAGCGTGATCTGGCCCGAGCTCGGGTCCACCGACAGGTCGGAGAACAGCAGCCGGCCGCTCTGCGGCAGCTCGGTGCCGTCGTCCAGCAGCACGCGCACCGGCACGGCCTCGGCCGGCGCCCTGCCGCCGGCCGAGGCCGCCGCGCGCAGGCGCGCCACGTCGGCCACGGCCTGCGTGGCGTTGATGTAGACCGGGTTGATCTGCTGGATGACGGCCAGCTGCGTGGCCTCGGCCTGCGAGACCAGTGCGCCTTCGCTCACCAGTGCGCGGCCGATGCGGCCCGCGATGGGTGCGGTGACGGTGGCAAAGCCCAGGTTGAGCTGCGCCGACTGCAGTGCGGCCTGCGCGCCGGCCACGTCGGCCTCGGCCTGCGCCTGCGCGGACTGTGCGTTGACGTACTCCTGCTGGCTGATGGCGTTGGCCTCGCGCAGCGGCTTGAAGCGTGTGGCCTGCGCGGTGGCCTGCATCGCGTTGGCCTGCGCCTTGGCCAGCGTGGCGCGCGCGCTGTCCACCGCGGCCTGGTAGGGGCGCGCGTCGATCTGGAACAGCACCTGCCCGGCCTTCACTTCGCTGCCCTCGCGGAACAGCTGCTTCTGCACGATGCCGGTCACGCGGGCCCGCACCTGCGCCACGCGCGAGGCCTCCACACGGCCCGGCAGCTCGGTGCTGAGCGGCGCGGTCTGCAGCGCCACCGTGACCACGCCCACCTCGGGCGGCGGCGGCGCGCCACCGCCGGGGCCGGCGGCCGCGGGCTGACCGCCGCCACAGGCGGCCAGCGTCAGCAGCGTGGCGAGCACCAGCGCGCCGCGGGCGGCCTGCAGCGCACGAACGGGGGGCGACAACGGCGAGGGGCAGGCGGCAGCCGAGGTGGAAGAGTGCGTCACGCGAGAGTCCTTGAAGTCAGCGGCGGCCCAGGGCGGCGATGGCCCCGGCCCGACGGCCTGGCCCGGGTGCGCGAAGTGCCGCAGCGTTACCCCGGGTTTGCCGCCAGTATAGACATACATTGCTGAATGTATATTACGGGTTCGGGGTTCTGGCTTCACCACAGCCGCAAGCCTCCACCCGCTCAACCCCACCGGCCCATGCCCCGTCGCACCAAGGAAGAAGCCCGGCAGACGCGCCACGATCTGCTGGATGCAGCCGAGCGCGTGTTCGAGGCCCACGGCGTGGCCGGCGCCTCGCTGCAAGAGGTGGCGCAGGCCGCCGGCGTGACACGCGGCGCCGTGTACTGGCACTTCGAGGGCAAGGTGGAGCTCTTCAACGCGCTGATGGACCGCGCCATCCTGCCCTTCGAGCAGGACTGGCTGGTGGGCGGCCCCGACGACGCCGCCGACCCGCGCGGCCGTCTGCGCGCGGTGCTGTGCGACATCCTGCGCCAGACCGCACAAGACGCCCGGCTGCAGCGCGTGCTGCGCATCGCCACGCAGCGCGTGGAGTACGTGGGCGAGCTCGACGGCATCCGCCAGCGCCGCGTGGTGGTGTGCAACCAGGCGCTGCGCCGCCTCGAGAAGCTGCTGCGCCTGGCGGCCACCGGGCTGCTGCGCCCCACGCTGCCGCCGCGTGTGGCAGCGCGTGCGCTGCATGCGCTGGTGGACGGGCTGATCGACAACTGGATGCTCGACCCGGCCGCCTTCGACCTGGAGCGCGTGGGCTGCGCCGCGGTGGATCAGCTGCTGGCGGCGCTGCTGGTGCCGGCTGCGACTGCGACTGCGACTGCGGCTTCAGCCACGGCTACGGCTGCGAAGGCACCAGCGGCTGCGGCGAAGCCGGGCGCGCGGGTCGCGCCGGTCGCCCGCGCCGCATCAACACGTAAGCCGCCGGCACGACCAAGAGCGACAGCAAGGGCGCGGTGACCATGCCGCCGAGCATGGGCGCGGCAATGCGGCTCATCACCTCGGACCCCGTGCCGCTGCCCCACACGATGGGCAGCAGGCCGGCCAGGATCACCGCCACCGTCATGGCCTTGGGCCGCACGCGCTGCACCGCGCCTTCGCGCACGGCGTCGTGCAGCAGCGCCGTGCTCAGCGGCGACCCATGCGCCAGTCGCTCGGCCAGCGCCTGTTTCAGGTACAGCAGCATCACCACGCCGAACTCCGCCGCCACGCCGGCCAGCGCAATGAAACCCACGCCGGTGGCCACCGAGAGCTTGTAGCCCAGCGCGTACAGGAACCAGGCGCCGCCGGTCAGCGCCAGCGGCAGCGTGGCCATGATCAGCACCGCCTCGTCGAGGCGGCGGAACGTCAGGTACAGCAGCACGAAGATGATCGCCAGCGTGGCCGGCACCACCACCTGCAGCCGTGCGTTGGCGCGTTCCAGGAACTCGAACTGACCCGTGTAGACCACGCTGACGCCGCTGGCCAGCGGCACGCCCTGCGCCACCGCCGCCCGTAGGTCCCGCACCACCAAGGCCAGGTCGCGCCCGCGCACGTCCACGTAGACCCAGCTGGCGAGGCGGCCGTTTTCGCTCTTCAGCATCGGCGGGCCGTCGCTCAGGCCGATCGTGGCCACCGTGCCCAGCGTGATCTGCTGCCCCGCCGGCGTCAGGATGGGCAGCAGGGTCAGCCGCGCCGGCGTGTCGCGCCACTCGCGCGGGTAGCGCAGGTTGATCGGGAAGCGCGCCAGGCCTTCCACGGTCTCGCCGATGTTCTCGCCGCCGATGGCGCCGGCCACCACGGCCTGCACGTCGGCGATGTTCAGGCCGTGGCGCGCGGCGGTGGCGCGGTCGATCGTCACGTCCACGTAGCGCCCGCCGGTGAGCCGCTCGGCCAGTGCCGACGACACGCCCGGCACGCCCTTGGCCACCTGCTCCACCTGCTGTGCGATGCGGTCGATGGTGGCCAGGTCGCTGCCCGAGACCTTGACGCCGATGGGGCTCTTGATGCCGGTGGCCAGCATGTCGAGCCGGTTGCGGATGGGCGGGATCCAGAGGTTGGCCAGGCCCGGCACCTGCACCGCGCGGTCGAGTTCCTGCACCAGCTTCTCGGGCGTCATGCCCGGGCGCCACTGTTCCTGCGGCTTGAGCTTGACCGTGGTCTCGAACATCTCCAGCGGCGCGGGGTCGGTGGCGGTGTCGGCGCGGCCGGCCTTGCCCATCACGGTGTCGACCTCGGGCACGGTCTTGATCATGCGGTTGGTGATCTGCAGCAGCTCGGCCGCCTTCTGCGCCGACAGGCCGGGCAGCGCCGTGGGCATGTACAGCAGGTCGCCCTCGTCCAGCGCGGGCAGGAACTCGCCGCCCAGGCGCGACAGCGGCCACAGCGCGGTGGCCCCCAGCAGCAGCGCCACCAGCAGCGTGGCGCGCGGCCAGCGCAGCACGACCTCGAGCGCGGGCCGGTACACGGCGATGAGGCCGCGTGTGATCGGGTTGCGGCGTTCGTCGGGGATGCGGCCGCGGATCCACAGCCCCATCAGCACCGGCACCAGCGTCACCGACAGCGCCGCGGCCGCCGCCATCGCATAGGTCTTGGTCAGCGCCAGCGGGCCGAAGAGCCGGCCTTCCTGCGCCTCGAGCGTGAAGACCGGGATGAACGACAGCGTGATGATCAGCAGCGAGAAGAAAAGCGCCGGCCCGACCTCGACCGCGGCGTCGGTGACCACCGTCCAGCGCGCCTCGCCTTCCAGCCGCTGATCGGGGTGTGCGTGCTGCCAGGCCTCGATCTTCTTGTGCGCGTTCTCGATCATCACCACCGCCGCGTCCACCATCGCGCCGATCGCGATGGCGATGCCGCCCAGCGACATGATGTTGGCGTTGACGCCCTGCCAGCGCATCACCAGGAAGGCCGTCATCACGCCCAGCGGCAGTGCGATCACCGCCACCAGCGCCGAGCGCAGGTGGCCCAGGAACAGCAGGCACACCACGGCCACGACGATGAACTCCTCGACCAGCTTGGCCGACAGGTTGGCGATGGCGCGTTCGATCAGCGCGCTGCGGTCGTAAGCGGTGACGATTTCCACGCCGGGCGGCAGGCCCGGCTGCAGCTCGGCCAGCTTCTGCTTGACGGCGTGGATGGCCTGCTGCGGGTTGGCGCCCGAGCGCAGCACGACGATGCCGCCGGTCACCTCGCCCAGGCCATCGAGCTCGGCGATGCCGCGGCGCATCTCGGGGCCGATCTGCACGCTGGCCACGTCGCCCAAGCGCACCGGCACGCCGTGGCGCACGGCCAGCGGCACGGCACGAAAGTCGTCCAGCGTCTTCAGGTAGCCGCTGGCGCGCACCATGTACTCGGCTTCGGCCAGTGTCAGCACCGAGCCCCCGGCCTCCTGGTTGGCGGCCTGCAACGCGTCGCGCACCTGCGTGTGCGTCACGCCCTGCGCGGCCAGCTTCAGCGGGTCCAGCACCACCTGGTACTGGCGGTTCATGCCGCCCACGGTGGCCACCTCGGCCACGCCGGGCAGGCTTTTCAGCTCGACCTTCAGGAACCAGTCCTGCAGCGCGCGCAGTTGCGACAGGTCCTGCCGGCCGCTGCGGTCCACCAGCGCGTACTGGACGACCCAGCCCACGCCGGTGGCGTCGGGGCCGAGCGCGGTCTTGGCGCCGGCCGGCAGCCGGCCCTGCACCTGGTTCAGGACCTCCAGCACACGCGAGCGCGCCCAGTACAGGTCGGTGCCGTCCTCGAACAGCACGTAGACGAAGCTGTCGCCGAAGAACGAGAAGCCGCGCACGGTCTTCGCACCCGGCACCGACAGCATCGTGCTGGCCAGCGGGTAGGTGACCTGGTTCTCGACGATCTGCGGCGCCTGGCCCGGCAGCGTGGTGCGCACGATGACCTGCACGTCCGACAGGTCGGGCAGCGCGTCCACCGGCGTCGTGCGCACGGCCCACAGCCCCGCCGCGGCCAGGCCCAGCGTGGCCAGCAGCACCAGCAGGCGGTTGCCCACCGACCAGCGGATCAGCGCCGCGATCAAGGCCGGCCCCCGGCGCGGCGGATGTCGGTGACCAGGTACTCGTCGCCCTGCTGCCTGAACCTGAACTGCACCGCGTCACCCGGCTTCAGGCCCTTGGCCAGCGTGGGTTGCGCCAGCTGGAAAGCCATGGTCATGCGCGGCCATTGCAGCGCCGGCACGGGGGCGTGGTCGAGCGTGATGGTGCCGGCCTCGATGGCGGTGACGGTGCCGGTGGTCTCGTGTTCCTGCGTCGCCGCCGGCCCGGCGGTGGCGGATGCCGCTGGCGCGGCCGGCTGCGCGGTCAGGCCCTGCAGGCTGGCCTCGGAGTCGATCAGGAACTGGCTCGACGCCACCACCTGCTGCCCCGCCGCCACGCCCTGCCGGATGACGATGAAGCCGTCCTGCTCTGCACCCGTTTGCACCTCCACCGGCCGGTAGCGGCCGGGGGCGTCCAGCAGGTACACCAGCGCGCGCCGGCCGGTGCGGATGACGGCCTCGGCCGGCACCACCACCGCGTCGGCCGTGGCCGCGCCCTGCAGCGCCACTTGCGCAAACTGGCCGGCACGCAGGCGCAGGCCCGGGTTGGGCAGCTCGATGCGCACGCGCAGCGTGCGGCTGGCCAGGTTGGCTTCGGGCAGCACGGCGCCGACGGTGCCGCCGAGCACGGTGCCGGGCAGCGCGGCCAGCCGCACCTCGGCGCGCTGGCCGCGCTGCACGCCGGCCGATTGCGCCTCGGGCACGGCGGCTTCCACCCACACCGTGGCCAGGCCGTTGATGCGCGCCAGTGTCATGCCGGCGCTGACCGTCATGCCCTGGCGCACCATCAGCTCGCTGATCAGTCCGCCGATGGGCGCGGTGACGAGGCTCAGCGCCTGCGGCTGGCCGCTGCGCTCCACCTGCTGCAGCAGCGCCGCCGGCAGGCCCAGCAGCACCAGGCGCTGGCGCGCGGCGCGCGTGAGCGCGGCGTCACCGGTGTCGCGCACGGCCAGGTACTCCTGCTGCGCGGCCAGCCACTCGGGGTGCAGCAGCTCGGCCAGCGGCGCGCCGGCGGCGACCACGTCGCCCGGTGCACGCGCAAAGACCTTCTCGACGAAGCCGGCCGAGCGCGCCTGCACGATGGCCACGTCGCGCTCGTTCAGCATCACGGTGCCCACGGCGTCCACGGTGGTGCCGAAGCGCCGCGTCTCGGCCTTGGCCACGCGCAGGCCCAGCGACTGCTGCGCCTGCGGCGACACGCTGACGCCAGCGGCGCCCGCGGTGCCGCCTTCGTCGGCGTAGCGCGGCACGAGCTGCATGTCCATGAACGGCGACTTGCCGGGCTTGTCGAACTTCTGTGTCGGCACCATGGGGTCGTACCAGAAGAGCACCTGGCGTTCTGCGGCCGAGGCGGCCGATGGGGCGGACGCGGTGGCCTGCGGTGTGGCCTCGTGCGTGTCGTGACCGGACCAGCGCGAGGCGGCCCAGCCGCCGGCCAGCCCTAGGGCCAGCAGCGCGGCGGCGGCCAGCGTGAGTTGGAGGGGGGATCGTTCGGTGGCCATGCTTCACTCCGCAATCAGGTGGGCGAGCCGCGCACGCAGCGCGTCGCGGCGGGCTTCGATATCGATGGCGCGCAGCTGCAGCTCCACGGCCTGCGCCCGCGCGGCCAGCACCGCGCCCAGGTCGCCGCGGCCGGCCCGGTAGCTGGCCAGCGCGAGCGCCTCGCGCTCGGCGGCCAGGGCCGTGGCGGGACCTTGCGCGCGGGCCAGCTGGGCGTCCAGCGCGGCCCCGTCGGCGAGCATCGTGTCGAGCTCGGCCGCGCGCTGACGCAGCAGGTCCTGGCGCTCGGCTTCGATGCGCTCGATCTCGAGCTGGCGCGCGCGCAGCAGCGGCTGCTGGCGTTGCGTGCGCTGCCAAGGCAGGTCGATGCGGATCTGCACGCTGAGCATGTCGTCGTGGCGCGGGCGCCGGCTGTAGGCCACCTCCCAGGACCAGTCGCCGTGCTGCGCGGCGTCGGCCTCGGCCAGCTCGGCGCGGGCGCCTTGTTGTTGCGCGGCCAGCGGCAGCAGTTCGGCGTGGCGCGGCACGTCGGCGCGCAGCGTGTCGGCGCCGATGGCGGCCCAGACGGGCGGTCCGCCGAGCAGGGCTTCGTCGGCGCGCAGGCCGACCCAGCGGCGCAGCACCGCGCGTGCAGCCTGCACGTCGCGCACCAGCTCATCGGCGCGGTCGTCCAGCGCCAGCGCCTCCTGGCGCGCCATCGTCAGCTCGGCCGGCGCCGCCTGGCCGGCGGCGATGCGCGACGGCAGCGTGTCCTGCAGCAGCCGGTTCTGCTGCTGCACGCCGGCCAGCAGCGCCTGCCGCCGCTGGGCGTGGAACACCGCCAGCCAGGCCAGCGTGGTCTCGCGCCGCACCGTCAGCGCGGTCAGCGCCTGCGCGGCACGTTCGCGGTCGACACGGGCCTGCGCGCCCTGCACCTGCGCGGCGCGCCGGGCGCGGTTGGGCACGTCCTGCATGAGGCCGAATCGCTGCATCGTGTCGGGGTCGCGCCCGGGGTTCCAGCGGTCGGGGCCGGCGGCGGGCAGGTTCTCCAGGCCCAGCACCAGGCGCGGGTCGGGCAGCGTGCCGGCGGCGGGCTGCGCCGCGGTGGCCGCCGCCACCGCGGACTCGGCGGCCTGCAGCGCCGGGGTGGCCTGGCGGGCCAGCGCCAGCGCCTCGGGCAGGCTCAGTCCGGCGGCCACCGCCGGGGCTTGGCTCACGGCCAACACCCAGGCCGTGCAGCCGGCCGCTCGGCGGCGCCACGCGGCGGCGTGCAGGCGCACGGGCACGCACCGGGACGCGTGAAGACACACGCGCAAACGATCGATGAACAACACGGTCACTCCTTCGCCAACAGACGCACCCGCAGGGCGGCGCGCGTGTGCGCGCCGCGTGGCAGGGCGCGCTAGTTGCGAAGGACGAGCAGGCGCAGGTACAGCGGCGGGGTGCCCGCCGGCGGCCCGGCGGGCCAGGCCGCGGGCAAGGTGGCGGCGCGGGCTGCCGCCTGCGCGGGGTCCAGCACCGCCATCAGCGCCGCGGGCAAGGCCGGCGCGGGGGGCGTGTCGGCCACCGCAGCGCCGCTATTCAGCGACTGCAGGCCGGTCTCGCAGTGGGCCTTGCACAGCAGCGGTTGTTCGCTGTCCATCGTGCTCATGTCACCGGTGCAGCCCGGCATGGCGGCCATGGCCACGCCCGGCGGCGGCCCGTCGAGCCGCGGGCAGGCATAGGCCGCCGTCAGCAGCTGCGTCAGCAGCAGCAGGCCGGCAAGCCAGGCACAGAGCCGGCGGCGGTGGCGGGCGGCGGGCAGGCGCACGGGGACGGTTCCTGCAGCGGCTTCAGCGCGCCAGCTTCACCAGCAGCGTGGCGGCCTGCGCGGACTTGTTGGTCCACATCCAGCAGTAGTCCTGGTCCAGTGCCACGGCCAGCTGGCCTTCGGCCTGGGCCGTGCCGGCCTGCTGCACCGGGTAGACCACGTCCTTGCCCACGTGGTAGTGGATGTTGAAGTGGAGCGCCTGCGGCGACTCGAAGCGCCAGCGCACCGACTGGCCCTTGTCCAGCTTGCCGCAGAGCTCGGCAAACTTGCCCGCCTTGACCTCGAAGCGGTGTTCGAAGCGGCCATCGGCGCCCCAGGCGATGTCGACGATCTCCGCGCGCGCCGGGCCCGCGGCGGCGGCCAGCGCAGCCGCTGTCATCAGCATCGCGCGACACAGCCTCAAGGCTTCACCTGGATCTCGGTCACGGTGTACTTGCCGGCTTCGTTGACGGCCCGGAAGCGGATCCTGTCACCGGCCTTCAGCGTGTCGAGTGCGGCCTTGTCCTTGACGTGGAAGACCATCGTCATCGGCGGCATGTCCAGGTTCTTGATCTCGCCGTGCTTGAGCGTGATCTTGGCGGCGTCCTTGTCGACCTTGCGCACTTCGGCGTCGGACAGGTCGGTGGCCTGCGCGCCGGCCGCGGTGACGGCCAGCGACAGCAGCAGTGAACTCAGGATGCGGTTCATGGCAGTTTCCTTGGGTGAGGGTGGGAACGATACGCGGGAACGTGGGAGCGCGTGTGAAGGCGCGGCCATCAGCGCGCCGCGGTGGCCGCGGCCACGACGACCTTGCCGACCATGCCGGCGTCGTAGTGGCCCGGGATCAGGCACGCGAAGTCGAAGGTGCCGGCGCGGTTGAAGGTCCAGACGATCTCGGCCGTGCGGCCCGGCGCCACGTGCGCCATGTAGGGCTCGTCGTGCTCCATGGTGGGGAACTTCTTCATCATCGCGGCGTGGGCGTCGAGCTCCTTCTTGTTGCCCAGCACGAACTCGTGCATGACCTTGCCGGCGTTGCGGTGCACGAAGCGGATGGTCTCGCCCTGGCGCACGGTGATCGTCGCGGGCGTGAAGCGCATGTCGTCGCTCATCAAAATCTCGATGGTGCGGCGCGCGGCCTTGCGGTCGCCGGCGATGCCCCAGTCGGTCTGCTCCTTCTTCACGGGGCCGGCCTTGGCGGCATGCGGTTGGTCGCCGTGGGCCAGCGCCTGCAGCGGCAGCGCGGTGCACAGCGCCAGCAGCAGCGCCATCGTCAAGGGAGTGGTCGGTTTCATCGGGTGTCCTTTGGCGTGTGGTGTGTGTTCAGTGGCCGGCGTGTCCGCCGACGGGCTTGCGCACCTGCACCTCGACATCGGTCTTCGGTTGCGCCACGCGCGGCATCGAGCCGGTGCCCTCGGACTTGAAACGGGCCGGGTCGGGCAGGCTGCCGGTGAATTCATAGGCCACGGTGCCGGGCGGGTGCTGGTACCAGCCGGGGTCGCTGTAGTCGCCGCGCTTCTGCTCCTTGCGCACCTTGACCACGCTGAACATGCCACCCATGCCCACCGCACCGAAGGGGCCCTGCCCGGCCATCATCGGCGCGGTGTTGTCGGGCAGCGGCATCTCCATCTCGGTCATGTCCTTCATGCCACGCTCGCCCATCACCATGTAGTCGGGCACCAGCTGCGTGATCTTGCGTGCCACCTCGCGGTGGTCCACGCCGATCATCGTGGGCACGTCGTGGCCCATCGCGTTCATCGTGTGGTGGCTCTTGTGGCAGTGGAAGGCCCAGTCGCCCTCTTCGTCGGCCAGGAAGTCGATCTGCCGCATCTGGCCCACCGCCACGTCGGCGGTGATCTCGTACTGCCGCGCGCTCTTCGGCGTGGGGCCGCCGTCGGTGCCGGTGATGAGGAACTCATGCCCGTGCAGGTGGATCGGGTGGTTGGTCATCGTCAGGTTGCCGAAGCGGATGCGCACCTTGTCGTTGTGGCGCACGTTGAGGCTGTCGATGCCGGGGAAGATGCGGCTGTTCCAGCTCCAGAGGTTGAAGTCGAGCATGGTCATGATCTTCGGCGTGTAGCTGCCGGGATCGATGTCGTAGGCGTTGAGCAGGAAGCAGAAGTCGCGGTCGACCTCGTCGATCAGCGGGTGCTTTGTCTTCGGGTGCGTGACCCAGAAACCCATCATGCCCATCGCCATCTGCACCATTTCATCCGCATGCGGGTGGTACATGAAGGTGCCGGGCCGGCGTGCCACGAACTCGTACACGAAGGTCTTGCCCGGCGGGATGCCGGGCTGGTTGAGCCCGGTCACGCCGTCCATGCCGTTGGGCAGGCGCTGGCCGTGCCAGTGGATGCTGGTGAGCTCGCCCAGCTTGTTGGTGACGAAGAGGCGCACGCGGTCGCCCTCCACCACCTCGATGGTGGGCCCCGGGCTCTGGCCGTTGTAGCCCCACAGGTGGGCCTTGAAGCCGGGCGCCATCTCGCGCACCACGGGTTCGGCCACCAGATGGAATTCCTTGACGCCGTTGTTCATGCGCCAGGGGCAGGTCCAGCCGTTGAGCGTGACCACCGGGTTGTAGGGGCGGCCGGTGTTGGGCACCAGCGGCGGCATCGTGTCGGGCCGGGTCTGGATGACCGGCTCGGGCAGCGCGGCCATCGCCACCTTGCTGACGGCGGCGGTGCTCACCGCGGCCGCGATGCCGGCGGTGGCGGCACCGGCACCGCCGAGGAAATTGCGTCGGGAAACCATGGTCGAAGTCCTTGGTGAGGTTCAGTGGCCGGGGTCGGCAGCAGGGGCTGCGCCGGCAGTGGCGGCTGCGGCGGTGGCCGCGGCGAGCGTGGGCTTGCCGACGAGCGCCATGTCCAGGTCGGCCTGCGCGACCCAGAAGTCGCGCAGCGCGTCGATGGCACCCTGCACGCTGGTGATCTGGCTGCGCGTGTCGGCCAGCAGCTCGAACACGCCGATCAGCATGCCGTTGTAGCGCAGCAGGTTCTCGTCGGAGATGCGCTTCTTCAGCGGCACGATCTCCTCGCGCTGGTGGCGCGCGATGTCCCAGGCGGTGCGGTAGGCGCCGTAGGCCTCGCGCACCTCCGAGCGCGCGTTGATCGCGGTCTCGGCCGCGTGGTGCAGCGCCTGGCGGTAGATGCCTTCCGCGCGCACCACGCGCGAGGTGCCCCAGTCGAAGAGGGGCAGTTCGAAGCCGACCTCCCAGCCGCGCTGCGTCGGCGCCTCGTTGGAGCTGTTGCGCATGTAGCCGACCTCGAGCACGTTGACGAAGCGTGTGCTGCGGGTCAGGCCCAGGTTGCGCGCGGTCTGCTCGGTGTCCAGGCGCGCGCCCTGCACGTCCAGGCGCTGCGCGAGCGCGGTGCGTTCGATGTCGGGCAGGTCCTGCGGCCGCGTGGGCAGGTCGGGCAGCCGCTCGGGCAGGCGGAAGGCGGTCTGCTCGCCCCACAGGCCCAGCAGCCGCGTGAGCCGCTCGCGCGTGGCGCGCTGCACCTGCTGCGCGCGTGCATGGCCCAGCGCGGCGTCGGCATAGAAGCCCTGCTCGCGCGCCTGCTGCAGCTTGTTGAAGTTGCCCACCGCGGCCATGCGGCGCGCCAGTTCGGCGCTGGCCTCGGCGGCCTGCATGACCTGCGCGCTGTAGCGCGCCGATTCTTCGGCCGCCACCGCCATCACCCAGGCCTTGCGCGTGTCGGCGGCCAGCTGCAGCACGGTCATCGCAGCCGTGCCCTGGGCCTGCGCGAAGCGGCGCTGCGCCACCGGGCGCATCAGCGGCATGGCCAGCAGGCGCGCCAGGTCGAGGTGGATGCCGCGCTCGATCTCGCGTTCGTCGCCCTTCGTGCTGCGGCCGAAGCTGAAGCCCGGGTTGGGCAGGCGGCCGGCCTGCACCAGGTCGGCTTCGTTCAGGCCCAGCTCCTCGAAGGCGGCCTGCAGGCCGCGGTTGTTGAAGAGCGCCAGCTGCACCGCGCCGTCCATCGACAGCGGCTGGGCCAGCAGGGCCTCCACCCGCTGCTGCAGTGCGGCCTGGTCGTCGGCGGTGCGGGCCCAGCGCACGTCCTTGCCGAGGCGCTGCTGGGTGGTCTGCGCCACGGTGTCGAAGCCGCCGTCGGGGCTGAACGAGGCGCAGCCGGACAGCGCGGCCACGGCGGCAAGGGCCGCCGCGCGGCGCAGCAGGGGCGATGGGGTGTGCGATGGGGTGTGCATGTGCGGGCCCTCAGGGTTTGCCATGGCCGTGGCCCGGGTGATGACCAGGGCCCTGGCGCTGACCTTGACCGTGGTGGTGACGCGGGGCGGCAGGCGCGGCCGCCGGCGCCGGGGGTGCCTTGGCCGGGGCCGATGCGGCCGCGGCGGGCTCCGGCGCCTGGGCCTCGCGGCTGTAGGCGCGCCAGCCGCCGATGCGCGTGACGGTGTCGTTGGCGTCCTGCCACGAGCCCACGCGCCACTCGCCCACCGGGCGGTAGCGGGCCAGCGGCGACACGTGGCTGGCAGGTGGCACGGCGGCCCGGGCGTCCAGCGGGTCGGGCCTGGCGGTCGGGGTGGTGGGTGCGGCCGGTGCAGGCTGCGCCTGCGCCAGGCCGATGGCCAGCGCGCAGGCAGCGGCGGCGGCAAGCCCGGGTCGGGATGAATGGCTCATGGAAATCTCCGCAACAAGGACGGATCGGACGGGCCTGCCCGCGCACAGGCAGCGCGCAGCGGCAGGACGGCGGTCGTCAGGGACGCGGGATGTGCAGCACGGCGGCGGTGCCTGCAAGGGCACACGCGGCGGCGACAGCCCGCCCCTTCAGGCGGGGATCGCGCGGGGAGGCCGGTCGAGCCCGGTGGGCACGAAGGACGGCAGCGACGGCGGGGCCGTGCGCAGGAAGCCGGGGTCGATCAGCGGCGGCTGCAGCCGGGCCGTGGTGGCCGGCAGCGCCAGCGCCAGGCAGCAGGCGGCGCAGACGCTGCACTGGTGATCGCCGGTGCTGGCATCACCGGTCGCCGCGTGGTGCATCGGCTCGTCGTCCGCGGCGGCGGGCGCGTCGGCGCCGTGGTGCTCCTGGTGAGCGTGATGATGGGCATGCGCCTGCGCGTCAGCGGCTGCGGCGCGGGCGGCCTCGGCCTGCAGCAACGGCGGCCCGCAATGCGCCATGGCGGCCACGGCGAAGCCCTGGACCGGCAACGCCAGCACCATGAACCACACCAGCCAGACCCGCACGAACAAGCGCATGGCCAGGACTGTAGCGGATGCAGCCCGGCGCGGCCGCCGCGGGCAGCGGCTGCCCCACGGGCGTGACAGGTTCGGCGATTGCTCCTGGCAGGCACCCGGTCGGGCGCAGGCCGAGCCGACCGCCTTCGCTGCAGATCGTTACAGACCCCGCCACCTGACGCTTAGCATGCCCACCGTGCCACGTACCACCTCCCCCACCATGCCCCGGCTGAACGGCCGCGGCCGTGCCGGCTTGACGCTGGTTGTCCTGTGCGCCGCGTGGCTGCTGCAGGCTTGCGGCACGGCGCAGCCCAACCGCTACCCGGCACCCACGGCCCGCCCGTTGCCAGGGCAAGGGTCGAAACCGGCGCCCCCGGCCTCGGGCACTGCGGCCACGCCGACGCCGACGCCGGGCGCCACCGCGCCGACCGCCCCCGCACCGACGGACACGTCGGCGCTGGCCACCGAGCGGCAATGGCTGCAATCGTGGTTCAAGGACACGCCGGTGCTCATCACCGAGGAACCCGGCGCGGTGGGTGTGGAGGTGCCGCGCGAGTTTTCCTTCGAGCCCGGGCGAAGCGAGCTCAAGGCGCCGCTGATCGCCGTGCTCGACAAGGTGTCGCAGAGCCTGCGCCGCCTGCCGCAGGCGCGCCTGGAACTGGTGTCCGCACCCGACGACGACAAGGCCACCGCGGCCACGCCACTGGCCACGCAGCGCGCGATGCAGGTGCGCCGCTACCTCATCGGGCGCGGCGTGCTGGCGTCGCGGCTGGATGCACCCAGCGCCAATCGCGCCGCCGCCGTGCAGCTGCGCATGGAGCTCGGCGCGCCCTGAAGCACGGCTGTGCGGTCTGAGCGGGAATGGCGATTGCCGAGGCGGCGATCCACACACTCCCAAGGTCAGTGCCGCCATGAACCACGTGCTCAGAACCCCTGTTGCAGCGGCCGTGCTGCTGGCCTGTGCAGCCAGCGCGCTGCCGCTCGCCGCCCACGCCCAGACCACCGAACCGCAACGCGTGGAGATCACCGGCTCGGCGATCAAGCGCATCGACGCCGAGACCGCGGTGCCGGTGACGGTGTACCGCATGGACGACCTGAAGCAGCAGGGTGTCAACAGCGTCGAGCAGGTGATCCAGAACCTGTCGTACAGCACCTCGCTCACGTCCACCGCGCAGGTGGTGGGTTCGGGCACCGGCGGGGCGTCCTTTGCCGATCTGCGCGGCATCGGCGGCAACAAGACGCTGGTGCTGCTGAACGGCCGGCGCATCGCCAACAACGCGCTCGAAGGCTCGATCCCCGACCTCAACATGATCCCCTTCGCCGCGCTGGAACGCGTGGAGGTGCTGCGCGACGGCGCCTCGTCGCTGTACGGCACCGACGCCATCGGCGGCGTCATCAACTTCATCACGCGGCGCAACTACGACGCCGGCGAGATCACGCTCAACGCCGAAGTGCCCGAGCAGAGCGGCGGCAAGCGCTACGGCGCCAACGGCGCCATCGGCTTCGGCGACCTGGCGGGCTCGGGCTTCAACCTGCTGGGCGTGTTCGACGTGCAGCGGCAGGAGCGCATCGGCTCGCAGCAGCGCGGCTTCGGCTCACGCGGCTTCATCCCGGAGCGCGGCTTCGACGGCACCTCGGGCACGACCTTCCCGGCCAACTACTCGCAGACGCAGACCGTGGGCGGGGTCCCCACCACCTTCAACGCCAACCCCAGCTTCCCCGGCTGCGCACCGATCGGCCAGGGCGGCTCCATCAACACCGGCACCAGCGCCACCAACTGCCGCTTCGACCCCACGCCCTACACCGACCTCGTGCCCAAGTCGGAACGTGCGTCGTTCTTCGGCAAGGCCTCGATGGCGCTGGGCACCGAGCACACGCTGAACGCCGAATACTTCATCACGCGCAACACGGTCTACTCCAACATCGGCCCGGTGCCGCAGACCGGCAACACGGTGTTCGCGACCTCGCCGTTCTTCCCCGGGGGCGGCATCACGCCGGCGCCCACCAACTTCACCATCGACCCGACGCTGCCGATCAGCGTGAACTGGCGCGCCACCGACGCCGGCCCGCGCTCGGGCAAGAACGAGAACACCAGCCAGCGGCTCGTGCTCAGCGCCGAAGGCATGCTGCGCGGCTGGGACTACAGCGCCGCAGTGGCCTACAACGAGAACAAGCTCGTGGAGACGCTGACCGGCGGCTACAGCAACGACGAGCTCATCACGGTGGGCCTGGCCGGCGGCATCATCAACCCGTTCGGCCCGCAGACCGCCACCGGCGCCGAGTACATCGCCGGCGCCGCGCTGCGCGGCGAGCTGCAGACCGCCAAGGGCCGCGTCACCAGCCTGGACGTGCGCGCCAGCCGCGAGGTCGGCCGCTGGTTCGGCAGCGCGCCGGCCGCGGCGCTGGCGGTGGGCGCGGAGGTCCGGCGCGAGAAGTTCTTCGACGACGTCAACGCGCCGGTGGCGGCGCAGGCCGGCAGCACCGGCGTGGACCCGGACTCCGACGTCTCCGGCAGCCGCAACGTGAGCGCGCTCTACGGCGAGTTCAACGTGCCCTTCACCAACCGCATCGACGGCACGGTGGCGCTGCGGCACGACCGCTACAGCGACTTCGGCTCCACCACCAACCCGAAGTTCGCGCTGCGCTGGCGGCCCACCGACAACCTGCTGGCGCGCGCCACATGGAGCCGCGGCTTCCGCGCGCCGTCGCTGTACGAGCTGTACCAGCCCAACTTCCTGACCTTCAGCGCCGGCCAGTACAACGACCCCGTGCTGTGCCCGGGCGGCGTGCCGGCGCCCGGCGCCGATGCGGGGCGCGACTGCAACCAGCAGTTCCTCACGCAGGGCGGCGGCAACCGCAACCTGCAGCCCGAGAAGGCGCGGAACCTGACGCTGGGCATCGTCTTCGAGCCCATCGCCGGCACCACGCTGGGCGTGGACTTCTGGCGCATCCGGCTGACGAACTCGATCTCGACCTTCCCCGAGCAGGCCATCTTCGGCGACCCGGTGACCTACGCGTCGCGCTTCGTGCGCGCACCCGGCGGCGAGCTCGCCTACTTCGTGGCCACCAACGACAACCTCGGCGACACGCGCACCGAAGGCCTGGACTTGCAGGCCGCGCACCGCATGCGCTTCATGGGCGGCAACCTGTCGCTGGCGGCCACCGGCACCTACGTGATGAAGTACGAGTACCAGCGCGAGATCGGCGGGCCCTTCATCCAGAACGTCGGCCGCTTCTCGGACGCCGGCGCCATCTTCCGCTGGAAGCACACGCTGCAGGCCACGTACGCCCGCGAGTCGTGGTCGTTGGGCGTGGCGCAGCGCTTCCACCGCGGCTACGACGACGAGAACTTCGTCGAGCCCGAGTTCGTCAACCGCGTGGGCGACTACGACGTGTGGGACGTCTATGGCTCCTACTCGCCGATGAAGGCGCTGACGCTGAACGTCGGGGTGCGCAACGTCTTCGACAAGGACCCCCCCTACTCCAACCAGACGCAGACCTTCCAGGCCGGCTACGACCCGCGCTACGCCGACCCGACGGGCCGGGCCTTCTTCGTGCGCGCGACCTACGCGTTCCGCTGACCGCGAGCGGGCCGGCCGCAGGTGCGGGCCGGCCCCGGTGACATTCAAGGGGGGATGCGCAGGCGCAGCCATCGCGGCGCTTAGAGTCCGGACGTCGCTCACGTCGGAAGTCATCTTGTCGAACCCTTGCCTGTCTGCTGCCGCGTGGCGCCCGCTGTTCCTGGTGGGCCTGGTGCTGACGCTGGCCGCCTGTGCCACGCCGCCGCCGGCCCCCGCAACGCCGGGCCAGGCCGGTGCACCGGCGCGTTCGCCGGCGGCCGCCGCGGCGCACGCCTTGTTCGAAGCGCAGTGGCAGTCCGACATGCAGCGCTTTCCGGAGTGGGCTACCTACGTCGGTGACAACCGGTATGGCGACCGTCTCTTTGATGCCTCTGCCGAGGCCGAGGCCGAGGGCTACGCGCTGGTGCGCCGCCGGCTGGCGCAGGCGCGGGCCATCGATGCGGCGGCGCTCGATGCCAAGGACCGCACCTCGCTGCGCCTGTTCATCGACCGCCAAGAACAGGCGCTGCTGGAGCAGCCCCTGGTGGGCTACCGCCGCATGAGCCTGGGTGCGCTGGACGGCTTCCACACCCGCTTTGCCGGCCTGCTGCGTGCCAGCCCCGTGCGCGACGAGGCGCAGGCCGAGATGGTGCTGGCGCGCATGGCGGCGTATCCGCGGCGCGTCGATCAGGAACTGGTGCGCCTGCGTGAAGGCCTGCTGCTGGGCTGGGTGCCGCCGCGCGAGGTGCTGGACCGCGTGCTGTCGGCGCTGGACACGCAGATCGCAGCGCCCGGCGAGCAGAGCCCGTACTTCCAGCCCTTCACGCGGCTGGGCAGCGACATCGCCGCCGATCGACAGGCGCTGCTGCGGCAGCGGGCCTTGCAGGCGATCAGCGAGCAGGTGTTGCCGGCGCAGCGGCGGCTGCGCGCCTTCGTGGCCGGCGAATACCTGGCGGCTGCGCCCGCCAGCGGCGCGATGGGCAGCTACCCCGGCGGTGCCGCGGTCTATGCCGTCGAGGTTCGCCAGCAGACGACCACCGACCTGAGCCCGCGGCAGATCCACGACCTGGGCCTGCGCGAAGTGGCGCGCCTGCGCACCGAGATCGACCGTGTCATGCAGGACATGGCCTGGCGCGGCGACTTCAAGTCCTTCGTGCACCACCTGAACACCGACCCGCGCTACTTCTACGCCTCGGGCGAAGAACTGCTGGCCGGCTACCGCGAGATCGGCAAGCGGCTGGACGCCGAGATGCCCACCCTGTTTGCCGAGCTGCCGCGCATGCCCTGGGGCGTGCGCGCCATGCCCGCCCACGCCGGGCCGGACGCGGCCGAGAACTACAACGGCCCGGCGCTGGACGGCAGCCGGCCAGGCTGGTTCAACGCCAACATCGTGGGCTTCAGGACACGGCCCAAGTGGGGCATGGAGACACTGACCGCGCACGAGGCCGTGCCGGGCCACCACCTGCAGGTTGCACGCGCCAACGAACTGGGCGAACTGCCGCGGTTCCGCCGCTCCGGGGGCTATGTCGCGTTCAGCGAGGGCTGGGCGCTGTACGCGGAGACGCTGGGTTTCCAGCTCGGGCTGTACAAGGAGCCGGCCAGCCGCTTCGGCCACCTGCAGTGGCAGATGGTGCGCGCCGTGCGGCTGGTGGTGGACACCGGCATCCACGACCAGGGCTGGTCACGCCAGCGCGCCATCGACACCATGGCGGGGCACACCGGCCTGGACGCCGGGATGGTGGCCAGCGAGATCGACCGCTACACCTCGTGGCCGGGCCAGGCGCTGGGCTACATGATCGGGCAGCTGAAGATCCAGGAACTGCGGGACCGCGCGCGCGCCGCGCTGGGCCAGCGCTTCGACATCCGGCGTTTCCACATGGCCGTGCTCGACCAGGGTGCGGTGCCGCTGTGGGTGCTGGAGCAGCAGATCGACGAGTGGATCGCTGCGGAGAAGGCCCGCCCTTGATGCGGTGCCGGGCCGGTGGTGGCGCTACACCCCGGCCTCTTTGAACACCTCGCGCGCGACCTTGAAGCTGTCCATCGCCGCGGGCACGCCGCAGTAGATGGTGGTCTGCATGAAGACCTCGCGGATCTCGTCCTTGGTGACGCCGTTGCGCAAGGCGCCCTTGACGTGCAGGCGCAGCTCGTGCGGGCGGTTCAGCGCGGTCAGCATGGCCAGGTTGAGCAGGCTGCGCGTGCGGCGGTCCAGGCCCGGGCGGTTCCAGATGTCGCCCCAGGCGTACTGCGTGATGTGCGCCTGCAGGTCGCGCGAGAAGTCGTCGGCGTTGGCAATGGCCGCGTCCACGTAGTCGGCGCCCAGCACCTCGCGGCGCGTCTTCAGGCCCTGGTCGAAGAGGTCTTGGTTCATCGGTGTTCTCCAGTCGTTGATGGAAGCGGGTTCAGCGGCGGCGCAAGCCGAGCCACACCACGGTGGCCACGACCAGCAGGCCGCCCGCCACCTGCATGGCCGCGATGGTCTGGCCCAGCAGGCCCCAAGCCAGCACCAGCGCGAAGATCGGCTCCACGTTCATCAGCGCCGAGTTGCCCACCACGCCCAGGCGCGGCAGCACCGTGAACATGATCGTGAACGCGGTGCCGTACAGGAAGGTCAGCGCCGCCAGCCCCCACCAGCCCGGCGGCGACGTGGGCAGGTGCGGGCCGCCCTGCGCCAGCACTGCCAGGCCGGCCAGCGTGCCCACCATCGCCATCGTCAGCGCGGTGCGCACGCGGCCGTCCACGTCGGCCGCCTCGTGCTGCGTGAGCACCAGCGCCAGCCCGAAGGTGGCCGCCGCGGCCACCGCAAAGGCCACGCCGGCGCCGATGCGGCCCCACTGCGCGGCCGCACCCAGGCCCGAGGTGGCCCCCAGCACGTCCAGCGCCAGCGCCAGGCCCACCAGCATCACCGGCATCGCGCGCAGCACCCGCGGCTCGGCGCGGTGGCGGTACAGCACACGCGCCCACAGCGCGGTCCACAGCGGGTAGGTGTTGAAGGCCAGCAGCGCCAGCGCCACCGGCAGCCGCGCCACGGCCGAGTACAGGCACAGGCTCTGCACGGCCACGAGCAGCCCGATGGCCGGCAGCGTGCGCCGGTGGCGCGCCGTGAACGCGGGCCGGATGCCCTGCACCGCCACCAGCGCGCCCACCACCAGCGCGGTGACGCCGCTGCGCACGGCCACCGCGGTGGCCACGTCGAGGCCGTGGTCGAAGGCCAGCCGCGCGGCCACGTGGTTGGCGCCCATCATCAGCGCGATGAGCATCAGCGTGGCGAACGCGGTGAAGGGCAGCGCGGCTGCGGGGGTGGGGACGGAGGAGCCAGCAGACATCGGCGGGATTGTCGGCTTCCTGGCGCGTGCCGGTGCCGGTGGGCCTGCGGCCGTGCAGCCGACCCTGCGGCCTTGCCACCCTGCAGGTCGGCGGTACCCGCCGATCTGCGGGGTTGACCCGCTGCTGCATCCTGAAGACCATGCCGCCATGGACAAGCCCAACCCAGCCGACATGGCCCGCCTGCAGACCCTGGTGGATCTTCGCGACCAGCTCGTCGCGCTGCACGCGCGGCTCGAGTACGTCAAGCTGATGCTGCGCCTGCGCGGCCGCTGACGCACTGCACGGCGCCCCGCGGCGCCGGCATGGCCAAGGCCCTGGCACCGCGCCGAGCCCACGGCGCTGGCACAGTCGGGCCATGAATCCTGCAAATCCTGTCAATCCGAAGAAGCTGCTGCTCAGCAAGTGGACGGCCGTGCAGCCGGTGGCGCGGCAGAAGCACTTCCTGGTCTCCAAGGTCATCGAGCCCGACGAGCCGGGCGGCAAGCTCGAATGGGTGGAGATCGAAGCCGTCCACTCGGGCCTGGCGCGGCGCATCGGCTGGCGTGAACTGAAGGACGGCAGCACCTGGCGCCAGGGCTGGGTGTGATGGCGGCGCCCGACGACACCTTCCAGTCCCTGCTGCCCTCGCTGCCCCACGGCTACCGCGCGCTGGTGCTGGGCGCCAGCGGCGGCATCGGCGCGGCCTTCATGGCGCACCTGCAGGCCGACCCGCGCTGCGCCGGCGTGACCGGGCTGCACCGCGGCTCGCAGCCGCCACTCGACTACGGCGACGAGGGCAGCGTGGCCGCGGTGGCGGCGGCGCTGGCCGACGCGCCGCCCTTCCACCTGGTGCTGGTGGCCACCGGCATGCTGCACGCACCCGGCGTCACGCCCGAGAAGCGCCTGGCCGACCTGGCGCTGCCGTCGCTGGAGGCGGTGTTCCGCGCCAACACCTTCGGCCCGGCGCTGGTGCTGCGCCACCTGGCGCCGCGGCTGGACCGCCAGCGCAGCGTGCTGGCGGTGCTGTCGGCCAAGGTCGGCAGCGTGGGCGACAACCGGCTCGGCGGCTGGTACGCCTACCGCGCGTCGAAGGCGGCGCTGAACATGCTGCTGAAGACGGCCTCGATCGAGCTGCGCCGCACCCACCCCGGCGCGGTGCTGGCCGCGCTGCACCCGGGCACCGTGAGCTCGGGGCTGTCACGGCCCTTCCGCGGCGACGAGATCGGCCGCCCGCCGGCGCAGGCCACGGCCGAGATGCTGGCCGCGCTGGATGCACTGCAGCCCGAGGACAGCGGCTGCTTCCTGGCCTACGACGGGCAGCGCCTGCCCTGGTGAGGGCGTGCGCACGGCGCGCCGCGGTGACGGTATAACGTCACAGTGGTGCGGCCTGTGCTGCGGGTTCTCGACCGGAGGTTTCACGATGACGATCCATCCCGCCAGCCGCTGGCTGGCCGTGCTGGCCCTCACCCTCGGTACGGCGGCGGTGCCGGGCCGGGCGCAGACCGCAGCAGACGGGGCCGCCGCAGCCAACCCGCCGATCCCGCTGGAGACCTTCTTTGCGCGGCGCGATGCGGCCTCGCTGCGGCTGTCGCCGTCGGGCCGCTGGCTGGCGGTGCTGGTGCAGGGCACCGGGCAGCGCAATGCGCTGGCCGTGATCGACATCGACAAACCCGTCGCCTCGCAGGCCATCGTGCGCTTCAGCGACGTCGACATCGGCCCGCCGAGCTGGGTGGGCGACGACCACCTGGTGTTCAGCGTCGAGGACAGGCAGGCCGGCAGCGGCGACGAGTGGCTGGCGCCGGGCCTCTTCAGCGTGCACCGCGACGGCACGGGCCTGCGCGAACTGGTCAAGCTGCGCGGCAACGCGTTCTTCACGGAGCCGACGGTCGGGCCGGACCGGCGTCTCAGCTTCAACCACGAGCTGCTGCACGTGCCGCGCGGCAACGGCACCGAGGTCATCGTCGGCCAGCTCAACTTCACCGGCTGGGGTAACGACATCGACAGCGTCGTGCTGAAGCGCCTGGACGTGCGCACCGGCCGTGTGCGCGGCATCTCGCAGGGCCAGCCCGACAAGGCGCGCGGCTTTCTGTTCGACCCCGACGGCGAGCCGCGGCTGACCTTGACGATCCGCGACGGCCGCCGGTCGATGCACTGGCGCGGGCCCGGCCAGCCCGCCTGGACGCTGCTGGACGAACGCGGTGTGTTCGATGCAGGCTGGCAGCCCGAGGCCGTGGATGCCGCCGGCACGCTGTACGTCACGGTGCCCAGCGGCCCCGGCGCCACCCAGGTGCTGACGCGGCTGGACACGCGCAGCGGCCAGCCCGTGCCGGAGCCGCTGGTCAGCGTGCCCGGCTTCGACTTCGACGGCAGGCTGATCCACGACCCCGACACCGGCCGTGCGCTGGGCGTGCGCGTCAGCGCCGACGCCGAGACCACCGTCTGGTTCGATGCGCGGCTGAAGGCCTGGCAGGCCGAGGTCGACCGCCTGCTGCCCGGCCGCGTCAACCGCGTCACCTGCCGGCGCTGCGCGGGCGACGAGCGCGTGCTGCTGGTGGAGTCCTGGTCCGACCAGGACCCGGGCGGCTATTACGTCTGGCGCGGCGCCGCGGCGCGGCTGGAGCGTCTGGGCAGCGCGATGAAGAACGTCGAACCGCGCCGCATGGCCACGCTCGACTTCCACCGCTTCGCCGCCCGCGACGGCCGCAGCGTGCCGGTGTGGGTGACGCAGCCCCGCCCGGTGAAGGACGCGCCGCCGCGGCCTGCCGTGGTGCTGGTGCACGGCGGCCCCTGGGTGCGGGGCGGCGACTGGCACTGGGACGCGATGCCGCAGTTCCTGGCCTCGCGCGGCTACGTCGTGATCGAGCCCGAATACCGTGGCAGCACCGGTTACGGCGGCGACCACTTCAAGGCCGGCTGGCGGCAATGGGGCCAGGCCATGCAGGACGACGTGGCCGATGCGGTGCTGTGGGCCGCGCAGCAGAAGCTGATCGACCCGGCGCGGGTGTGCATCGCCGGCGCCAGCTACGGCGGCTACGCCACGCTGATGGGCCTGGTGCGCCACCCCGAGCTCTACCGCTGCGGTGCCGCCTGGTTGGCCGTGACCGAGCCGCTGCGCCTGCTGGAGCGCAGCGCCTGGTGGGACGACGACGTGGGTGAAGAGACCCGCAAGCACAGCCTGCCCACGCTGCTGGGCGACCCCAAGGCCGACGCCGCGATGCTGAAGGCCATCTCCCCGGTGCAGCAGGCGGCGCGCATCCAGGCCCCGGTGCTGCTGGCCTACGGTGAGCTCGACCGGCGCGTGCCGCTGGTGCACGGGCGCGACATGCGCGGCGCACTCACGGCCGCCGGCCGCCCCCCGGAGTGGATCGTCTACCCCGGCGAAGGGCACGGATGGCGCAAGCTCGAGAACCAGCACGACTTTGCGCGCCGGCTCGAGGCTTTCCTGGCCCGCCACCTGAAATAGCGGCTGCATGGTGCGGGCTGCACTGCAGCCCGAGGACAGCGGCTGCTTCCTGGCTCGCAACGGGACGCGCCTGCCCTGGTGAGGCCGCGCGCCCGAACCCGTTCAAGGCCGGGCGGCACCGCCCTTGTTCTGGTCCTTCACGGATTCCTGACCTGCCGGTGCGCTGCCGGCTTTCCTGGCCGCCGCCGCCCCGGCCTTGACCTCGGCGCGCGAGGTCTGGGAAGGCGGCGCAGCCATCGGCTTCTTGCCCTGGGTCGGGGTGCTTTGTTCACCCCTGGCGGTACCGGAGGCTGTGGCGGCGGCAGCCTCGGCTTTCACCTCGGCACGGCTGTCACCCGTCGCCGACGGCCGCGGTTTCGATCCCTTGTCCTGGTTTGGAACGGACATCTGCCCGCCCTTGTCGACCGAATTCGTGGCGCCCGAGCTCTGGGCCTGCGCTGCGCCGGCCGCGGCCACCGACAGCAGTGCGGTGGTGAGGATCGTGTGCTTGAGGTTCATCGTGCTTCCTGTCGTTGATCGGGGCGGAACCGCCTCGGTTCAATGTGCCCGGTGCCCCCGCCCGGCCCCATCGGCAACGGCGCCAGGCGCACGTAGGACGAAGACCGCCAGCTCCGCGTGGACAGGCGCGCCGGCCTGGCGGCAACCGGCAGCTGACCTGGATCAAGGCCGGACCCGCGCCGGGCGCGTCGAATGCCACACAAGCGCCCCCCGGCCTGCACCTCGCAGGGACCGCGGGCGCAGCCACGAGAGGCATCCATGGACAAGACCTGGTTGAGCCACTACCCGCCCGGCATCCCCGCCGAGGTCGATCTGCAGACCCATGCCTCGCTGACCCAGGTGCTGCAGCACAGCTGCCAGCGCCACGGCGAGCAGCCGGCCTACAGCAACATGGGTGCTGCGATGAGCTTTGCAGAGCTCGACCGGCACAGCCGTCACTTCGCCGCCTACCTGCAGCAGACGCTGCGGCTGGAGCGCGGCGAGCGCGTGGCGATCATGTTGCCCAACGTGCTGCAGTACCCGGTGGCGCTGTTCGGCGTGCTGCGCGCCGGGCTGGTGGTGGTCAACGTCAACCCGCAGTACACCGCGCCCGAGCTGGCGCACCAGCTCAAGGACTCCGGCGCCAAGGCCATCGTGGTGCTGGAGAACTTCGCGCACACGCTGCAGCAGGTGCTGGAGGCCGAGCCGGCGCTGCGCCTGGCCGTCGTCACCACCGAGGTCGGCGACCTGTTCCCGGTGGTCAAGGAGCTGCTGACCAACGCGGTGGTGAAGTACGTCAAGCACCTGGTGCCGGCCTGGAAGATCGCCGGCGCCACCGGCTTCAACGCCGCGCTGCGCGCCGGCCACGCGCTCACGCTGCACGAGGTGCACGCGGCACCCGGCGACACCGCCTTCCTGCAGTACACCGGTGGCACCACCGGCGTGGCCAAGGGCGCGGTGCTGACCCACGGCAACCTGGTGGCCAACATCCAGCAGATGACGGCCTGGCTGGCGCGCGACCTGGTGCAAGGCGAGGAGATCTTCATCTGCCCGCTGCCGCTGTACCACGTGTACGCGCTGACCTCGAGCCTGGTGCTGCTGCAGCTGGGCGCACACACGGTTCTCGTGACCAACCCGCGCGACCTGCCGGGCTTCGTGCACGAGCTGAAACGCCACCGCTTCACGGTCATCATCGGCGTCAACACGCTGTACCGCGCGTTGCTGGACACGCCCGAGTTCGCCGGCGTGGACACCGGCGCGCTCAAGCTCGCCAGCGCCGGCGGCATGGCCGTGCAGCGCGTGGTGGCCGAGCGCTGGAAGCAGCGCACCGGCGTGCCCCTCGTCGAAGGCTACGGCCTCACCGAGACCTCGCCGGTGGTGATTGCCAACCCGGTGAACATCGTCGACTGGACCGGCAACATCGGCGTGCCGATCCCGTCCACCGAGGCCGTGGTGCTGGACGAGAACGACCACGAACTGCCGGCCGGCGAGGTGGGCGAGATCTGCGTGCGCGGGCCACAGGTCATGCCACGCTACTGGAACCGCCCCGAGGAAACGGCCAAGGTCTTCGCCCCCGGCGGCTGGCTGCGCACCGGCGACCTGGGCTACATGGACGAGCGCGGCTGCTTCCGCATCACCGACCGCAAGAAGGACATGATCATCGTCTCGGGCTTCAAGGTCTTCCCGAACCAGATCGAGGACGTGGTGGCGCTGCACCCCGGCGTGGCCGAGGTGGCGGCCATCGGCGCGCACGACGAGAAGTCGGGCGAGGTGGTGAAGATCGTGGTCGTGAAGAAGGACCCGTCGCTGACCGAGGCGGCGCTGCTCGAACACTGCCGCCAGCACCTCACCGGCTACAAGGTGCCGCGCGTGGTGGAGTTCCGCAGCACGCCGCTGCCCAAGTCGAGCATCGGCAAGATCCTGCGGCGCGAGCTGCGCGACGCGCCGCCGGCCGACCTGGCCACGGCCCCCGTGTCTGCGCCGGCCTGACGTGAGCTGAAGCGATGAGCCAGGTCTTCGGCAGCGAGCCGCCGCGCCCCCACCACCAGACCGAGCACCGCCCGTCGGCGCGCTGGCTGGTGGTGATCGGCACCGGCGGCGCGGACGGCCCGGCCGTGGCGCGCCTGTACCTGGAAGACCGCACCGCGGTGGCCGAGTTCGACGCCGGCGCCGAGGAGGTCAGCGCGCTGGTGCGCAGCCTGCTGCCCACCCGGGGCGCCAGCGGCCCGGAGTGGGACCGCGCGCTCGAGGGCCACAGCGCCGAGCAGCGCGCGGCCGCGTCGGTGTACCGGCTGGAGCCGTAGCGGCGGTGCGCTTGGGGGTTGCGGCGCTGCCGTCCATTCAGAGGGGGCGACCCCGCGAGATGCGTGCAGACGCGTCCGGCGCTGGCAGTCTGGCGGTTCGTGCGGCAGCCGAGGGCACTTGCGCAAGGAACTGGTGATGGGAACCGCAAGGTCCCACGCAGTTCGCCCGTCCGGTTTCGGCCAGTAACGGTCACACATCAAGTTGCTGCATGGCTGCCATTCGAAGAGACCAACCGGGTTCAGGCCGCACGCCAGCGGACGCAGATGTGCGGCTCGTTCATATTGTCGGTGTCACGTCGGCGCGGGTACGAGGTCGGTGCTGGTCGCGTGCGAGACGCTGTCACGCCTCACCTTGAACCACGTCGCATACAACGCCGGCACGAGCACCAGGGTCAACGCCGTGGCCATCAACAGGCCGCCCATGATCGAGATCGCCATCGGTCCCCAGAAGACGCTGCGGGTGAGCGGGATCATCGCGAGCACCGCCGCGGCGGCCGTGAGCACGACCGGTCGTGAGCGGCGGACCGTGGCGTCCACGATGGCCGTCCACGGCGCCACGCCTCGCCCGATGTCCTGGTCGATCTGGTCCACCAGGATGATCGAGTTGCGCATGATCATCCCGCCCAATGCGATCACGCCCAGCAGTGCCACAAAGCCGAATGGCGCTTGGAAGATCAGCAGCGCCGGCACCACACCAATGATCGCGAGCGGACCGGTCATGAACACCATGAACAGGCGCGAAAAGCTCTGCAGCTGGACCATCAGCAGCAGCAAGGTCACGGCAATCATGGCCGGGAACACCGCGAACAGCGCCACATTGGCCTTCTCGCTCTCCTCGATCGCGCCGCCTTCCTCGATGCGGTATCCGGCGGGCAGGTTGTCGACGATGGGCTTTAGCAACGGGCGGATCTGCTCGGTCGCGTACGGCCCTTGCACGCCGTCCATCACATCGCTGCGCACGGTAAGGACCATGTCGCGGTTGCGGCGCCACAGCACCGGCTCCTCGAAGGTCGGCTCGATGCGCGCGATCTGCGACAGCGGCACCGTCAGGCCACTGCGCGTGAAGATCTGGAGGTCACCGATCTGGCCGATCTTCCTGCGCTCGTCCGGAGTGGCACGCACGACAACGTCGACCAGTTCCTCGCTGCGCCGGATCTGCGTCACTGGCGCACCGTCCAGCGTGGTCTGCACCAGGCCCTGGATGTCGGCCGTGGTGAGGCCCAGCAGGCGCGCCTTGTCCTGATCCACCTGCACGCGGACCGAGCGCACCTGCTCGTTCCAGTCCAGTTGCGTGTCACGCACCAGCGGGCTTTGCCGTACCGTGTCGCGCACGCGGTAGGCGATTTCGCGCACGACGGCCTTGTCGGGACCGATCACGCGGAACTGGACCGGGAAGCCGACCGGCGGTCCGAACTCCAGGCGCGTGACCCGCGCCTTCACGTCGGGCAGGGCCTCGTCCTTGGCGAACAGCTCCAGAAGCCGCGCACGCACGCGCTCGCGCTGCTCGATGCCGGCCGTCTTGACGACGAACTGCGCGAAGCCCGGGTTCGGCAGTTCGGGCTGGATCGACAGATAGAAGATCGGCGTGCCCGCGCCGGTGTACGCGGTGAAGAACTCGACGTCAGGGTCCTTGGCCAGCACTTTCTCCAGGAGCTGCACCTGGCGCTCGGTCGCCGCGAATGACGAACCTTCGCGCAGCCGCAGCTCCACCAGCAGCTCCGGGCGCGCGGCCGTCGGGAAGAACTGCTGCTGCACCTTCGACATGCCGAAGCCCGCAGCGCCCAGCAGCAGCACGGTCAGCCCCAGAACGGCGAAGCGGCGCCGCACGGCCCAGTCGACCACCCGGCGCAGCTGGTGGTAGACCGGCCGGTCGTACACGTCATGATGCGGGCCGTGGCCCAGGGTCTTCGGCAGCAGCTTCACACCCAGGTAAGGCGTGAAGACCACCGCGACCAGCCACGACAAGATGAGCGCCACGCCGACAACCCAGAAGATGCTGCCGGCGTACTGACCCGCAATCGACTTGGCGAATCCCACCGGCATGAAGCCCGCCGCCGTGACCAGCGTGCCGGTCAGCATCGGGAAGGCGGTCGATGTGTAGGCGTAGGTCGCTGCCTGCAGGCGGTCCCAGCCCTGCTCCAGCTTCACGACCATCATCTCCACGGCGATGATCGCGTCGTCGACCAGCAGACCGAGCGCGATGATCAAGGCGCCCAGGGAGATGCGGTCGAGGTTCCATCCGGCGGCATACATCACGGTCGCGACCAGCCCCAGCACCAGCGGCACCGAAGCAGCCACGACGATGCCCGTGCGCCAGCCCAGGAACAGGAACGAGACCGCCAGCACGATGGCCAGCGCTTCGAGGAACGCGCGCTCGAATTCCCAGATCGACGCGGCCACCACCCCCGGCTGGTCAGCGTACTGCTGGATCTCCACGCCCGCCGGAAGCTCCTCGCGGATATGCGCGAGGCGTTCGTCCACCGCCTTGCCGAAGTCCATCACGTTGCCCTGGTGCTGCAGCTTCACGCCCAGGGTCAGCACCTGCACGCCGTTGTGGCGCACCGTGAAGCTTGGCGGGTCTTCGTAGCCGCTTCGCACGTCGGCCACGTCGGCCAGACGCAGCAGCTGCCCGCCCGCCTCGACCGTGACGCTCGCGACCTCCTGCACGCCCTGGAAGGGCCCATCCACCCGTACCTGCACGCGGTCGTGGGGCGTGTCAGATGATCCTGCCGGCGTGACGAGGTTCTGCCGAGCGAGCGCGTCGAAGACAGCGCTCGGCGGAATGCCCAGTGCGGCCAGGCGTTTCGTCGAGATTTCCACGTACACGCGTTCGGCCTGCTTGCCGAGCACGTCGACTTGGCCGGCCCCCGGCACGCTCTGCAGCCGACGCTTGACGTCTTCCGCCACCTCGAGCAGCTCGGCCATCGACAGGTCCGGCGCGCTCAGCGCATAGAGCACGCTGTAGCGGTCGCTGTACTCGTCGTTGAAGAATGGCCCGCGGACGCCGTCGGGGAACTCCTGGCGCACGTCCCCGATCTTCTTGCGTGCCTGGTACCAGGCCTGATCCAGCTCTTCCTTGCTGCTGCCGCCCTTCATCCACATCGTGATGCCACCATAGCCTTGGCGTGAGAAGCTGCGCACGTGGTCGAAGTGGTTCAGCTCCTGCAGCCGTCGCTCGATGCGGTTGAGCACCTGGTCCTGGACTTCCTGCGCGGTAGCGCCAGGCCACACGACGATCGCGGTCATCTGAGGCACCTCGAAGGTCGGATCTTCGAGGCGGCCCAACCGGCTGAACGACAACGCACCGACGACAAGCGTCGCGATGATGAGGAACAGCACCATGGACTGGTGCGTCACCGCCCGCTCGGAAAGATTGAAGCGTTTCATCAGCTGCCGGTCCCGACGGTGGTCGACGGGAGTTGCTGCGCACGCTCGATGGCGCGCACCGTCAGTCCGGCGTCGAGCTTCTGCGCGCCGACGCTGACGACGCGGCTGCCGGCGGCGAGCCCGGTGACCCGCACCGTCGACTCATCGATGGACACCACCTGCACGGGCGTGAAGACGAGGCCTGAACCTTTGGCATCCAGAGCCCAGACGGCTGCCGGCCCGCTGCCCTTGACCACGGCACTGATGGGAAGCGAAACGGTCGCTGGCCCCGACGCGGGCGCCGTCAACGTCAACCGCACCGTGCCGCCGAGCGGCAGTGCTGTGACCTGAGCGCGCGAATCGGGTGCAGCGGCATAGCGCGCGCGGTAGGTCCGTCCCTGGGCGTTTGCTTGTGGCGACAACTCGCGCAGCACCAGCCGGACCTTCGATTTCGGGTCGTGCCACGGCGCAGCGGTTGCGCTCGACTGTCGTGCACGGCCGACCCAGTCTTCCGGCAAATCGACCACGATCTCGCGGTCGCCTTCGCGCGCCAGCGCGATCACCGTCTGCCCTTCGGACACCACTTGTCCGCGCTCGACTCGGATGGCGGTGACGACGCCCGCGTAGGGCGCCAACAACGCGGCATAACCTTCGCGATTGCGCGCGAGCGCGAGCTGCCGCTGCGCCTGGCCCAGCCTGGCGGCCGCCGCATCGGCGCGGGCCTTCTGCCGCTCATGATCGGCTGCGCCCACCGACCCGTCGGCCACAAGGCGGCGGAATCGCTCTTCGTCGGAAGCCGACTGCCGCGCGTCGACCGCCGCTGCCTGCACCTGGTCGGCCGCGGCCTTGGCGGCCAGCTGGTAATCGGCCGCATCAAGACGTGCCAGCACCTGTCCTGCCTTGACCGAATCGCCGACTTCGACGAACCGCTCGACCACCTTGCCGCCGGTACGGAAGGCCAGGTCGCTCTCGACACGGGCGCGCACGACCGACGTGAACGTCCGTGTGTCGGCCGCGGCGCCTAGGTTCACGGTTGTCACGAAGACGGGCTTGACGGCGACGGCGGGAGCAGGCGGCTGGCTGCAGGCGGCGAGCAGCACGCTGGCGCTGGCGATGCTCGCCAGCGCCACGGCGGAGTGGAGGCGGTTCATTGGGGGATCCTTGAAGTCTTCGACGGGACAGGTTCTTCAGCGGCGATGCGAGGCAGTCCGCCGCCGAGCGCCTTGTAGAGTTGCACGTCGGCCAGGGCCTGCTGCAGGCGGCTGTCCGACAAGGAGAGTTCACTGGCCAGCACCGAGCGCTGCACGTCCAGCAGCACGAGCAGGTCGATCTGGCCCTCGCGCTGGAGCGACTCGGCACGTTGCAGTGAGCGGCGGCGGTGTTCCACGGTCTGTGCCGATGCGGTTCCACGAGCCGCTTCCTGAGACCGCACGAGCAGGCTGTCCTCGACCTCCCGCACCGCGACCAGGATGGCCTTCTGCCAGGCCAGCAGCGCTTCTTGGGCGCGGGCCGATTGCCCCTGGATACCGGCCTCGATGCGGCCGGCGTCGAACACCGGCGCGGCAAAGGCCAGCGCTACGTTCGAAAAGTGCACCGGCGCGAGGTTGAGCGCGTTCAGGCGCAAGTCCTGTCGGCCGACGAGAGCGTTCAAGAAGAGCTTGGGCCACCATTGCGCGCGCGCCTCCGTGCTGCGCAGGCCTTCCGCGCTGACGCGCGCTTCGGCGGCGATGAGGTCGGGGCGCCGCCTCAGCAGTTGACTTGGCTGCCCCGCTGCCATGGCGCGCATGGACGGCCAGGAGAAGGTCGCCGTGTCGTCCACCACCGGAGCAGAAGGGTTGCGACCCAGCAACACGGCCAGCTGCGTCTGCGTCACACCCACCAGTGTGCGCAGTGTGGGCACCTGGGCCTCCAGGCTTTCCGCTTCCGCGCGAGCTCGGTCGAGGTCGAACGCGCTGGCCTGCCCCTCGCGCGACCGGCTCTCGACGCGCGCGGCAGTCTGTCGCTGCGCGGCCGCCAGTGCATGCACGATGCGCAGTTGCTCCTGCGCGCCGCGCAGCACGAAGTACTGTCGGCCGACCTCGCTGGCGACGAGCAGCCGGGCTCCGTTGACGCCCGCCAGTGCCGCAGCCGCGTCGGCCTGTGCCGCATCGCGGGCGGCGCGCACGCCGCCGGCAAGGTCAATCTCCCAGGCCAGGTCCGCCCCCGCACGCAGCGCTCGCGTGTCGGGCAGGCCCTGCTTGACGGGTGCCGGCACGCCACTGTCGGCGCGTGACGCGGCGGCCTGCACACCGCCCGTCGGCCACAGGCGTGAGGTCTGCGCGTTGGCGCCGGCGCGAGCCTGCCGCACGCGCTGCAGCGCCATGGCGATGTCCTGGTTGGCCTTCAGGGCCTCGTCGACGAGGCGGGCGAGCGTCGTGTCGCCATAGCCGTCCCACCACGCATGGTCGATGTTCGCCACAGGCGACGCCGCGAGTTCGCCGCCCGAGAAGTGCGGAGCCAGCGCCACCGAGGGTTCGGCCAAAGGTAGCGGTGCCGTCGCACAACCCGTCAGGGCTGCAAGCACCGTGAATAAGGCCGTGCGGCCCAGCGGTCGCGCGAGGGCGCGGCGCCGTCCCGTTGTCGGGTGTGTCATGGGGCCAGCTCGTTTCAATCAGGACAGCCCGAAGGTCTTGCGCAGGCTCGAGTCCACGGGGCCGGCCGGCATGAAACGGCGCAGCCTGCTGAGCAGCAAAGCTTCGCCTTTGGGCGTGCGGCGCATCTGCCAGCCGCCGAAGGCGGCCTCGACGATCGTTGCTGCGACGCTGTCGGGCGCGGGGGCTTTCTGCACGCTTCTGACGATGGCGCGCGCGACCTGCGCGCGATCGCCGTCGTACGCCGGGATCTTCAGCGTCGCCTGAGGTGCGTTGAGGTCGAGGTTGGTCTTCGTATAGGACGGTTCCACGAGCACGACGCGGATACCGAAGCGGCGCACCTCGTGGTCGAGCGTCTCGGACAGGCCTTCGATGGCGTGCTTGGACGCCGAGTACAGCCCCATGTACGGCGCGGGAAGGAACCCGAGCACCGAGCTCACGTTGACGATGCGTCCCGAGCGTTGTTCGCGCATGGTCGGCAGCACCGCCTGGCTGGTGCGCAGGACACCGAAGACGTTGGTGTCGAACAAGGACTGCGCCTCGGTGACCGAGGTCTCCTCGACGGCGCCGAGCATCGTTCCGCCGGCGTTGTTCACCAGCACGTCGATGCGCCCGGTCTTGCCGACGATGTTCTGGACCGCGCGCTGAACCGACGAGGCGTCGCGCACGTCCATCTCGACCAGCTCGACCCCTGGGATGGGCTGCGCCTTGCGCGCATCGCGCACGGAGCCGAAGACGACGCAGCCTCGACGGGCGAACTGTTCGGCGGCAGCGCGGCCGATGCCGGAGGAAACACCGGTGACGACGATGACTCTGGCGTTTGACATGGCGATTCCTGTTCGAGGCGGGAGGGAGGTGAACTGCGACTTGCGAGCGGGCGGCGGCTTCTGATGAACGTCGCTGCACCCTGCGTTAGCCGGGTCGGGCGTTGCTGCTGCTCGAAGGCGAAGGAAGGTCGAAGATCAGGCAAGTCGTGGTGGCGTGCGCATAGAGCCTGCCGTCCGGTCCGACGATGCGGCCCTCTGCCGTACCGGCCTGTCGACCGACGTGGATGACCTTGCCCTCGGCGCGCACCAGCGGCACGGCGTCGGTCAACGCACGGATCAGATTGATCTTCAGCTCAAGGGTCGTGTAGGCGCGGCCCGCTGGCAACGTGGTGTGGATGGCGCAGCCGACTGCGGAATCGAGCAGCGTCGCGAACCACCCGCCATGAACGGTCCCCAGCGGGTTGTAGTGCCGGCGCTGCGGACGCCCCTGGAACAGGGCTTGTCCCGGCACCATGCTGATCGGCACGAAGTCCAGCGTCTCGCCCATCGGCGGCGCGGGCAGATCCCCGGCAAAGATCGCATCCAAGACTTCCATGCCCGACAGTCCCGCGATGGGCACTGTGGGACGCGGGGCGCCTGCAGGTCGCAGGCGGGCACGAACGGTTTGCTCCTCCAGTTCCCATTGCGCCCGAACCTCGTTCTCATTCATGCTGAAGTCCTTTCTCTGTTGTTGGAAGCTGCCGCTCGTTGCGGTCGTGTGCTGACCGGCAGACAGAGCAAAGCCGTGAGCAGCGCCAGCGCCGCGTGCAATCCGTAGAGCGGATCAAAGTCCGCGCGAGCCAGGCCCGCGTGACTCAGCAGGCCGACCGTGATCGCCACGCCGAGCACGCCCCCGATCTGGCGCGTTGCCTGATTGAATACGGCACCGACCGCGTAGTGCGGCGCCGGCAGACGGCTCACGGCCGCGCCTGCCAGCGACGGCAGCACGAGGCCGACGCTCACGCCACTCATCAACAGACCAGGCAACCCTGTGATCAGGTAGTCGGGCTGCGCGCCAGGCACCAGAAGGAACCATAGACTGCTGGCCGCGTACAGCAACGAGCCGCCGACCAGGAAGGGCCGGTGGCCCAGGAGAGTGGCAAGTCTTCCGGTGACGATGGCGGTCGGCATCACCAGCAGGGGCCCGGGCGTGACGGCGAGGCCCGCCTGCGGTAGCGTGTAGTGCCACACGCCTGTCATGAAAAGGACGAAGCCGAGGAACATCATCGATAAAGACGTACCGAAGGCGAGCGTCGCGGCGTTGACGTAGCAGTACGAGGCGTTGTCGAACAGCGAAAGGTCGACCAGCGGGGCGGGATGGACGCGCGCCCACCACACGAACGCGAGGCCTGCCACACAACCACCGCCAGCCACCGCCGCGATCCGGCCCAAATTCCATGCGGGCGAACCGCTTTCCACGATGGCGAGCGCGACGGCACCACCGCCACCATCAGCAGCAGCAGCAGGCCGACCCCATCCAGGCACCGACGCTGCACCGGCTTCACCGCCTCGTCGACACGGGCCGCACTGCGCCACACTGCCCAAAGGCCGGGCGGGACGTTGAGGTAGAAGGCCCATGGCCACCCCGCGTGCGCAGCGACCCAGCTGCCCAAACTCGGGCCAACCAAAGCCGCAAGGCCACCGACAGCGCCCCACAGGCTGATGACGACGGCGCGGCGCTCGGCCGGGAAGGCCGCGAGCTCGATCGACATCGACGCCGGCGTCAGCAGCGCGGTGGCCGAGCTTCCGTAGAAGCTGTGGCGCAGCGCGTCGAAGGCCGCGAACAGCATCGTCGAGTCCAGCGACACGAGGAACACCGCACTGCTGGCGATCCAGAACGCCGGCCAGGGCGAGGAGGGCGATGCATTTATGATGGTCGTCATATATTTGGACGTGCCGATACTTGCGAGGCGCTTTAAGCGTCGTGTCAGCGTGGGGAGACCGCGTCGTGGCGCTGGATCAGCGCATCACGCGTCTGTGCCAGCAGTGCACGCCCAGCCTCGCCGTCGAGCGTGCGCGCCAGCTGCAGTGCGCCGACCATCGTGGCAGTGACAACTGCAGCCTGATCGTCAGTGCCTCGTGGCAGTGTCGATCGCACCAAGGCGATGAGATCGATCACCCGGCGGCGTGCCTCCTCGCGCACGTCGGCGTCCTGGCGCGTCATCTCGGATGCGAGTGCGGCGACGACACAGCCCTGATCCGGATGGTCGAGATGCGATTCGTGAAGATATGCCCACACGAGCGCAGCGAAACGCGAATTGCCTTTGGCGATCCGCCGCTGCATCGCCTCCGTCAGTGAGGCCGCGCTGTCACGGCTGGCCCGCTCCATCGCCTCGACCAGCAGGGCATCGCGGGAGGCGAAGTGGGCGTAAAAGCCGCCATGCGTAAGACCCGCCTCCTTCATGATGTCGGCGACACCCACCCCCCGGTAACCCGCGCGACGGATGGCACGTGCCGCCACGTCGACAATGCGCTCGTGGCTCAGCTCTTTTCTGGTCGGGGCGGTCGACATGATGTTCGTCATATTACGTTCATCATATGGCCAAGTCAACTCAGGAGCGTCACCGAGTCAGCGCGGCCGTCCTGTCCGACTGCTTCGCCGGGTAGGCCCACGACTCAGACGGGTCGAAACCAGCGGTTCAAGCCATATCGAAGCCTGCGGCTCGCGCCATCAGATGCCAGACAACACCGCATCCAGCGCCGACACCAGCGCGCTGCCCTGTGCGGCCACGTTGTCAACCGGCCGCCGCAGGAGCCTGGCCGGCAAGGGCGCGGCGTAATGCGCCAGCGCGTGCAGGCGCTGGCCCTTGACCACGATGACCGGACACAGCGCGGTAGGCACCTTGTTCGCGCCGCCCAGCACCGCCAGCGGCAGGGTCAGCCGCGTGGCCAGGGCATCGAGGAGGTCACTCTGGATCACGACCACGTAAGGGATGCCATCGGCCGCGCTGCTGCTGGGATTGGTGAAGACGTCGTACTGCGCCATCGGCTCACCACGGGCGCAAGTCGGCACCGGGAATGCCGTGCTGGTCGACGCGGGCGTTCTCGGCGGCGATCCAGTCGCCGAACTCGGCTTCGAACGCCTTCTTGCGCGCGGCGCGCTGCGCCTTGTCGTGGTTGCCCTGCAGCGCCTGGTACTGCTCTGCCGACAGGATCACGGTGTCGATCTGGCCGGCCTTTTCGACGAACACGGGTTCGCGCTTGGCCTGGGCGCAGAGGCTGCCAAACCGGTTCTTGGCTTCGGTGGCGGTGACGCGCATGGTGGGCTCCTCGGGTATTGGCCATTTTAGCCATTCGATTGCAGTGCGAGGCAACAAGCCCGCCTGTGGCGCGCCAGCCCACGCGCCGCTGGAATCGATCGGGGCGCACGGCCAGCAGGCTGGCGCCACCGCCGCGGGCCACCGTGCGGGTTTCACCAGGCGCCACGCCCCACCAGGCGCTGGCACCGTCCAGGCTGTCGTCCAGCAGGGCCTGGGCCGAGGCCGCACCCGGGCGCTGGCCTTCGGCGAACACGTAGCCCGGCTCCAGGCGCACGCGCCACAGCGCGCCTTCGGCCTGGCGCTGCAGCACCTTGAAGTCGTAGTAAGCGGGGGTGGCGGCCAGTTCGACGTCGATGGCGGCGCGCAGGTCGGCCAGGCTCATGGCGGGGCGGCAGGGCCGGCGCGGGGCCCCGGCGGAAAACCCAGGAGGGCGCGACGGTAGCCGCGGCGGCGCGCGGCTGCAGCGCGGCCCTGGCGCTACGCGGCGCGCGACCTGCGGCGCAGGCCGGCGGCCAGCAGCAGGCCGAGCGCCACCAGCGCCGGGGTCGAAGGCTCCGGCACGGCCGACGGCGGGTTGTCCGGGGTGGCGCCAGCCGTGATCTTGAACTGGACCTCCAGTTCCTGCAGGCCGAGCAGCACGTTGTTGGCGCCGATCAGCCCGACCCGCCAGTCCGTGCCTATCGTCCGTCCGATCAGCGGGGCGAACGAGGTGGCCAGGTCTCCCGCGGGAGCGTTCAGGATGTCCTTGAAATCGTCGGAGCTGGCGAAGGCCAGCGTGGAGCTCGCGAGGCTCGTCTTGCCGCCGAAGATCGGAAAGCCGGGGTCCAATCCCGGCAAGGGCGGCGGCAGGAAGGGCGCGGTGAAATTGATCGTATCCGCCGACAGGGTGTTGATCTCGGTAGCACCCCGCGAATCCGGGGGGCGGCCGCCCGCCTCAGTCCGGCTTGCGGGGGCCGGCAGCTCACGCCACATCTAGACCTTGGCTCCGGAGCCGCCCGGCGTGAGGATGATCTCCATCTCCATCGGCAGCAGGGCTCGAAGCCGGCCCCCCTGTACAGGCCGGTGGCGGCCTCGTTGCCGGCCGTGACGGTGAGCGTCAGCAGGCCAGGCTGCCGTCGGGCTGCAGGCGCGACGTGCTGTGGTCGAGCAGCCAGCGCCAGGCGCCGTCGTGGCGCCTCAGTCGGTGTACATCGCCAACGGCTCGCGGGCCCCGAGAGCCGCGGTGTAGACGACCAAGCGACGTTCGAATCCGTCGCGTCGCCTGATCGCCTTCAGGCCCGCATCGCCTTCAGCAGCTCCTGCGAGCCCGCCGCCAGCAGCCGCGCGTCGGAGCTCACGGTGACGAAGCGGAAGCCCTTGGCGATGCGCGCCAGCGCCACGTCGGGCCGGCCGTTGTGGATGCCGGCCTTGACGCCGTGCGCCTGCGCGCGCGCCAGGATGTGGTCGATGGCCTGCGCGCAGGCCGGGTCCACGTCGTCGAAGACCGGGCGGCAGCCGAGCGCCAGCGACAGGTCGGACGGGCCGATGTAGATGGCGTCCAGCCCTTCCACCGACAGGATGGCATCCAGGTTGTCCAGCGCCTGCGCGGTCTCGATCATCGCGAAGCGCACGATGGTCTTGTCGGCTTCCTGCGGGTAGTCGGCGCCGCCGTACATCGTGGCGCGGATGGGGCCGAAGCTGCGTGTGCCGCGCGGCGCGTAGGTGGTCCAGGCGACGAGCTTCTGCGCGTCCTCGCGTGTGTTCACCATCGGGCAGATCACCGCGTAGGCGCCGGCGTCCAGCGTCTTCATCAGGATGCCCGGCTCCAGCCAGGGCACACGCACGATGGGCACCGTGGCCGTGGTGCTGATGGCCTGCAGCATGCCGACCATGGCCTGGTAGTCCACCACGCCGTGCTGCAGGTCGATGGTCAGCGTGTCCCAGCCCTGGTGCGCCATGACCTCGGCGCTGAAGCTGTTGGCCAGGGCCAGCCAGCCGTTGACGGCGGGCTGGTCGGCCTGCCAGAGGGTGCGCAATCGGTTTTCTCTCATCGTGTTTCCAGGGTCAGCGTTGCAGGCAGGGACGTTTGGGATCGAAGGTCCAGCCGGGGATCAGCGACTGCATGGCCACGGCGTCGTCGCGCGCGCCCAGGCCGTGCTGCAGGTACAACTGGTGCGCCTTCTCGACCTCGGCCATGTCGAGTGTGACGCCCAGCCCCGGCGCCGTGGGCACCTGCACCCAGCCGTTCACGATCTGCAGCGGCTGCTGCGTCAGGCGCTGGCCGTCCTGCCAGATCCAGTGGGTGTCGATGGCCGTCACGCGGCCGGGCGCGGCGGCGCCGACGTGCGTGAACATCGCCAGCGAGACGTCGAAATGGTTGTTGGAGTGCGAGCCCCAGGTCAGCCCCCAGTCGCGGCAGGTCTGCGCCACGCGCACGCTGCCGGCCATGGTCCAGAAATGCGGGTCGGCCAGCGGGATGTCCACGCTCTGCAGCGACAGCGCGTGGCTGAGCTGCCGCCAGTCGGTGGCCACCATGTTGGTGGCGGTGGGCAGGCCCGTGGCGCGACGGAACTCGGCCATCACCTCGCGGCCGCTGAAACCGCCTTCGGCGCCGCAGGGGTCCTCGGCATAGGCCACCACGCCGCGCAGGTCGCGCATCAGGCGGATGGCGTCCTTCAGCAGCCAGCCGCCGTTGGGGTCGAGCGTGATGCGGGCCTGCGGAAAACGCTCGTGCAGCGCGGTGACGGCTTCGATCTCGGCCTCGCCGGGCAGCACGCCGCCCTTGAGCTTGAAGTCGTTGAAGCCGTAGCGCGCCTGCGCGGCCTCGGCCTGGCGCACGATGGCTTCAGCGGTCAGCGCTTCATCGTGGCGCACCGCGAACCAGTCGTCGCCGGCCTCGGGTTCGCTGCGGTAATCGAGTGTCGTCTTGCGGCGGTCGCCGACATAGAACAGGTAGCCCAGCATCTGCACCGCGCTGCGCTGCTGGCCTTCGCCCAGCAAGGCTGCCACCGGCACGCCCAGGTGCTGGCCCAGCAGGTCCAGCAGCGCCGATTCCACCGCGGTGACGGCGTGGATGGTCGTGCGCAGGTCGAAGGTCTGCAGGCCGCGGCCGCCGCTGTCGCGGTCGGAGAAAACACGCTGCAGGTTTTGCAGCACGGCTTGCACCTGGCCCAGCGTCTGCCCCACCACCAGCGGCGTGGCGTCTTCCAGCGTGCGGCGGATCTTCTCGCCACCGGGCACCTCGCCCACGCCGGTGCGGCCGGCGCTGTCGGTCAGGATCAGCAGGTTGCGCGTGAAGAAGGGGCCGTGCGCACCGCTGAGGTTCAGCAGCATGCCGTCGCGGCCGGCCACGGGAATGACCTGCAGGCGGGTGATGGCGGGCGTGCCGGACAGGGCGGCGGGGTCGGAGGCAGGGTTCATCGGGCGCGGGCCATCGGGAAGCGGCCAGTTTCAGAGCCGCGCCGGGTGCTGTCAACGCGGGAAGCGCCCAGGCCCGCGGTGCGACGGCCCAACCGGTGGGACGCCCGGGCCCGAAGGGCGGCTCAGCGGGGATCGGCGTCGCTGGCGTGCGGGGCCGCGGGCGGCATGGGCATCGGCCAGTTCAGCAGCTCGGCCAGCCTGCACACCACCCAGCCGGCCTCGTCGGGTGCCAGCACCGAGCCTTCGGCCATCAGCCCGCGGCGCATGCGCTCCAGCACGTCTTCCTCGGTCACACCCAGCTCGAAGAGCTTGGTGCTGGCGGTCTCGGTCAGCATCTGCGCCATGTCCTCGCAGAGCTCGTAGCGTGCAGCCACCACGGCACGCGGCTCGCGCAGCTTGATGCCGCCCGGCTTGACGAAGAGATCGATGAACGAACGCGGGAGGGGGGTCTGGTCGGTGTCGCTCATGCGGTCATCGGGCACGCGGGCGGGCCGCGGCGCGGTGTCAGGGGCCGGCCGACAGCAGCGGCGGTTGTGTCAGGTCGGCGTCCACGTTCATCAGCAGGCTGGCCAGCGCCAGGCTGCGCCACAGCGCGTCGGGCATCTGCAGGATGGCGTCGGGCGTGCGCGCCTGGCGGATCCAGGCGCCGATCTCGGCGTGTTGCTCGGGGGTCAGCAGGCTGCGGCTGAGCATGTCGTCCAGGGTCTGCATGGCGGGCTCCGGGCTGGTCGGGTCGGGGACGGGCGGGGGGCAGGCCCGCCGCGACGCGGGCCTCGAGTCCAGGCCCCGCGACCGCCGGCGGGCTCGCTGCATCGTAGCGGCTGGCGTGCCGGCGCGCCCGAGGCGGGCGGTCAGGCCGTGCTGGCCGGTGTCTCCTGCAACGCCAGCGCGAGGTCGCGCGCCACTTCGAGGTCGAAGCTCAGCACCCGGTCCACCAGTTGCTGGCCCGCCGTGCCGTGGGCCTGCACGATCTGCGTGCCGTGGGTCAGCACCAGCTCGCGCGCCGCGGCGTCGCCGCGGCCGAGCTGGGCGCACAGCCGCGCCAGCAGCCGCTGCACCGCCTGCGCGTCGGGCGGGGGCAGCGGGTCCGGCACGCCGGTGGCCGCCGGCGGCGGGGCCACGGGGCTGGCAGGCAGCGGGTTCGCGGCCGCGGCCGCGGCGGCAGGCATCAGCGCCTCCAGCACGGCTTCGTACAGCGCCTCGGGCTCGAAGGGCTTGGTCACGAAGCCGGTCATGCCGGCGCGCTCGCACTGCAGCTTGTCCTCGGTGTAGGCGCTGGCGGTCAACGCCACGACGGGCAGCACCGAGCCGGCGGCGCGCAGCCGGCGCGTGGCGCTGAGGCCGTCGCTGTGCGGCATGTGCACGTCCATCAGCACGAGGTCGACGCCGCCCTGCAGCACCGCCTCGACGGCGGCGTTGCCGTCGGCCACCACCTGCACCACCACGCCCGCCTGTTCCAGGATGGCGCGCGCCACCTCCTGGTTCACCGCGTCGTCGTCGGCCAGCAGCACGCGCGGCGCGGGCTGGCGCTGGCGCAGCAGCGTCAGCGCATCGTGGCGGCGCGGCGCGGGCAGGCGCTGGTGGCCGGCGGTCTCGAGCCGCGCGGTGAACCAGAAGCAGCTGCCGCGGCCGAGCTGGCTCGTGAGCCCCACTTCGCCGCCCATCATCGCCACCAGCCGCCGCGTGATGGCCAGCCCCAGCCCGGTGCCGCCGAAGCGGCGCGTGGTGGAGGTGTCGCCCTGCTCGAAGGGTTCGAACAGCCGCGCCGCCTGCTCGGGGGCCACGCCGATGCCGGTGTCCTCGACCTCGAAGCGCAGCAGCTGCTGGCGGCCCTGGCGCTCGACCTCGTGCACGCGCAGCGTCACCGAGCCGGCGCAGGTGAACTTGACCGCGTTGCTGGCCAGGTTGAGCAGCGCCTGGCGCAGCCGCGTGGGGTCGCCGCGCAGCCGCGCCGGCAGGCCGCGCGTGTCCACCGTGAGCCGCAGCTGGCGGCCCTCGGCCTGCGGTGCGACCAGGCTGCGCACCTGCTCCAGCAGCTCGGGCAGGCTGAAGGGCACGTGTTCGAGCGTCAGGCGGCCGGCCTCGATCTTGGACAGGTCCAGGATGTCGCCGATCAGCGCCATCAGGTGCGCCGCGGCGCGTTCGATCTTGCCGATGCGGTCGGCCTGGTGCGCGTCGACGGCCGAGCCCGCGAGCAGGCGCGACAGGCCCACGATGGCGTTCATCGGCGTGCGGATCTCGTGGCTCATGTTGGCCAGGAACGCGCTCTTGGCCAGGCTGGCGGCCTCGGCCTGGCGCTTGGCCTCGGCCAGCGCCGCGGTGCGGTCGGACACGCGCTGCTCCAGCTCCAGCCGCGAGCGCTCCAGCGCCTCCTGCGCGGCGCGGCGGTCGCTGATGTCGAGGTGGATGCCCACCGCGCGCAGCGGCCGGCCCTCGGCGTCGCGCTCCACCACGCGGCCGGCGTCCAGCACCCACACCCAGTGGCCGTCGCGGTGGCGCAGCCGGTGTTCGCAGCGGTAGGCCGCGGTGATGCCGTCCAGGTGCGGCTGCAGCTGGGCCTCGATTGCCGGCACGTCGTCCGGGTGCACCAGGGCCTGCCAGGAGGCGAGGTCGGGCTCCACCTCCTCGAGCCGGTAGCCCAGCATGTCGGCCCAGCGCTGGTTCATCTGCACGCGCCCGGTGGGCACCTGCCAGTCCCACACGCCCAGTTCGGCGCCGTGCAGCGCCAGCGCCAGCTGCTCTTCGCTGCGCGCCAGCGCGGCCGCGCTCTCGCGCTGCGCGGTGACGTCGCGCGCCACCGAGTACTGGCCGCAGACGCGGTTTTCGTGGTCCAGCAGCGGCCCGCGCGTGACCGAGAAGGTGCGCGGGCCCACGGGCGTGTGCCAGAGCTCGTCGTTGGCCAGCGTGTGGGTGTCGATGGCACCGCCGGCGGCCTGCAGCATGGCCGCTGGCACCAGCCCGGTGAGCAGCTCGCCGGGAGCCGGCGGCGCGGGCAGGCCGGCAATGCGCGCGGCCTCGCTGCTGCACAGCAGGCAGCGGCCCTGCAGGTCCTGCACGATGACGCCGACGCCGGCACCGTCCATCACCGCGTCCAGGATCTGCAGCGAGCGCAGCTGCTCGGCCTGGTGGCGGCGGTCGTGCTGGGCCAGCGCCAGCAGCTGGTCGCGCCGGTGCTGGCGGAACAGCGCGCCGGTGATGATCAGCGCCAGCAGCGCGGCCACGCCGATCCAGGCCATCTCGCGCAGGCCCTCGACCATCGCGGCGGATTCGTCGAAGCGCGCCATCAGCCACCAGTCGGCCGCGCCGGCCACCGGCTGCAGCATCGCGGTGTAGCCGGTGTGGTCGGCGTTCTTCGCCTTCATCAGCCCGGGCGCCAGGGACCCGTCGGACAGCGTGGCCATCAGACCCGGTCTGACGCTCAGCGCCGGCAACGCGGCGGCGGCGGTGTCGGCACCGAAGCCGGCCCAGCCCCGCGCACCCGGCACCAGCAGCACCGCCTGCTGCCCGGGGTGCTGCGCGGCCGTGCGCGCCAGGATGGGCGCCAGCGCCGCGTGGGCGTCCAGGTGCAGCACCAGCAGCGCCGGCGCCAGCGGCGAGCCGGGCATCAGGGGCGCGCCGGCGCTCAGCGGCGTGACGATCGCCAGGCCGATGGGGCCGGCCGTCTGGCCACCGACCGTGCCCGTGCCCGGTCCCCAGGGCCCGACCACCACCGGTGACTGCAACGCACCGGCGCGCTGCAGCGCCGCCTCGAGCAGCGGCCCCGGGCCGGTCGCGCCGGCCGACGACGCCCACAGCAGGCGCCCGCCGGCGTCATGCAGGCTCACGCCCAGCCAGCCCTTGATCTGCTGCACCTGCTCCAGGCGGGCCGTGAAGGCCCGGTGGCCGCTGTCGGCCTGCGCGGTGGGCCGCACCGACGCGGTCTCGTCATGCAGCCTGATGCTGCCCAGCGCGCGGGCTTCTGCCAGCCGCTCCTGCAGCCAGCTGCCCAGCGCCTGCGCCGCGGCCTGCGCCTGACTGTCCAGCGCCGCCTCGTGGTGGCGCTGGTGCGTGCGGTAGGCGTTGCTCATGGCCAGCGCCGCCAGCAGCACGATCACCAGGGCCGCCGCTGCACGCGCGGGCGCGCCACGATCGATCGTTTCGGTGTGGACCAGTTCGAGCCGGCCCTCGCGCTGCACGCGCTGGCGGTCGAGCAGCCACCACAGCAGCGCTGCGGTGGCCGCCACGAAGGCCGCGCCCTTGACCGTGGCCGCGAGGTCGCGCCAGGCCGGGTTGCCGACCCACTGCGACAGCATCCAGTCGGTGCCCAGCACCCACAGGGAGGCGCACACCGCGTACAGGGCCACCAGGCCGCGGTTGCGGACGCGCGACGGCGTCATGCCGCGGTCGCCGCGGTCGCCGCGGTGCAGGGTGCCGGATCGGCCTGACCAGGCGCTGCACCCGGGGCCGGCGAGGCCTCTTCGGCATGCGCCAGCGCCACCGCCTGCAGGCGCTCGAAGCAGCCCACGAAGGCCTGCACCACGTCGGGATCGAAGCGGGTGCCGCTGTCGGCCACGATCAGGCCGAAGGCCTCCTCGGCGTGCATCGCGCGCTTGTAGACCCGCGGCGAGATCAGCGCATCGAAGACATCGGCCACGGCCATGATGCGCGCCGCCAGCGGGATCTCGGTGCCGGCCAGCCCCTGCGGGTAGCCGCCGCCGTCCCAGCGCTCGTGGTGCGACAGCGCGATCTGCTTGGCCGTCAGCAGGAAGGCCGCCTTCTGCTCGGTGTCGCGCTCGGCCAGCTCGATGGCGTGGGCGCCGATCGTGGTGTGCGTGCGCATCACGCGCCACTCGTCGGGCGTCAGCGGGCCCGGCTTCTGCAGGATGCGGTCGGGGATGCCGACCTTGCCGATGTCGTGCAGCGGCGCCGACTCCACCAGCAGCTCCACCGTGCGGTCGTCCAGCGCCGCGGCGTGCTCGGGGTGGCGGCGCAGCGCCAGCGCCAGCTCCTGCACGTAGCCCTGCGTGCGCAGGATGTGGTTGCCGGTCTCGGGGTCGCGCAGTTCGGCCAGGTGGGCCAGCGCGCGGATGCCCACGCGGCGCGCCAGCAGGCCTTCGGCCCTGCGTGCGTCGATCTCCAGCGCCAGCCGGGCGCTGTGCGCGGCCGCCATGTCGCGCGCGCGGCGGGCCTCGATCTGCGTGCGCACGCGGGCCAGCACCACCAGCGGGCGGATCGGCTTGCTCAGGTAGTCGGCGGCGCCGCTGGCCAGGCCGTGTTCCTCGTCGGCCTCGTCGCCGCGCGCACTCAGGAAGATCACCGGGATGCCGGCGGTGGCCGGCTGCGCCTGCAGCTGCTGCAGCACCTCGTAGCCGTCCATGCCGGGCATCATGATGTCGAGCAGGATCAGCTCGGGCTGCGGCAACTGAAGCGCGTAGCGCAGCGCTGCCGGGCCCGAGGTGGCCACGCGCACCATGTAGCCGGCCTCGCGCAGCAGGTCGCTGACGACGAGCAGGTTGTCCGGCAGGTCGTCGACGACGAGCACGGTGGGCCCGGGATCGGTCTGGAAGGGCCTGGCGGCGTGTGGGGGGCGGTGCATGCAGCGATCTTCGGCCGTCAGCTGCACCGCCGCGCCGGGCCGCAGCGGCTTCACAGGGCTCCCCACACACGGTGTGGAGAAAGCCCTACAAGCCCGATACGACGGGCATACACCGTGGGGTGTTGCAGGACTTTGGTCGAGCCCTGGCCGCTAAAGTGTGGGCATGAGCCGCTCCTTGCGTCTGCCGCTGATCTGGCGCTTTGCGCTGGTCCCCGCCGTGGTGGTGGCACTGCTCACGGCGGTGCTGCTGGCGCTGGCGCAGTGGCTGCTGGTCGACGAGCTCTCGCGCCGCACCGAGTTGCGCCTGGAGCGCCGCGCCGCGCTGTTGGCGGTGCAGCTCGACGCCGCGGTGCAGGCCTCGGTGCACGAGGTGCGGCTGCTCGCGCGCTCGCCGCGGCTGCTGCCCGGCGCGCCGCTGGCCGTCATGGCCGACGAGCTCGAGCACCTGCGCCGCCAGTCGCCGCATTTCGTGTGGCTGGGCCTGGTGGGGCTGGACGGCCGCGTCGTCGCCGGCACGCGGCAGTGGCTGCAGGGCGAGTCGGTCGCGCAGCGGCCGGTGTTCCTGAAGGGCCTGACGAGCAGCTTCGTGGGCGATGCCCACCCTGCCGTGGTCCTGGCGCCGCTGATGACGCAGGCCGGCGAGACGCCGCAGGAGCTCATCGACATCAGCGAGCCGGTGCGCGACGCCGAGGGGCGTGTGGTCGCCGTGCTGGCGGCCCACCTGGGCGTGGACTGGATCGACCGCCTGCGCGCCGTGGCCATGGGCGACGACGTCGGTGTCCGCGAGCCGGCGTTTTCGGTGCACGTGCTGTCGGGCCCCGAGGGGCGCAGCCTGTTGCCGCAGGCCGCGCCGCCGCCGGGGCTGCCGCCGCGCATCGCCAGCGCCACCACCGTGCAGGCGGCCGACGGGCGGCGCTTCTTCGGCGCCACGGCCGAGATCGGTCCGGCCCGCGCCGACTCCCTGCCCTGGCGCGTGCTGATGCTGCAGGACCGCGACGCCGCGCTGTCGCCGGCCGCCGGCGTGATGCGCTCGATGGCGTTGCTGGGCACGGCGGCGGCGCTGATCCTGGCCGCTTTTGGCGCGCTGGCGGCGCGCCGCCTGATCAGGCCCTGGGGTCCGATGTTCGATGCCGTGCTGGCACGCCAGGGCCCGGGCAACGACGCCCGCGCGCTGGCCGACGGCGTGGAGGCCGCCGCGCGCAGCCTGGCCGCGGACGGCCGCCAGCCCACGCAGCCCGAGGCGCTGCTCACCGAACTGGCGCGCGGCGCGCGCGAGCTGCGCCGCGTCGTCGACCACCTGCCGCTGGGCGTGGCGATGATCGACCGCCACTTCCGGGTCGAGTACCTCAACACCGCCTACACGCGGCTGCTCGGCTGGACCACCGAGCAGGTGCGCGGCCGCCTGGCCGCGGAGTTCCTGTTCGACGCCGTGGAGCGCGAAGAATTTGTGCGCCTGTTCACGCTGGTGGGTGACTCGCCCGGCGAGCTGGCGTCGCGCTTCGAGGCGCTGACGTCCGACGGCCGCCGCGTGGCCGTGCACTGGCACCTGGTGCCGATGCTGGCTGCCGACGGCACGATGGAGGGCGCCATCGCGGTGGTGCACGACATCCGCCCCGAGCGCCAGGCGCGGGCCCGCGCCGACGCCATGGCCGGCCGCCTGCGCGCGCTGGCCGACGCCGCGGTGAGCGACGCCCTGGCCACGCTGGACGGCGCGGGCTGCGTGCTCGAATGGAGCCATGGCGCGGAGCGCCTGAGCGGCCACGCCGCCAGTGCCGCGCTGGGCCGCCCGCTGGCCGCGTTGCTGCGGCCGCATGGCGACATGGCGGCCTGGCTGCTGCAGGCGCGCCGCGACGGCCGTTGCCCGGTGGCCGCGGAGATGACGGTGGCCGACGGCCGACAGAGCCGGCTCCGCTGGTTTGAACACGCAGCGGCCTGAGTTAAGTGGATTGGCTGCGGTTTGAAGTTCTTCAATCCCGGGCCCCTGCCAGGC
>LNFM01002850.1_pt1 | contig 57927 bp, 52 predicted proteins | sample 596031 | NCBI WGS metagenome assembly LNFM01 (sample SAMN04254537, study PRJNA301005) | activated carbon metagenome | isolation source: dual media filters at the Ann Arbor, Michigan drinking water treatment plant | place: USA: Ann Arbor | reverse complement strand
TCACCTCCATCATGGTGCCGCGCTCCGAGATCGAATGGCTGGACGCGCAGGACAGCATCGACGTGGCGGTGCAGCGCGCCTGGACCACCGGCCATTCGTGGTACCCGGTGTGCCGCGGCGGACTGGACGACGTGGTGGGGGTGATCCACCTGCCGCGCATGCTTGCCCTGCAGTCCGAAGGCAACAACGAAACCCTGATGCGCCATGTGCAGCCCGCCGTGTTCGTGCCCGAAACACTCACCGGCATGGAATTGCTGGAGCAGTTCCGCGAACGCGCCACTCGCATGGTTTTCGTCGTGGACGAATACGGCGTGGTGCAAGGGCTGCTCACGCCGCTGGACATGCTGGAGGCCATCACCGGTGAACTGTCGCCGCACGCGGCGGTGGACGCCTGGGCCACGCAGCGCGAAGACGGCGCGTGGTTGATCGACGGCGCCATGCCGGTGACCGAACTCAAGTCGCGGCTGGACATCGACGAGCTGCCCGACGAGGACAAGGGTCGCTACAACACCGTGGCCGGTCTCATGCAGACGGTCGCGGGTGACCTGCTCGCGCAAGCCGACAGCGTGGAGTGCGCGGGCTGGCGCTTCGAGGTGCTGGTGCTCGATGGCCGGCGCATCGACCAGGTGCTGATCTCGCGCCTGCCCGAGCCAGAGACCACCCTCGAAGCCGACGGCTGACACCCGCGCAGCGCGTCTGCCGGGCCGTTGCCCGGCGCTGCTTCCCATCCGGTTTTCCGACAGCTCCCGTGCCTGGAGCGGGTACGGTCACGGCCTGTTGATTAAGAGTTTATTAATTGAGAGGCGACTAACTTTGAATTTACCTTATGTGACATCGTTTCTACAGTCCGGTCATGCCCAGCGTTTCACAACCCCGACCCGAGGAGACCACGTGACCGACACCAACGACGACAGCATCATCACCGATGCCAAAAAAAGGTACAGCGCAGGCGTGCTGAAGTACAAGCAGATGGGCTACTGGCAGCCCGACTACGTGCCCAAGGACACCGACCTCATTGCCATGTTCCGCATGACGCCGCAGGAAGGGGTGGATTCCGAAGAGTGCGCCGCCGCCGTGGCCGGCGAGTCGTCCACCGCCACCTGGACCGTGGTCTGGACCGACCGCCTGACGGCTTGCGAGCTCTACCGCGCCAAGGCTTACCGCGTCGACAAGGTCCCCAACACCGGGCCCGGCACCAAGACCGAGCAGCAGTACTTCGCCTACATCGCCTACGACCTCGACCTGTTCGAGGGTGGCTCCATCGCCAACCTCACCGCGTCCATCATCGGCAACGTGTTCGGCTTCAAGGCGGTGAAGGCGCTGCGCCTGGAAGACATGCGCATTCCGGTGGCCTACCTCAAGACCTTCCAGGGCCCGGCCACGGGGGTGATCGTCGAGCGTGAGCGGCTGGACAAGTTTGGCCGGCCGCTGCTGGGCGCCACCACCAAGCCCAAGCTGGGCCTCTCGGGCCGCAACTACGGGCGTGTGGTGTACGAGGGCCTCAAGGGTGGCCTGGACTTCATGAAGGACGACGAGAACATCAACTCGCAGCCCTTCATGCACTGGCGCGACCGTTTTCTGTATTGCATGGAAGCCGTGAACAAGGCGAGTGCGGCCAGCGGTGAAGTGAAAGGCCACTACCTGAACGTGACCGCCGGCACGATGGAGGAAATGTATGCCCGCGCCGAGTTCGCCAAGAGCCTGGGCAGCGTGATCATCATGATCGACCTGGTGATCGGCTACACGGCCATCCAGAGCATGGCGCTTTGGGCGCGCAAGAACGACATGATCCTGCACCTGCACCGCGCCGGGAACTCGACCTACTCGCGCCAGAAGAACCACGGCATGAACTTCCGTGTGATCTGCAAGTGGATGCGCATGGCGGGTGTGGACCACATCCACGCCGGTACCGTGGTCGGCAAGCTCGAAGGCGACCCGATGATGATCCGCGGCTTCTACGACACGCTGCTCGACACGCACACGCCGATGCAGCTGGAGAAGGGCCTGTTCTTCGAGCAGGACTGGGCGTCGCTGAACAAGGTGATGCCGGTGGCCTCGGGCGGCATCCACGCTGGCCAGATGCACCAGCTGCTCACCTACCTCGGCGACGACGTGGTGCTGCAGTTCGGTGGCGGCACCATTGGCCATCCCATGGGCATCCAGGCCGGTGCCACGGCCAACCGCGTCGCGCTTGAAGCCATGGTGCTGGCGCGCAACGAAGGTCGCGACATCTGGAACGAAGGCCCGCAGATCCTGCAGGACGCGGCCAAGTGGTGCTCGCCGCTGAAGGCCGCACTCGATACCTGGGGCGACATCAGCTTCAACTACGAATCGACCGACACCGCGGACTTCGTGCCCACGGCCACCGCATCTGCTTGAAGGAGACCCACACCATGATGACCAACCACCGTACCTGCCCGACCTCACCGATGCGCAGATCAGCAGCCAGATCCAGTACGCGCTCCAGCACAACTATGCGGTGGGTATCGAATACACCGACGACCCGCACCCGCGCAACACCTACTGGGAAATGTTCGGCAACCCCATGTTCGACCTGAAGGACCCGGCCGGCATCCTGATGGAGATCAACAACTGCCGCAAGACCTTTCCGCAGCACTACGTGCGCGTCACTGCCTTCGACTCGACACAGGGCGTGGAGTCGCCGCGCATGTCGTTCATCGTCAACCGCCCCACCCGGGAACCGGGTTTTGGCCTGGCGCGTACCGAGGTGGAAGGGCGGCAGGTGCGCTACCGCATCAGTTCGTACGCCACCGACAAGCCCGAAGGCGAACGCTATTAGACAAGGGCTCCCCCCCGCGCCGCGCTTTCAGCGCGTCACCCCCTGCAGGGGGCGATACCTGCGGCCCGGCAAAGCCGGTTCCGCGGTATCTCTGGGGGAGACACGTCGTTCCGGAGACGTTCCATGAACTCAGAAACCCCCAGCAGCCCTCGCACTGTGGCCGATGTCCTGGCGCAAAGCCAGGTCGAAGCGGTCATGGACGAGCTGGACCGCGACCTCATCGGGCTGGTGCCGGTGAAGACCCGCATCCGCGACATTGCGGCGCTGCTGGTGGTCGACAAGCTGCGTCTGACTCTCGGCCTGCAGGCGCAGACGCCATCGCTGCACATGAGCTTCACCGGCAACCCCGGCACCGGTAAAACCACGGTGGCCCTGCGAATGGCGGAGATCCTGCACCGCCTGGGCTATGTGCGCAAAGGCCATGTGGTCAGTGTCACGCGCGACGACCTGGTCGGCCAGTACATCGGCCACACCGCGCCCAAGACCAAAGAGGTTCTCAAGAAGGCCATGGGCGGTGTGCTCTTCATCGACGAGGCCTACTACCTCTACCGTCCCGAGAACGAGCGCGACTACGGGCAGGAAGCGATCGAGATCCTGCTGCAGGTGATGGAGAACCAGCGCGACGATCTGGTGGTGATCCTGGCAGGCTACAAGGACCGCATGGACACCTTCTTCAAGTCCAACCCCGGCTTGTCATCGCGCGTGGCGCACCACCTCGATTTTCCCGACTATGGCCAGGGTGAGTTGCTCGACATCGCCGATCGCATGCTCGGCACCATGAACTACCGATTTGGCGAAGGCGCACGCGAAGCGTTCGAGAGCTACCTGCAGCGCCGCATACCACTGCCGCACTTTGCCAATGCGCGCAGTGTGCGCAATGCGCTGGACCGAGCTCGCCTGCGCCAGGCCAGCCGCCTGTTTGTCGACCGCGACCGCGAACTCACCCGGGACGACCTCACCACGCTCATGCCGGCCGACATCCTGGCCAGTCGGCTGTTCAACACCGACGCAGCGGGCTGAGGCGTGGCCGCCGTTTGCGACGAGGGTGGATATTTGTCACGCCCGGGGGGTGCATTGCGTGCGAACTAGTTCATGAAGGTCCATGAAAAGGCGCTCTTGTAGCGCCTTTGAAGTATGTTGCTGCCGGTCCGAAGTGAAGACCATCTGCCCCACCGAACGATCGGCAATGTGGGCCAGCAGCCCAGCGTCCTGCCAGATCGTTGCAGATCAACGATTTCACAGGACCCACACCATGACCTCCGTCTTTCGCCTTGCACTCACCGTGCCCCTGCTGGCCATCACCGCCTGGTTGTCCGCCTGCGCGGGCGACAAGGCTTCGCCCCTGAGCAGCGGGCTGTTTGCCCACGTGTCCCTTGAAAGCCTCGGACTGCCCACCGCGCTGGCCGCGGTGCGCCCGCACGACACGGCAACCCATCTGCGGGCCTCGGACGCCGACGCCGGCGACGTGTTCGGTGCGGCAGTGGCCCTCTCACGCGACGGCAACACCCTGGCCGTGGGCGCCGAGCTGAAGTCCGCACCGGGTGCGTCCGAGGCGGTGCCCGCCGCGGGCACGGTGTACGTGTACACCCGCACACACCGGGGCTGGCGTGAACAGGCCCGCCTGCTCGCGCCCCAGCCCACCAGCGGCAGCGGCTTCGGCCACAGCCTCACGCTGTCCGACGATGGCAGTCGCCTCGCGGTGGGGGCACCGTTTGAATCGCACGCCGCCGCCCGCGCCGGCGAATCGCTCGCGGGCGACCAGGGCGTTGTGTATGTGTTCGAGCGCAACGACAGCGGCTGGAGCCAGCCCGCGCGCCTGCAGGCATCCAACGCGGCCAGCTTTGACTGGTTCGGCATGAGCCTGTCGTTTGCGGGTCCGGGGGACACCCTGGCCGTGGGCGCACACCGTCACGACGCTGCCGATGCGCAGGGCGCCCGCAGCGACAGCGGCGCGGTGTATGTGTTCGCACGCACGGCCGCGGGTTGGGCCGAACAAGCGGTGCTGACGGCTGCGCAATCGCTGGAAGGCGCGCAACTGGGCCAGAGCGTGGCGCTCTCGATCGATGGCCAGACACTGGCCGCCGGTGCACGCGCGTCGGGCCTGGGTGCCGTGCACGTGTTCCGTCGCGATGGTGCCCTCTGGCGCGAACAGGCGGTGGTGACGGCCGCCAACGCCACGCCCCAGAACCCACTGGGTTCACAGGTCGCCCTGTCGGGCGACGGCACCACCCTGGCGGTGGGTGCGAGCGCCCCCGAAGGCACCGCGGTCCGTCAGCGATCGGCCGGCAGCGCCTACGTGTTCGTGAACCAGGGTGGACAGTGGCAGCAAGCCGCGCGCATCCGTGCGTCCAACAGCCGCTCGGGTGACGCGTTCGGAGAGCGGCTCAGCCTGTCGGCCGACGGCCGTGTGCTCGCCGTGTCGGCGGTGAACGAGTCCAGCGCGGCACGCGGTCTGGGTGGCCAGCAGGCGGACGACACGGCGCAGGCCGCGGGTGCCGTGTATGTGTACAGCCGCCAGGGTCAACGCTGGGACCAGACCGACTATGTGAAGTCCAGCCGTACCCGCACGGGCGACCAGTTCGGCTCGGCGCTGGCGCTCTCGGGCGACGGCCGCCAGCTGGCGGTGGGTGCGCGCCTGGAAGACGGGGTCTGGAGCCTGCGCGGCTGGCTGCTGAACGAGCGCCCCCAGAACAGCGGTGGCGTGCACCTGTATTCGCGCAGCTGAACGTCGCGATCAGCCGCGCTCGAAGCGTTCAATGTGCCACCAGGGCGGCAACAGGCCACGCACCTCGGGCCGGGCGAAGCGGTCGTCCATCAAGACCACCACACCCCGGTCCTCCGGGCCGCGGATCACCCGCCCCGCGGCCTGCACCACCTTCTGCAGGCCGGGAAACAGGTAGGCGTGGTCGTAGCCCCGGCCGTGTTTCAACTGCAGCCGTGCGCGCAACTGCTCGTTGAGCGGGTTCACCTGGGGCAGGCCCAGCGTGGCGATGAAGGCGCCGATCAGGCGCTGGCCCGGCAGGTCGATGCCTTCACCAAACGCTCCTCCGAGCACCGCAAAGCCGATGCCCTGGCTGTTGTCGGTGAAGCGGGCCACGAAGGCGCTCCGATCGACCTCTGCCATGCCGCGCGACTGTGACCACAGGCCGATGTCCGGGTGGGCCACGGCAAAGCGCGCCAGCACCTGCTGCAGGTACTCGAAGCTGCTGAAAAACGCCAGGTAGTTGCCCGGCTTGGCGTGGAACTGATCGGCCATCACCGCCACCACCGCGTCGAGCGATTCGGCGCGGTCCTGGTAGCGGGTGGAGATGTGCGGCGTGATGCGAACCTGCAGCTGCGCCGGGTCGAACGGAGAAGGCACCTCCAGCCGCGCCACGTCGGTGGGCAGGCCAAGCAGGTGGATGGCGTGGTCCATGGGGCTGAGCGTGGCCGAGAACAGTGTGGCGCTGTGCGCCGCCTGCCAGCGCGGCTCCAGGTGGGGCGCGGGCACCAGGTTGCGGATGGCCGCGGCCGCCTCGGTGCGGGTGATCTCCACCAGCGAGTGGTCGCCAAACACCTCGGCCACGCGCACGAAGTGCAGCACCTCGAACAGCCAGGCCTGTACCCGCACATCAGGCGCTGTCGCATCCAGCGCGAGGTGTTCCGAGAGGTCGGCGGCGTGCTGCTGCAGCGCACCCACCAGGCCCTCGGGCACATCGTTCTGCAGCAACTGCCCGGCCGCTTGCCCACGGCCCAGGGCTCCCCAGAAGCGGTGCAGGCGATCAAGCGAGGCCTTGAGTCCTTTGGGGGGCGTCTTGCGCAGCGCGGCCAGCGTCAACGGGTCGAGTTCGGCGCTGTACATCAGCCGCGCGCGCTCGATCAGGTTGTGCGCTTCGTCGACCAGCAGGCCGACGCGCCAGGGCTCGCCCACGGTGAGCGCCCAGGCGTGTGCGCTGAGGTCGAAGAAATGGTTGAAGTCGCCCACGACCACGTCGCTCCAGCGCAGCATGTCCTGGCCCAGGTAGTAGGGGCACACGGCGTGTTTCAGTGCGACGGTGCGCAGGCCCGCCTGGTCCAGCCACGCGGTGTGCGCAGCTTCGTCGCGCGCCTGCGGCAGCCGGTCGTAGAAGCCGCTGGCCAGCGGGCACGAGTCGCCGTGGCAGGCCTTGTCGGGGTGCTCGCAGGCCTTCTCGCGCGCCACACGCTCCAGCACCCGCAGCCGGCCGGTCGATGCGGTGGGTTGCAGCAGGCGCAACGCGTCGAGCGCGAGCCGGCGGCCCGGTGTCTTGGCGGTGAGGTAGAGCAGTTTGTCGGTGCCTTGCGCGGGCACGGCCCTGAGCGCGCCGAACAGCGTGGCCATGGTTTTGCCGATGCCGGTGGGCGCCTGCACGAGCAGGTGGCGGCCATGGCTGTGTGTGCGCCAGGTGGCGCCCGCCAGCTCGCGCTGGCCCACACGAAAACCGTCGAAGGGAAAGGTCAGCGTCTGCAGCAACGCGTCTCGCGCCCGGCGGTGCGCCTGCTCACTGCGCGCCCAGCCCAGGTAGCGTGAACACAGGTCGTTGAAGTGTTGGCGCAGTTCGTCGGCGGTGTGCCAGGTGGTCAGCACGGTCTCCAGGCGGGTGTCGATGTTGAAGTACACCAGCGCCACCTCGATGCGCTCCAACCCCAACTGCTCGCACAGCATCCAGGCGTACACACGCGCCTGCGCCCAGTGCAGCGCGCGGTGGTTCTCGCGCACCAGCGCCACGTCGCCGCGGTGCGTCTTGATCTCTTCCAGCCGCGGACCGGCGGGATCAAAACCGTCGGCGCGGCCCTGCACCAGCAGGTCGCCGAAACGCGAACGCAGCGGCATTTCGCGCTGGTAAGGCGCTGCCCGGCGCGCGGTCACGGCCTCGTGTCCTGCCACGCCGTCCTGCGCGGTGGGCGAAGGCGTGAAGCGCAGGTCCAGGTCACCGGCCTGGGCGGTGAAGGCGCAGAGCACACGCACGGCCACCTGCAGGCCCTCGGCCGATGGGTTGTTGTCGGGGGTCACGGCGGGAACACGGTCACAGGTGCGCCGGGCTGCCAGGGTGGCAGCTTGTGCATGCAGGCGGCCATCAGCGTGCTCGCGGCCCAGGCGTCGTGCCAGCGCCGCGTGGCCACCCACGGCGATGTTGCCCACCAGGCGGTGTCCACCGCGGCGAACTGGCGCACGAACGGGAAGATGGCCGCGTCCGCCAGGCCCGGCTGTTCGCCGCCGAGCTGCGATGTATTGGAGAGCTGCGCTTCAAGCGGAGCAATGAGGCACGCCACCGCGTCGTCTCGCCACGCTTGAGCGCTGCGTTCGGGGTGCCGCTCCGCATACTTGTAGCGGTCGAGGGCGTGTTTGAAGGCCCCGTCACAGGTGTCGGTGAGCGCGCGCTGGTCCGGCGTGTTGCCGCGTGCCAGCCAACTGTCCACATCGCTCTGGCCCAGCGCCCAGCGCATGATGTCCAGGCTCTGCGCGATCACCTCGCCCGAAGGCAACTGCAGCACCGGCACCGTGCCCGCCGGCGACGCCGCCAGCATGGCCGCCGGTTTGTTCGACAGCACCACCTCGCGCAGCTCCACCGCCACGCCGGCCTGGTACAGCGCCAGGCGCGCGCGGATGGCGTAGGGGCAGCGGCGGAAGGAATACAGGATGGGCAGCACGGGCCGCCATGATGGCACGCCCGGTGTCCCCGACCGGTCGCTTCCGAGCGCATTCCCCATGTTCAACCGGGCGGGTGCTGGACACAATGGCACCAGGGCCCGCCGCCCGAGGAGCAACACCATGAAAACCCTCACCGACCACCTCAGCCAGTACGCCGCCTACCACCGCGACCGACGAAACATCATCACCCATTTCGTGGGCATTCCCATGATCGTGCTGGCGGTGGTGGTGCTGCTGGCGCGACCCTCCTTCGTTGTGGCCGGGTGGCCGGTCTCGGCCGCGACCGTGGCCGCCATCGCGTCCACGCTGTACTACCTGCGCCTGGACCTGCGCCTGGGCGCCGTGATGGGAGCGGCGCTGCTGGGCTGCCTGTGGCTGGCCCAGGCCACGGCAGCACTGTCGACCGGTGCGTGGGCTGCTGTGGGTGTGGGCCTCTTCGTGGTGGGCTGGATCATCCAGTTCGTCGGCCACATCTTCGAAGGTCGCAAACCGGCTTTTGTGGACGACATCACCGGCCTGATCATCGGCCCGCTGTTCGTGGTGGCCGAGGCCGGTTTCCTGCTGGGACTGCGCCCCGAACTCGAAGCGCAGATCGAGCAGCGTGCGGGGCCAACCCGCCCGGGTCCTGCAGGTCCAGCGCAGGCGCGTTAACCTCGTTTTCTTTTCAAACCATTCCCTGTCGAGGCCCCATGGAAGACCCACGCTGCTGCGGTACCGGCACCTGCATCATCAACGAGGACGGCCAGTGCTGGTGCGGCCAGACCTGGGACGGTGAACGCATGTGTTTTCCCGAGGCCCGGCCGACATCACCACCCACGGTGTCCGGCGCGCAGCCGCCTGACGACGAACCGGCCAGCTGACCCGCCCTGCTGGCCGGGAAATGTGGCTTTCCCGCACGGTATCGGTTGGTCACCGTACAGACCCACTGGGCCAAATGCCCGAGGCTCGCATCTTTGCCAGGCGCTTGCGCGTCTGGGACCCACCCCGGAGATGCCCCATGCTTCGTGCCCCATCCCCATTCCTGTCCCAACTGCCCGATCTGCCCGCTCCGCATGGCGCGGCGAGCGCTGCACGCACCATCTTCACCCAGCGCACCAATGCCGTGGTGCCGCTGCACTGGCTCTCCACCGCCGCCGCGTTTTCCGGCACGGGTGGCCTGGTCAGCGGCGATGACCTGGCAGAGCTGATCCGGCACCGTTGCGAGGTGGCAGGCTGGTTGCCCGAATCGCAACCGGTGTCGCTGGTGGCGCGCTGGATCGTGACCCGGTCCGTGGTCTCGCTCGACAGCCCCTGGGGCCCGATGTTTCCGCTGTTCCAGTTCGACCTGCCCACCGCCGCGGTGGTGGATGCCATGGCACCGCTGCTGGACGAACTGCGCCCGGTGTTCGACGATGTTGAGCTCGCGTTGTGGTTCGTCACGCCCAACGACTGGCTGGGCGGCGCCCGCCCGGTCTCGGCCATGCACCACAGCCTGCCCGCCGTGTTGCAAGCCGCGCGCGCCGACCGTTTTGTGGCCGGCGGGCACTGAGCGAGCCGGGTCGGGGGCTTGGCCAGGCAGACCGAGGCAGCTGGTGTGCCGCGTTTGCCAGGCTTCTGAATGACGTCAGACCTCGCTCGGGTCAGGGGGCGTTGCTGGATGTTCAACGCTGTTGCGCATGCTCAATGGCATCCGGGCAGCACCGCTTCAACATCTTTCCTGTCTTGTCCCCCCTATCCCACAGGAGCAACACCATGAACGAACTTCGCACCATCGACCCCTTTGCCCTCGATCCCTTCGACGATGCATTCCGCTCGCTCATGCGTCCATGGCGCATGGAGATCCCCCAGGCGGCTCCACGCATCAAGATCGATCTCACCGAGCAGGAAGGCAGCTACGTCGTCAAGGCCGACATTCCCGGCGTGAAGAAGGAAGACATCGACGTGCGCGTCGACGGCAACACGGTCACCATCAGCGCCGAGCTGAAGTCGGAGAAGGAAGAGAAGGGCAACGGCGACCGCGTGTTGCGCCGCGAGCGCCAGGAGGGCTACGCCAGCCGCAGCTTCAGCCTGGCCTGCCCGGTGGATGACGGCAAGGTGCAGGCCAGCTACAAAGACGGCATCCTGGAACTGACCCTGCCGAAGAAGGCCGACACCGCCAGCAAACGCATCACGATCCAGTGACGCCCTGAACGCGCTGGCCCACTCCGGCGTTCGCGGGCAAGACGGCCAGGTCCCCGCTGGCCCAAAGCCGGTGAGGACCTGCTCAATGCGCCATCAGCACCGGCAGCGTCATTGAGGCCAGCACCGTGCGTGTCGCACCACCCAGCACCCACTCGCGCGTGCGGCCGTGTCCATAGCAGCCCATCACGAGCAGGTCGGCCCCTACGTCCGCCGCCATCGACAGCAGGCGTTCGCCGACATCGCTGTCTTCAGAACCACCCGCGTGCGTTCTGAGGTCCACGCCGTGCGTCTTCAGATAGCCTTGCAGCGACAGCAGCGGCGCATCCACGTCCTCGCCGAAACAAACGGCGTGCACCTGCCCCGCGCGTTGCAGCCAGGGCAGGGCCGCCGACAGGGCGCGGGCCGAGGTCCGGGTTTCCTTCCAGGCCACCAGCACCGTGCGGCCGACAGGGCCGATGGCGCCGGTGTACGGCACGATCAGGCCGGGGCGACCACTGTCGAGCAGCACGCTGGAGACAAAGTCGGAGGGCAGTTCCGCAGCCGCGGGGTCGTCCGCGTTGCGCTGGCCCAGGATCACCAGATCGGCATACAGGGCTTGCCGCGCGAAGCCCCACGGCCCATCCGCCAGCGGATCAGCCCAAAGAAGCCGCCCATGGCCGGCAGCGATCTTCTGGAACCCGGTGCGGATCTTCCCGAGGGCCTCCTTGTCCAGCTCCCTCATGGCCGCAACCGCGGCGCCCGCGCCCTCCATGGCGAACGGGTAGCGCACCAGGGCGGTCAGCAAGCAGGGTTGCCCGGTGACCTCGACCCCGAAATCGTCGGCCAGTTGGCGCGCGAGTGTGATGCGCTCCTGCGTGCGGGCCGAACTGTCGAGGTGCAGCAAGATGGTTCCGGGAGTCTGCATGGTGATTCCTTGGGCGGTGTGCTCGGGAAGGGCCGAACTTAACGCCGGCCGCCGGGGGCCAGGTTGCGCAGGATCAATGCGGAAGAAAACCAGCGCCGGGGCGTTTCATTGAGCGCGCTCAACGTGCCCGGCATCACCGCCCCTAGTCTCTTCATGGACCCGTGGCTGTGGTCATGCAGCGGCGGTCCAGGTGCAACAGGCATTCACAGGAGACAGAGATGAAGCAGACATCAGGCAGCACGGCGCGCGCGCGAACAGCGGTCAAGCGTCCCCCCATGGCGATGAAGGCCCAGGGAGACGGCCATGCCCTTCCCGAAGGGCCCGAGGCTGAGGCCTCGCACGCCATGCGCATCCACGAAGTGGCCTACGCGCTCTACGAGGCCCGGGGTTGCGTGGATGGGCACGCCCTCGAAGATTGGCTCGCGGCCGAGGCGGCCGTGTCTGCCGACGGGCAAGGCACCCGGTCTTCGGCTGGCGACCACTGACCGCTGCCGCGGCACGGTTGCTCAGCCCCGCGTGGCCCAGTCCAGCGCAGCCTTGCCTCCCGCGGCCGAGGCGGTGCTCACCAGCGTGCCCCAGGCCATGTCGATCATCGAGAGCTTCCAGGGCCAGTCCTTGAGCGTGGCCCAGTTGGTCAGGTCGTAGGTGGCGTAGGTGAAGAAGCCGAACAGCGCAGCCGTGGTCAGCGTCGTGGCCCAGCTGTGGGGCGCGGTGTGCGGCGCCACGGCAAAGATCACCAGGCCCAGCGCGAACAGCAGGTAGAACACCACGGCCACCGGCACATTGGGCGAGGCCGCCATGAGGTGACCCAGGCCTTGCTGGTACATCGGCTTGGCGATCACGCCGAGCCAGATCAGGTCGAGCACGATCATCACCAGGGCGGTGCCACCGTAAGCGGCGAGGTACTTGTTCATGGTGTCTTTCGGAAAACTCGGGGTGGTTCTTGGTCGTTCAGGGCTTCTGGCTCACGCGCCAGATCACGTTGCCCACGTCGTCGGCCACCAGCAGCGCGCCTCGTGTGTCCACTGCCACGCCCACCGGCCGGCCCAGCGCCTCGCCTTGTTCGCTGAGGAAACCGGTCAGTACGTCGACCGGCTGGCCCGCTGGCTGGTTGCCCTGGAAGGGCACGAAGATCACCTTGTAGCCGCTGTGCGGGCGGCGGTTCCATGAGCCGTGCTGGCCGATGAACATGCCGCTGGCAAACGGTGCGCCCAGCGCGTTGCCGGTGGACGAGGCCAGGCCGAGCGAGGCGGTGTGCGGGCCCAGCGCGTAGTCGGGCTTGAGGGCCGTGGCCACCAGGTCGGGGCGGGGTGGTTTCACGCGCACGTCCACCGTCTGGCCGAAGTAGCTCCAGGGCCAGCCGTAGAAGCCGCCGTCCTTCACCGAGGTGAGGTAGTCGGGCACCAGGTCGCTGCCGAGTTCGTCGCGCTCGTTCACCACGGTCCACAGCGTCTGGCCCGAAGCATCCCAAGCCATGCCCACGGGGTTGCGCAGGCCGGAGCCGTACACGCGGTTCGCCCCGGTCTTCACGTCCACCGCCCAGATGGCGGCGCGGCCCACCTCGGCCTCCAGTCCGCGTTCGCCCACATTGCTGTTGGAGCCCACGGCGACAAAGAGCGTGGTGCCATCGGGGCTGGCCAGCAAGTTCTTGGTCCAGTGGTGGTTCACGCCGGCGGGCAGCTTCACCAGCTCGGTGGCGGGCGCGGTGATGGTGGTGTCGCCACTCCGGTAGGGGTAGCTCACCACCGCGTCGGCGTTGGCCACATACAGGCGCTCGCCAATGAGCGCCATGCCGAAGGGCGAGCGCAGGTCGCGCAACAGCACCGAGCGGGTGTCGGCCACGCCGTCGCCGTTGGCGTCGCGCAGCAGGGTGATGCGGTTGGCGCTGGGCACACCCGCACCGGCACGTTTCATCACCTGGCCAGCGATCCAGTCCATCACACCCGTGGTTCCGGCGGGTTTGGGCGGCGCGTTGCTCTCGGCCACCAGCACGTCGCCGTTGGGCAACACCATCAGCCAGCGCGGGTGGTCCAGTCCGCTGGCGAACGCGCCCACGCGCAGGCCGGCGGCGGGCACGGGTGCTGCACCCGCAGGCCAGCCTTTGGCGGGCGCGATGTTGACGGTCGGGATCAGCGTGGTGGCGGGTTCGGGCAAGGTGGGGGTGGGGCCAGTGCCTTGCGCCACCGAGAGCTTGGCGGACTCGGCGCAGGCACCCAGCAACAACACGCTCGCCAGCACGGTGGGGAGCAACAGGAGCGGGCGTGGTGAACGCGTTTGGGGGGCTTGGTTCATCTGCCCAGCCTAAGCGGGGCGGTGGGGCATGTCCATGCATAGCCCTTCGAGGTGGTAGCCTCAATCCTTTGTGTGGGCTACCGAACGGACGTGGCCCGGCTCCTTGCGTAGCGTCCGGGGTGGCCGCCCGCTTCGGGCCGCGCCGTACTTCGAAGAACAACCGATGCCAGAGCAACGCGCCCCCGACTCCCAACCCGCTGCCTTGCTCAAGGCCGGATCGTTGCAGACAGCCATCCTCAACAGCGCCAACTTCTCGATCATCGCCACCGACGAAAAGGGCGTGATCCAGATTTTCAACGTGGGTGCCGAGCACATGCTGGGCTACCACGCGGACGAGGTGATCGACCGGGTGAGCCCGAGCGACCTGCACGATCCCATGGAGGTCACGGCCCGCGCGGTGGCCCTCACCACCGAGCTGGCCACGCCGATCGCTCCCGGTTTCGAAGCGCTGGCTTTCAAGGCTTCCCGCGGCATCGAGGACATCTACGAGCTCACCTACATCCGCAAGGACGGCAGCCGTTTCCCCGCCATCGTCTCCATCACCGCGCTGCGCGATGACCACGAGACGCTCATTGGCTACCTGTTGATCGGCACCGACAACTCCGCACGCAAGCTGGTGGAGCAGCAACTCAACGAAGCGGTGGCCGCAGCCGAAAAAGCCAACCTCGCCAAGTCCGACTTCCTCTCCAGCATGAGCCACGAGTTGCGCACGCCGCTCAACGCCATCCTGGGTTTTGCGCAGCTGGTCGAGTCGGGCACGCCCACGCCCACGCCCACGCAGAAGCGCAGCGTTGACCAGATCCTCAAGGCCGGTTGGTACCTGCTGGAGCTCATCAACGAAATCCTGGACCTGGCGCTCATCGAGTCGGGCAAGCTGTCCTTGTCGGTGGAGCCGGTTTCGCTGACCGAGGTCCTGACGGAATGCCGCGCCATGGTCGAGTCCCAGGCGGCGCAACGCGGCATCGGCATGGCCTTTCCGCGCATGCCGGCCCAGGGCTATGTGAACGCCGACCGCACGCGCCTCAAGCAGGTGCTGATCAACCTTCTGTTCAACGCCATCAAGTACAACCAGCCCAACGGCCGCGTGTCGGTGGAGTGCACCGAACAGACCGCAGGCACCTTGCGCATCAGCGTGCGTGACACCGGCGCGGGACTCACGCCCGAGCAGGTGAGCCAGCTCTTTCAGCCGTTCAACCGGCTGGGCCAGGAATCGGGGCATGAAGAGGGCACCGGCATCGGCCTGGTGGTCACCCAGCGGCTGGTGCACCTCATGGGTGGCGACATCGGCGCCGACAGCACCCAGGGCGTGGGCAGTGTGTTCTGGGTTGAAATGGCCCTGGCCAGCGCGCCGGGCCTGGCACTGGAGTTGACGGAAGAGCAGCCAGCCCCACTGGCCGCCGATGGTGCAGAGATGCACACCGTGCTGTACGTCGAGGACAACCCGGCCAATCTGGAGCTGGTCGAGCAGATCATCGCCCGCCGCTCCAACCTGCGCCTGCTGGGTGCCGCCGATGCGAGCCTGGGCATCGAGTTCGCGCGGGTCTACCGGCCCAAGGTCATCCTCATGGACATCAACCTGCCGGGCATCAGCGGCATCGAGGCCATGAAGATCTTGCGCAGAGACCCCGTCACCGCGCACATTCCCATCATTGCGCTCAGCGCCAACGCCGTGCCGCGCGACATCCAGCGTGGCATGGAGGCCGGCTTCTTCAACTACATCACCAAACCCATCAAGGTCGGCCAACTCATGGACGCGATCGATGCGGCGTTGGCGGTCTCCAGCCTGCCAAAGGGTATGGACACTCAGCAGGACATCGCATGACCATCACCGCCCAAGACATCCTCAACGCCCGCATCCTGATCGTTGACGACCAACAGAGCAACGTGATGCTGCTGGAAGAGATGCTCACCAGCGCCGGTTACACCCAGGTGACCACCACCATGGATCCGGCCGCCGTCACCGGCATGCACCGCCGCACGCCGTTCGACCTCATCCTGCTCGACCTGCAGATGCCCGGCATGGACGGTTTCCAGGTGATGGAAGGCCTCAAGGCCAACGCGATCGACGACTACATCCCGGTTCTGGTGATCACGGCGCAGCCGGGCCACAAACTGCGCGCGCTGCAGTCAGGCGCCAAGGACTTCGTGAGCAAACCCTTCGACATGCTCGAGGTCCGCACCCGCATCCACAACCTGCTTGAAGTGCGCCTGCTGCACCAGCGCCTGGCCAACCTGAACCACGCGCTGGAGCTCGAAGTGCAGGAGCGCACGGCCGAGCTGCGCGAGAGCGAGGCGCGCTACCGCGCACTCACCGAGCTGGCCACCGACTGGTACTGGGAGCAGGACAAGGAAGGTCGTTTCACCCGTGTCTCGGGCCCGGTGCTGGAGATGCTGGGCATGCGTGTGGACCCGCTGGTGGACGGGCCCGAGGAGCCCGCGGCCGACGACGGTTGGAACCTGGTGCAGCGCGCCGGCCTGCAGGCCCGCATTGCAGCCCGCACACCGTTCCTGGACGTGCAGCTGGACCACGTCTCGCCCAAAGGCGAAAAGCGCAGCTACCGCGTCAGCGGCACGCCCATGTTTGACGGCGCCTGCAACTTCATCGGCTACCGCGGCTTCGGGGTCGAAATCCTCACGTGAGCGGCGAGGGCGTGGTGCCGTCAGCCCAGGCCGAACAGCCGGGCTCCCGCCCAGCCCAGGGTGCCGCCCAGGCCCAGACCCAGCAGCACGTCGCTGGGAAAGTGGGCACCCGCGTAGACACGCGCCCAGGCCGTGGCCAGCGCAATGGCGCCCAGCACCGTCAGCAAGGGGTGAGCGGGTGCCGCCACCGCCATGAACCCGACCACCGCGCCCATCACGGCCGCGTGGGTGCTCGGCAGACCGGCACGGGGGCCGTGCTTCAGGTGGTTGTGGCTGAGACCCACGGCAAACGGTCGGGGCGCGGCCCAGAACACCGCGCATTGTTTGCTGGCCACTTGCGCCACCGTGGCCGTGACCAGCACCTGCAGCAACAACCATCCACCCGCAGGCATGGTGCCTGCCATGATCACCAGCGTGAGCAACATCGGTGCCCAGCTGCGGTGGGCGATGGCACAAGCCACCGGCAGCAGCAGCAGGCGTGCACCGTGGCCAGCCCTCATCCATCGGAACAGCCACACGTCGAAGCGCCGCAGACCCCAGGTGTCGCCGTTGGCGCTGGTTGGGAAAGCCGGTTCCATGGGTGGGCGCTCAGTTGGACTGCGGCAGGCTGTCAGCCCGCACCGACAGGTTCTGGATGCGCGTGTCGGCCGCAGCTGCGGTGTCGGCCACGCCATAAGGGGTAAGCCGCGGATACCGGTTTGCCATGTGGCTGGAGAAAGCGTTCTGCTCGCTGCCGGGTGTGGTGAACAGGTTGCCGCTGGCGGACGCCAGGTTGTTGCGGTTGGGCGCCGACAGTGCGGCAAACGGGTAGGCATCGCCGCCATTGGCAAGGAAGCCCAATGTGACCATGCGGTAGGTGCGCGCGGCCACTTCGGGCGTGAAGGCACCCTGCGCGTACACCACTTCGGGACCAGTCAGGGGGCCGTTGCCGTCCGGGTCGTCGACCACGATGGTGCGCACGCGTGAGCCCGCGGCCTGTGTCGGGTCGAAGCTGAAACGCAGACCCGCGATCTGCGGGAATTTGCCCTGCGTGGAGTTCACCAGCCAGTCGGAGACGCCATGCTCCAGCAGCGCCTTGAGTTCGGCTGGCGTCACGCTGAGCAACGACAGGCCGTTGTTGAAGCGCAGGGCAAACTCGATGTCGAGTTGCGAGATGTCGCCGGCCTGCTTGTTCACCGTCGGGTTGGCCCTGGTGATGCCTTTCACACCGGTCGTGGAGCCGGGGGGCGCATCGACCGAACCGAGCGATGAACGAATGCCGCCGCCGTTCTTCAGCGACAGCGTGGTGCTGCCGTCCAGCGTCTGCGCGTAGGCGAGGTTGGCCTCTGCCGTCAGGTTGCCCAGGTTGGTTTCCTGGTTGCGCACCAGCACGCGGTCGCCTTCCAGGTACACGCTGGCTGCGCCAAACAGGTTGCCGTCCTTGGCCGCAATCACGGCTTGAATCTTGTCGGTGATGGCCACCACACCGGGCTGGGCGTCGGCCACGGTGAGCCCGGCGCGCGCGAGTCCGTCGGTGTCGGTGGCCCAGGCGCCGTTGAGGTTGATGTCGAGCTTGTCCGTGATCACGCGGCCCTGCGCATCGAAGGGCAGCACGATGCGCCCGAGGTACTTGTAGTCGGCGTCCACGTTGACCACCAGCACCGGCTCGTTGGCCGGCGAGGTGTAGCGCAGTGGGTAGACACCACCGTTGGTGTCGCCGGGACGCACGCGGTCGTTGGCGTCGTACAGGCCGGTGTTGGAGCCGCCCGCGATGATCAGGTCAACCCCGCGCAGGCGCGTGGCGAGCTGTTGCTCCACCTGCAGCTGCTGCATGTGGGCGAGCAGCACGATCTTGTTGATGCCCTGGTCGGTCAGTGCTTTCACCGAAGGCTGAATCTCGGCGACCAGTTTGTCGATGTCGCCCACGTCGGCCCCGCTCGGCGCCACGCCGATGTTGCCCACCGAGGTGATGCTCGGCAGTGTGGGTGTGCTCGCGCCCACCACGCCGATGCGCTCGCCATTGACCGTGATCACCGTGTACCTGGCGAGTTTGTTTTTCAGCGTGGCCGCCTCTGCACCGTCGTTGGCCGCGCTGGCCAGGCTGACGAGGTTGCTGTCGCTGGTGAAGGTCAGGTTGCTGGACAGGTAGGGGAACTGCGCCCCGCGCCAGGTGACGCTGCCAGAGCTGTTGGTGCTGAAGTTGATCAGACCGGCGAAAAAGTTGGTGCCCAGGTCCAGGTCGTGGTTGCCGACCGCAGAGGCCTGCAGGCCCATGAGGTTGAGGATCTCGATGTCGCCACGTCCCGCGCCGCTGGCAACGAGCTCGGGGTTCAGCGAAGCGTCGTCGGACGCGTTGAAGAATGGCCCTGGAATGTAGTTGTCGCCCGACGAGAGAAACACCGTGTTGTTCGGCATGTCGGCGCGAAAGCGTTGCACCAGCGCCGACAAACCTTTGGCGTTGGTGACCAGATCGCCGCCGCTGTCCATGTCGGCCACATGCAGCACCTGCAGGCTGAAGGCCGTGTCGGGCAGAGGGACTGCGGGGGGCGGGCTGTCGCTGCCACCACCACAGGCCGCCAGCGAGAGCGCGAGCGCTGCCGCGAGCAAGGTGGTGTGAAAGACGGACCGTGTCGACGGGCGGGTGGGACGTAGCGGCAAGTTCATCATGGGGTGAAATGATCAGGGTTGGTGGGTGCATCGCTGCGCCCCCGCAGTGTTGGTGCTCCCCATGTCGTTCTCATGACATCCCCACGGCACACCGGGCCGTTTCACCTCGATCGAATATCCTGCACCTTGTTTGATGCAACCCGGACACCGCATGACTTTCAACTGGACCAACCCCTACCCCACCGTGCGCAGCCCCGTGATGGCGCGCAATGTCGTTTCCACCTCGCACCCGCTGGCCTCCTCGGCCGGCCTGCGCATGCTGCACAAGGGCGGCAACGCGGTGGACGCGGTGATCGCTGCTGCCGCGGCACTCACCATCGTCGAGCCGATCTCCAACGGCCTGGGCAGCGACAACTTCGCGATCCTGTGGGACGGCGGGAAACTGCACGGTCTCAACTCGTCGGGCGTGGCCCCGGCCACCTGGAACACCGACTACTTTGCGCGCCGCCACGGCGGCAAGATGCCCGAGCGCGGCTGGGACTCGGTGACCACACCGGGTGCGGTGGCCGGCTGGGTGGCCTTGTCCGAGCGCTTCGGCAAGCTGCCGTTTGCCGACTTGCTGGAGCCCGCCATCGAGCTGGCCGAGCGCGGCCACGGCGTGGGTTGCATCACTGCCGACAAGTGGGCGCGCCAGGTGCCGATCCTGAAAAACCAGCCGGGTTTTGCCGAGGCCTTCATGCCGCACGGCAGGGCCCCGACGCCGGGCGAGCGCTTCACCTTCAAGGCCGCCGGCGCCACGCTGCGCAAGATCGCCGACACCCGCGGCGAGGCCTACTACCGCGGCGAGATCGCCGAAGCGCTGGTCGCCCACGCCGCGGCCAACGGCGGCTCCATGACCCTCGCCGACCTCGACGCCTACCGCCCCGAGTGGGTGCTGCCGATCCAGAAGAACTTTGCCGGCCACACCGTGCACGAGATTCCGCCCAACGGGCAGGGCATCGCCGCGCTCATGGCGCTGGGCATGCTGGAGAAGCTGGGCATCGCCCACCTGCCGGTGGACAGCGTCGAGTCGCAGCACCTGCAGATCGAAGCCATCAAGCTGGCCTTTGCCGACACCTACCGCTGGGTGGCCGACGCAGGCCACATGAACGAGGTGAGCGCTGCCGACCTGCTGAGCGACGCCTATCTGGCCGAGCGCGCGAAACTCATCCAGCCGGGACGGGCGGGCGACTTTGCACACGGCACACCGCCGCGTGGCGGCACGGTGTACCTCACCGCCGCCGATGAGAGCGGCCAGATGATCAGCCTGATCCAGTCGAACTACATGGGCTTCGGCAGCGGTGTGGTGGTGCCGTCGGTGGGTGTGAGCCTGCAGAACCGCGGCTTTGGTTTCACCCTGACCGAGGGCCACCCCAACCAGGTGGCCGGTGGCAAGCGGCCCTTCCACACCATCATCCCGGGCTTCGTCACGAAGGATGGCCGCCCGCAGATGAGCTTTGGCGTGATGGGCGGCAACATGCAGCCGCAAGGCCATGTGCAGACGCTGGTGCGCATGCTGGCCCATGGGCAGCAGCCTCAGGCCGCTTGCGACGCGCCGCGCTGGAAGGTGGGCAGCGGCATGAATGTGGATTTCGAGACCACCATGGCGCCGGCCTTGTTGCAAGGCCTGAAGGGTCTGGGGCATCGCTTCGAGCCGGCTGCCGACGCTTACATGGACTTCGGCAGCGGCCAGTTCATCTGGCGCCTGGCCGACGACATGGAAGAGGGCTATGTGGCGGCGAGCGATTCGCGCCGCGACGGCCAGGCCGTCGGCTGCTGATGCAGCGTCCCCTGTTCAAGCCGGCAGCGGCGCTGCAGTTCGTGGTGAATGGCCAGGCCGGCCACGGCGACGCCGAGGCCACGCGCGAGGTGATCGAGGCGGGTCTGCGCGAGGCGGGGCGCAGCGGTGCGGTGGTGTTTGCAGCGCCCGGCGAACTCGCGCGCGTGGCCCGCGAGGCCGCGACCCGTGCCCGCGCCGATGGCTCGGCGGTGGTGGCGGTGGGTGGCGACGGCACCATCAACACCGTGGCGCAGGCGGCGCACGCGGCCGGGTGCACCCTGGGCGTGATTCCCCGCGGCACCTTCAACTACTTTGCGCGCGAGCACGGCGCACCCCTTGAGACCGCCGAGGCACTGCGCTGGTTGCTCGATGCACGGCCCGAGCCGGTGCAGATCTCGGCCATCAACGATCAGGTGTTTCTCGTCAACGCCAGCCTGGGCCTCTACCCCGATCTGCTGCAGGACCGAGAGAGCTGGAAAGCGCGCTTCGGCCGCAGCCGCCTGGTGGCGTTTGGCGCTGGCATGGCCACGCTGCTGCGTGCGCAGCGCCGGCTCAAGCTCTCGATGGCCTGGGACGGGAAGGTCGTTGAAGTGCGCACGCTCACGCTGTTCGTGGGCAACAACCGCTTGCAACTGGAGCAGCTGGGCCTGGCCGGCACCGACACCCCCGCCGAAGACGCTGCCGCCGACGGGCACATCACCGCCGTGATCCTCAAGCCCATCGGCACCCTGGCCATGCTGGGGCTCATGCTGCGCGGTGCCCTCGGGCAGCTGGGCGAGGCCAGCGGCATCGAGCGCTTCGTGTGCCAGAGCATGGTGGTCAAGCCCACCCGGATGATGGGGCGGCGCAAGGTGAAGGTCGCGTTCGACGGTGAGGTGGCGTGGATGCGTTCGCCCTTGAACATTCGCGTGTTGCCACAGCCGCTCTGGTTGCTCAAGGCAGCACCGGAGATCGCGCCGTGAGTGTTCTGCTGCAGGTCTCCGATCCTCACTTCGGCACCGAACGAATTCCCGTGGTCGAGGCTTTGGTGGTGCTCGCTGCCCAACTGCGGCCCGACCTGGTGGTGCTCTCGGGCGACATCACGCAACGCGCCCGCGCCGACCAGTTCAGCGCCGCGCGTGCCGCCATGGACCGGCTGGGTGCGCCCCTGCTCGCGCTGCCCGGCAACCACGACATCGCACTGTTCGATCTCTGGAGCCGCTTCATGCGGCCCTACGCGCGCTACAGCGCGGCCTTCGGGCCCGACCTGGCACCCGTGTTCGCCTCGGGCGAGCTGCTGGTGATCGGCGTGAACACCACGCGCGCCCGGCGCCACAAGGACGGCGAGGTCTCCAGCGAACAGATCGACGCGGTGGCGCGGCAACTGCGCCAGGCCACCCCGGAACAACTGCGCGTGGTCGTGGTGCACCAGCCCATCGACGTCATGCGCGCAGAAGACCTGCCCAACCGCCTGCACAACCACACGGCCGCGCAGCAGGCCTGGGCCGCCGCGGGGGCCGACATCGTGATGGGCGGCCACATCCACCTGCCGTATGTGATGCCGCTGCCCGGTCTGGAGCGCCCCGTGTGGGCGGTGCAGGCAGGCACCTCGGTCTCCAGCCGCGTGCGCAGCGGCGTGCCCAACTCGGTCAACGTGGTGCGCTGGACGCCTGTGGCCGGCTGCGTGGCAGAGCAATGGGATTTTTCAGCGGCCGCTTCGGCCTTTGTGTGCGTCGCCAGCACACCCATCACACCGCAGCGCGGCTGAAGTCACTTCAGTAGTGCGGCGGCAGTTCGTCGCGCGGGTCGCGTGGTCCGGCCGACTGGCCGTCGTCACCCCCGCGCTGTCGCAGGCGGCTCACTTCGCGCAGCAGCAGGTCGATCTGTTCCTGCTGCCTGGCCACCAGGGCGTTCAAGGTGTCGAGCAGATCGTCGGCGTAGCTGGCCTTGATTTCCAGATCGGTCAGGCGTTGGTCGGTGTCGTGCACGGGAAGGGCTGAATCGTTCATGCCGCCATTGGACCGCATTTGCGCCGTCCAAAAAAAACCCGCGCCGGCAGGACGTGGTCCTGCATGCAGCGCGGGGAAGGGGGGGATCTTCAGAAAAGTCTGGTGGTCAGACGCGGGGTTCGCCGTTGGCGTTGACAAGGATGGTGCGGCCAGGCTGCGTGGTCATCTGCACGCGGTGACCGATGCCGTTGAAGGTGTAGGTCACGTCCCAGTACTCGGGCTGACCGTTGCTGGCCTGGGTGCAGCGCTGCACATCCTGCGTCTGTGCCTGGCCGCCGAAGCCGTTGCGGCCCACGTTGGAGCCGACAGCCGCACCTGCGACCGCACCGCCCACGGTGGCGATGTCGCGACCGGAGCCGTTGCCGATCTGGTGACCCAGGATGCCGCCGATCACCGCTCCGGCGATGGCGCCGGGCACGTTGCGCTGCGGCTGCTGCACAACCTCTTCGCGCTCGATCCAGCAACGCTGGCCGGTGTTGGGGCCCACCACCGCGCGCACCGACGTCACAGGGGCTTCATACAAAGTCTCCTGGCTGCGGCGGCGGTAGTCGCGGCGTTCCTGCTGCTGTTGGGCCTGCGGGTATTGGCTCGGGTACTGGTACACAGGTGCGGGCTGCGCCTGAGGTTGCTCGTACACCGGGTAGGGGACTGCACAGCCGGCCAGGCCCGCCACCGCCAGGGTGGCCATTGCGGCGAGGCGCAGGGAAGGACTGCGGTGTTTGTCGATGTTGTTCATGGTGGTTTCCTGGTGTGACAGCCGGATGGCGAGGGGCGGTTTGTGTTCCCGGCCGTTGGGTTGAAGGATGTGGGATCGTGCGCCCCTGGTCTGTTCGGTAGCACGCACGAACGGTGTCGGCTCGGTAAAGAACGTCACCAGACTTGCATCTGGCGACGCGGCATGGGTGCGTCACCGAACAGACCCGCACCCCCTCGCGGCTTTACAAAGGAGTTCGCGTATCCGGACCTTTTCCGCTGGCGTGTCAATCAGGAGAATCCCATGCCGAAGTCCACCGCCTTTGCCCCGAGTTGGGACACTTCTTCGTTTGGGCACCCGGCCGACACCTCGCCCATGGAATGTTCGGCCCTGGCCGATCACCTCTCGGTGTGCAGCCGCTCGCGCGGCTCCTGGCCCGCCTTGCGCACCGGCGCAGCTGCGGTTGGCGGCTTCGTGATGCCCAGACTGGTCACCACCGTGTTCATCGTCACCCTGCTGGCCGGCACCACGTGGCTTGTGTCGTAGGTGACGCAGCGCGAAACAAGCGGTCATCCCGACTGGGTGCCGCCGCCTGTGCGGCGCATGCTGGACGCTGCGCTGGGTCCGGCGCTGGAGCCCATCCGGTCTGAAATCTTCGGCCTGACCCGTTTTGAACAACACGGCCGCAGCTTGGCCGAGTCGCACCACGCTGCGCGCGGGGTGTTTGGCAGCACCACGTTTTACCCACGCCTGCAGAGCAACATCCAGAGCCTGCGCACCTCGCACGAGCACATTGCCAGCCACGCGCTGAGCGGGCAGGACATCAGCCCCGGGGCCGAATGGCTGTTCGACAACTTCCACCTGATCGAAGACCAGCTGCGCGAGATCCGCGACGGCTTGCCCGCACGTTACTACCGCACGCTGCCCGTGTTGCAGGACGCGCCGCTGCAGGGCCTGCCGCGCATCTACAGCATCGCCTGGGCCTTCGTGGCACACACCGATGGCGCGTTCGACGAAACCCTGCTCACGCACTTTCTCAACGCCTACCAGGAAGTGCACGAACTCAGCCACGGCGAACTCTGGGCGCTGCCCACCACGCTGCGCGTGGTGCAGGTGGAAAACCTGCGCCGCCTGGCCGACCGCATCGCCAGCCACAAGGCCGCGCGCGAACTCGCCAGCCTGATCGCGCACCGCATCGACGAGCTGGACCTGGCCACCGTGCAGGCGCTGCACACCGTGGCCGAGCTTCGCGGCGTGGGCCGCGTGTTTGTCTACCACCTGGCGCAAAACCTCGACGGCCACCGCCCGCCCACAGGCGATGTGTTCCTGCAGCAGGTGCGCCCCTGGCTGCTGGAGGTCGTGCCCGACCTTGCAGCCCTGCAGGCCCAGCACCACGCGGACCAGGCGGCCGACCACCTGAGCGTGGGCAACGCCATCACCTCGCTGCGTCTCATCGGCGCGGCCGACTGGTCGGGCGTGGTGGAGCGCACCAGCCGTGTGATGCAACTCATGCTGACGTCCGACGTCTTCGCGGCCGAAGACGACGCCACCCGCAGCACCACGCTGCACCGCATCGAGCGCCTGGCCGTGCAGAGCCAGCGCAGCGAAACCGAGGTGGCCCGCGCGCTGCTGGTGTTGATGCAGGACGACGCTCACGCAGGCCATTGGCTGGCCGGTGGCGGTCGCGGTGCACTGGAGCAGCGCCTGGGCCTGCGCCACCGTGGCCGGGTGTGGCGGCGGCTGGCACTGCGCACGGCGCGTGTGCCCACCTACCTCACGGTCATGCTGGCCGGCTCGCTCGCGCTGGTGGCGGCGGTCTATGCGTCGGCCGCGCTGCCAGTCGATGGCTGGTTGGGCCACGCGGTCACTGCGCTGGTGTTGTTGCTCATGGTGTTCCCCGCTTCCGAGACGGTGGTGGCGGTGGTCAACCGGCTTATTTCCGAATCGGCACGACCCGCGCACCTGCCGCGTTATCTGCTGGCCGAGGGCATTCCAGTCCAGGCGCGTGTGATGCTCGTCATGCCGGCGCTCTTGGGCAGCCCGGCCGCGGTCGCGCCCCTGGTGCACCGGTTGCACCTGCACTTTCTGGCCAACCCCGAAGCCCACGCGCAATTCGCGCTGCTGAGCGACTTCGCCGATGCCGACAGCCCGGTGCTGCCGGGTGACGCGGCGGTGCTCGCCGCGGCGCAGGCCCAGCTCTCTGCGCTCAACGACAGCCACCCGGTGGCCCCGGGCGAAGCGCCGCGTTTCCTGCTGCTGCACCGCGAGCGCAGCCTGAGTACCACGCAAGGCCGCTGGATCGGCTGGGAACGCAAGCGCGGCAAGCTCGAACAGCTGGTCGCCGCGCTGGTGCAGGAGAACGCGGGGCCGTTCCTGCCGCTGGGCGAACTCTCGCGCATGGCGAGCGGCACGCGCTACCTGCTCACGCTCGACAGCGACACGCAGCTGCCCCCGGGCCGGCTGCGCGCGCTGGTGGGCGTGGCCGAGCACCCCGACAACCGGCCCGTGCTGGACGCCACAGGCCGTCGCGTGGTGCAGGGCTACGGCATCCTGCAGCCGCGCGTGGTGCCGCCGCTGCCCGAGACTTCGGTCACAACAGCCTGGCAATGGATCACCGCCGGCCAGCGCGGCCTCGACCCCTACAGCGCGATGAGCTCCGACGTGTACCAGGACGTGTTCGGCGAAGGCAGCTTCACCGGCAAGGGCCTGCTGCACGTGGCCACCATGCACGCAGTGCTGGGCAACCGCCTGCCCGAAGACCGCGTGCTCAGCCACGACCTGCTCGAAGGCGCGCTCGCGCGTTGTGCGGTGGTGACCGACATCACCCTGATCGAGTCCGACCCGGAACACGCCGACGTGGCCGCCTCGCGCCTGCACCGCTGGACGCGCGGCGACTGGCAGTTGCTGCCCTTCCTGCTGCGGCCGCGCCGCTGGCAGCTCTCGCCCATCAACCGCCTGAAGCTGCTGGACAACCTGCGCCGCTCGCTGGTCACACCCGCTTCCTTGCTGCTGCTGTTGCTGGCCATGTGGGGCGTGGGCCTGAATCTGGGCGCCGCACTGTGGCTGGCGCTGGCCGCGCAGGCCGCCGCTCCCGTGCTGGGCGCGCTCGCCGGCTGGGTGCCGCACCGCGCCAGCCTGCTGGGCGATCGTTTTGCCCGCGCCGCCGCGGCCGACACGCTGCGCGCGCTGCTGGGGGGCGTGTGGCACATCGTGCAGCTCCTGCAGCAGGCGCTGCGCGCGGCCGATGCTGTTGTGCGCACCGCGTGGCGCATGGCCGTGTCCAAGCGCCAGTTGCTGGCCTGGACCACGGCCGACGCGGCCAGCGCGGCCTTGCGCCCGGGCTTGGGGCCCTTGCTCAAACGCCATGCGCTGGAGCCGTTGGTGGCCTTGCCGCTGCTGGCGTTGCTCTGGCTCACCACGCCACAGCCGCCGGTGTTGGGCGTGGCCTTGCTGGTGCTCTGGGCGCTGGCCCCGCTGATGTCCTGGCTGGCCCACCAGCCATGGCCTGGCAGCGCGGAGCGACCGCTCGGCAGCGCCGACCGCGTGTTGCTCGACGACCTCGCGCGCGATACCTGGCGCCTGTTTGAACGCTGTGTCGACACGCAGAACCACCACTTGCCGCCGGACAACCTGCAGATCCTGCCGTACGACATGGTGGCGCACCGCACCTCGCCCACCAACGTCGGCCTGTACCTGCTGAGCACGGCGTGTGCGCGCGAGTTCGGCTGGATCGGCACACAAGACCTGCTGCAACGCATGGAAGCCACGCTGACCAGCCTGCAGCAGATGGAGCGCCACCGCGGCCATTTTCTGAACTGGTACGACACGCAAACCCTGCAGCCCCTGCTGCCGCGCTACGTGTCCACCGTGGACAGCGGCAACCTCAGCGTGCACCTGCTCGCGGTGGCCCAGGCCTGCCGACTGCTGGCGCGCGATCCCCACGCCACACAAGCCACGGCACAGGCATTGCAGCGCAGCCAGGAGCGGCTGGAGCCGGCCTTGCAGCACCAGCAGGCGTGGCTCGAAGCTGCCCTGGCGCAGCCGCTGGCACAGAGCGCGCTGGGCCAGGTGTTGCGCGTGCCGCTGCCCGACCCGTTGGACGCCGAGGCCGGCGCGGCTTTTGCCGAGCTGCTGGACGCCGCGTGGCTCGAGCTCGTGCGCATCCCGCACCCGCGCCCCGAGCCCAACCCCGCCCGCTCCGGCGAGAAGGACGAGATCGCGCGCGACCACGACAGCCTGCACGCGCTGCTGGGCGATCACTTGGCCACGCTGCGCTCGGTGGGGCTGGACCGCAGCGCTGCCGCCGAGGGCGGGGGACCACGCGCCACGCGCCGCCTGCTGGAACTGGCCGACCAGCTCGAACAGCTCGCCTGGGCGCCCGAGTTCGGATTTCTGTACCACCCCAAGCGCCACCTGCTGCACATCGGTTTCCGGCTTGACGACCAGTCGCTCGACAAATCGTTCTACGACCTGCTGGCCTCCGAGTCGCGCAGCACCAGCCTGCTGGCCATTGCCAAGGGCGACGTGCCCATGAAGCACTGGGCCGCACTCGGCCGCCCGCTGTTTGCCAACGGCCGCCACGCGGTACTGCGCTCGTGGTCAGGCTCGATGTTCGAGTACCTCATGCCCACGCTGGTGATGGCCGAGCCGCACGGCAGTGTGTTGCGTGAAGCGGGCAGCTCGGCGCTCATGGAGCAGATCGCGCATGTGCAGGGCAAGGCCATGCCGTGGGGCATGTCGGAAAGTGCCTACGCCGGGCGCGACCACTCGCTGGCCTACCAGTACGCGCCGCAAGGTGTGCCCCGTCTCGCGCTGCGCCGCACGCCGCTGGACGAGCAGGTGATCGCGCCGTACGCCACCGCGCTGGCCACGCTGGTCAACCCGCACCTGGCCTGCCGGAACCTGGGTCACCTCACGCGGCTGGCAGCGCGGGGTCGATACGGTTTCATCGAGGCGCTTGACTTCACCGCCGCGCGCCAGACGCAGGGCGGCCACTGCACGCCCGTGGCCACCTACATGGCCCACCACCAGGGCATGAGCATCGTGGCGCTGGCCAATGTGCTGCGCGACAACGTTGCCCAGCGCTGGGGCATGGCCCACCCCAGCCTGGAAGCGGTGTCGTCGCTGCTGCACGAGCGCACTCCGCGCGCCTTGTCGGCGCTGGTGCACCAGCCTCTGGCCAACCTGCCGCTGCAGGCGCTGCACCGCCGCGCGCAGGACCACGTGCGCACGGTGGTGCCCGGCCAACAGGCGCTGGAGCCCACACACCTGCTGTCCAACGGGCATTACAGCGTGAGCTTGCGCGCCAACGGCGCGGGCTGGAGCCGCTGGGGCGCCACCGGCATCACCCGCTGGCGCGACGATGCGCTGCGCGACGCCTGCGGCAGCTTCGTGTACCTGCGGCTGAACCCGCACACCGCGCCGGTGTCGGTGAGCAGCCATCCCGCGCCCGATCCGGCAGCCCTCTACCAGAGCACCTTCCACACCGACCGTGTGGTGCTGGAGGCCCTGTGGACCGAGCTCACCGTGCAGACCACGGTGTGGGTGAGCCCGGAGGACGACATCGAGCTCAAGCGCGTGGTGCTGACCAACCGCAGCGAGGCGGTGATGGAGCTGGAACTGATCTCGGCGATGGAGGTGACGCTGGCCCGCGCTGCGGCCGACGAAGCCCACCCCGCGTTCTCCAACTTTTTCGTGCAGGCCGACTGGCTGGCCGACCAGCAGGCCCTGCGCTTTGTGCGCACGCCGCGCCTGCATACCGAGAGCACCGTGCAGGCCGCGCATTTTGTGGCCGACGTGCGTGGCGAGGTGCTGGGCCTGAACTGCCAGACCGACCGGGCGCACTGGCTCGGGCGCAACCACAGTGCCGACCAGCCGCTGGCGCGCATGAACGCCGTGCCCACCGCATCCACCGCGCTGGAAACCGGGCTGGATCCGGTGGCGGTGCTGGGCGTGAAGCTGCGCCTGAAGCCCGGCGCGCAGGCCTGTGTGACCTTCGCCACCGCCGCCAGCGACCACCCCGCGCAGCTGATGGCCATCGTCGACAAGTACCGCCAGCCCAGCTCGGTGGAACGCGCCTCGGTGATGTCGGCCACGCTGGCCAGCATCCAGCTCGCGCCCGGGCGTCCGCGCATGGAGCATTTGCCCGCCTTCCAGGCGCTCACCACGGCGCTTCTGATGACCCTGCCCAAGGTGGACCTGCCGGTCACCGACGGCAAGGTCCTCCACGTGTGCGACCGCCGCACGCTCTGGCCGCTGAGCATTTCGGGCGAGCGCCCCCTGGTGCTGGTGAGCGCGGGTTCACCCCAGGGCCTGGGCCTGCTGCGCAGTGTGGTGCAAGCGCTCAACGAGTGGTCGCGCACCGGCGTGGCTTGTGATGTGGTCGTGCTCAGCAGCGAAGCGCATTCGTACCAGATGCCCTTGCAGCGCGAGCTGGCGCTGCTGCGCGAACAACTGCATGCGCCGCACTCAGGCGTGGTCATCGGCGCCTTGCACCTGCTGCGCCCCGACGCGCTGACACCCGAGCAGCTGTCCACGCTGGACGCGCTGGCGCGCATTCACCTGCGGGCCAACGGGGTGGGCTGGACGCAGCAGATACAGACCTGGAGCGCACGCTTCGACGCCGCGCAGGCCAGCCTGCGCAGCACGCCCCACGAGCGTGTTCCCACCCACGCGCCGCTCGCCGGGCCCACGCCATCGACCGGCGCGTTCGAGGCCAGTGGTCGGCGCTTTGTGTTCGAGGTGTCGGCCACCCAACGGCCACCCCGGCCCTGGGTCAACGTGCTGGCCAACCCGGCGTTTGGTGCCATCGTGTCGGAGACCGGGGGTGGCAACACCTGGGCCGGCAACAGCCGCCTGAACCAGCTCACCACCTGGGGCAACGACCCCGTGGCCGACACGCCGGCGGAATGGTTCCTGCTGCAGGACCGGCGCACGCACGAGGTCTGGAGCCTCGCGCCGTCGGCCTGGGGTGACGCCGGGGCGACATACAGCGTGGTGCACGCGCAGGGCCGCACCAGCATCAGCCACCGGCGCGGAGAACTCGACATCGCGGTGCACTGGAGCGTGGACGCCGAGACCGCGGTCAAGCAGGTGCGCATCGAGATCGTCAACCGCGGCCACCAGATGGCCCACCTGCGCACCGTGGCCATGGTCGAGTGGCTCATGGGCGAGAAGCGCAGTGACCGCGCCACGCTGCACACACGCCGTTGCCGGGTGGGTGGCCCCACCGGTCTGGTGGGCCTGATGGCCACGCAGACCGAGGCCGGTGCCGGATGGGGCGGGGGCACCGCGTTTCTGGTGGAAGCCCTCGCCACGCCGGGCGGCAGCGAAGGCCTGGACTGGACCTGCGACCGCGCCGCCTTTTTTGACGCGCAAGGCCAGCTGCGGCTGCCGCTGCGGCTGGGTCAGCGCCGCGGCGTCGGACTCGACCCGTGCGCCGCGCTCTCGCGCCCGGTGACGGTGCGCCCCGGGGCCACCCTGGAGCAGGTTTACCTGCTCGGCTTTGCTGCGTCACCCGCGGCCGCGCAAGAACTCGCGGTGCGCGCCATGAAGCGCGTGCCCCGCGAACGCGAAGAGGCCACCAAGGCCCGCTGGGACTCGCTGCTGGGCGCGACCACCGTCGTCACGCCCGACCCGCTGTTCGACGCCATGACCAACCGCTGGCTGCTTTACCAGACCGTGTCGTCGCGCCTGTGGGCCAAGGCCGGCTTCTACCAGGCGGGTGGTGCCACCGGTTACCGCGACCAGCTGCAGGACACCATGGCCCTCACCTGGGCCGCGCCGCGCCTGCTGCGCGATCAGATCGTGCTGTGTGCCTCGCGCCAGTTTGAGGCGGGCGACGTGCAGCACTGGTGGCATGCGCCCGGTGGCGCCGGCGTGCGCACGCATTTCTCCGACGACCTCTTGTGGCTGCCCTTTGCCTGTGCGCACTACCTGCGCACCACGGGCGACACTGCGGTTCTCGACGAGAGCGTGCCTTTCCTCGAAGACCTGACGATCGCGCCCGGCGCCGAAGACGCCTACGACACACCGCGCGTGAGCAGCGTGATGGCCAGCGTGTTCGAACACGCCGCGCGCACCATCGACCGCAGCCTGCCGGTGGGCGTACACGGCCTGCCGCTCATGGGCACGGGCGACTGGAACGACGGCATGAACCGCGTGGGGCACGAAGGCCGTGGCGAGTCGGTGTGGGTGGCGTGGTTTCTGTGTGCCGTGGTGCGCGACTGGATTCCGCTGGCGCGCGAACGCGGCGAGCACGAGCGCGCCGCGCGCTGGGAGGCCGCGTTGGCGGGCTGGAGCGAGGCCCTGGAGACCGAAGCCTGGGACGGCGGCTGGTACCGCCGTGCCTTCTTTGACGATGGCAGTCCGCTCGGTTCGCACACGCAGCCCGAGGCCCGCATCGACCTGATCGCGCAGGCCTGGTCGGTGCTCAGCGGGCAGGCACCGCTGGAGCGCCAGCGCCAGGCCATGGAGGCCGCCGCGGAGCACCTGTTCAACAACGACGCCGGTTTGCTCCAGCTGCTCGCGCCCCCGCTCGCCCGGGCACAGCCCAGCGCCGGCTACATCCAGGCCTACCCGCCGGGTGTGCGAGAAAACGGCGGCCAGTACAGCCACGCCGGCGTGTGGGGCCTCATGGCGGTGGCGGCGCTGGCCGTGCAGGAGCCGGGCGACTCGGCCACGCGCGACGAGCCCTACCGCCATTTCACCTGGCTGAGCCCGGCGCACCGCGCGCAAAACCCGACGTGGGGCGCCGCGTACGGCGTGGAGCCCTACGCCATGGCGGCCGACGTGTACAGCCAGCCACCCTGGGTGGGCCGTGGTGGCTGGAGCTGGTACACCGGCGCGGCCGGCTGGCTGCATCGCGCGGCCATCGAGTCCATCCTGGGCCTGAAGATGACGGCGCACGACCTGTGCTTCACGCCCTGCCTGCCGGCGCACTGGCCGCGCGCCGAGATCACGCTGGTGCGCGACGGCCGCACCCTGCGTTTTGTGCTGGTGCGCCAGAGTGCAGACGCGGTGCGCGCCACCTGGGGCAGCCAGGGCGTCGGCTTCCTGGCCGTGGGCGAATCGCTGGCCTGGGCCACGCTGCCGGCCCACAGCGTGTTTGTGGTTTCGCTGGAGACCGCGCCGGGGGGGTGACGATTTATATGTTCGGTTTCGTACGGACGCGAGTCTGGTTCCGTGCCATGCTCGCCACATATCCGCTAAAAAAGCAGAACGAGTGCCAGTTCGCCTTCCGCGACAGCAGCCATCACGGAGGAAAACCATTTGACCCAACCCGACTCCCCCCTTCAGAACCAGTTGCTGGCATCGTTGCCGGAGGCGGAATGGGAACGCTGGAACCCCCAGCTTGAGCTGGTCGATCTGCCACTGGGCAAGGTGCTGTACGAGTCGGGTGGGGCCATGACCCACGTTTACTTCCCCACCAGCGCCATCGTCTCGCTGCTGTATGTGCTGGAAAACGGCGCTTCGGCCGAAATCGCCGTGGTGGGTCACGAAGGCGTGGTGGGCATTGCCATCTTCATGGGCGGTGGCTCCACCCCGAGCCGCGCTGTGGTGCAGAGCGCCGGCATGGGTTACCGCCTGCGCGCCGAAGCGATCAGGGGCGAGTTCGAGCGCGCCGGCCCGGTGATGCACCTCATGCTGCGTTACACGCAGGCACTCATCACCCAGATGAGCCAGACGGCGGTGTGCAACCGCCACCACTCGCTGGACCAGCAGCTCTGCCGCTGGCTGCTGCTCAGCCTGGACCGCCTGCCCGGCAACGAACTGGTGATGACGCAGGAGCTGATTGCCAACATGCTGGGCGTGCGCCGCGAGGGTGTGACCGAGGCCGCGCTGAAGCTGCAAGCCGCCGGCCTGATCCGTTATGCACGCGGCCATATTTCGGTGCTGGACCGCCCGGGTCTGGAGCACCGCACCTGCGAGTGTTACCGCGTCGTGAAGATGGAATACGACCGCCTGTTGCCCGTCGCCGAAGCGCGCTGATTCTTTCGGGAAGATTGGTTCGTATGTTCGCTGTCAGACGGTTGAGTCCGGGCATGTGCCTCACAGTGGCGCCATGCCCAGCTCCGAAAACCACCTCATCGAACGCCTGCCCAACGGGGTTCAGAAACGTTTCCTCGCCCGGTGCGAGCCGTTTGAACTCAGGCTTTCGGCCGAGTTGAGCGAGCGCGGTACACCGCTCACGCACGCCTACTTTCCCAACACCGGCTTCATCTCGCTGGTGGTTGACGTCGACAGCTACCCTCCACTCGAAGTGGGCGTGGTGGGGCGCGAGTCCATGCTGGGGTCGGAGTTGTTGCTGGGGGTGGTCACTTCACCCTGGCGCTCGGTGGTGCAGGTGGCCGGCACCTGCTGGCGGATCGACGCACAGGGCATGCGCCAGGCCATGGCCGACTTGCCCACCCTGCAGGCGCTCCTGCAGCGCAACCTGATGGTTCGGGTGCATCAGCATCAATCGCTGGCGTCGGCCAGCGCCGGCCAACGCCACTGAGGGGCCTTTGCGCATGCTGCACAAGTCGCGTTGGGCTGTGGCGGGGATCGTGGCGCTGCTGTGTGCTGTGGCCGGCGTGCTGATCGCCAATTTTGTCGGCGGCGAAACCAAGATCGAACGCCGCATCGAACGGCTGTATTCGCTGGACGATCCCCGCTTCGTGCAGGAGCTGGGCGTGTTGCTGGGACCTCCGTTTTTACCGGGCACCCAGGTGCAAGCGCTGCTCAACGGCGACGAGATCTTTCCGCCCATGCTGACCGCCATTCGCGGTGCGAAGGTGTCGATCACCTTCGAGACCTACATCTACTGGTCGGGCGACATCGGGCGCCGGTTTGCAGAGGCACTGGCCGAACGTGCGCGCGCCGGGGTGAAGGTGCATGTGCTGCTGGACTGGGTGGGCAGCGCGAAGATGGACGAGGACCTCATGGCCCTGATGGAGCAGGCCGGCGTGCAGGTGCAGCGGTTTCATCCACCGCACTGGTCAAACCTGGGCCGGTTGAACAACCGCACCCACCGCAAGCTGCTGATCGCCGATGGCCGCCTCGGTTTCACCGGCGGTGTGGGCGTGGCGCCGCAATGGACCGGCCGCGCGCAGGACCCCGAGCACTGGCGCGACACCCACTTTCAGGTGGAAGGCCCGGTGGTGGCGCAAATGCAGTCGGTCTTCATTGACAACTGGATCAAGGTCACGGGCGACGTGCTGCACGGGCCGGATTACTTTCCCGTCCTGTCTCCTGTGGGTCCGTCCCTCGCGCAGATGTTCAGCAGCTCGCCCAGTGGTGGCAGCGAGAGCATGCAGCTCATGTACCTGCTGGCCATCACCGCAGCTACGCGCACCATCGATCTGTCGGCCGCGTACTTCGTGCCGGACGATCTCACGCTGCAGGCCTTGACCGGTGCGTTGAAGCGCGGCGTCAAGCTGCGCATCGTGGTGCCGGGCGAACACATCGACAGCGACACCGTGCGCAACGCCTCGTGGGCCACCTGGGGACCGCTGCTCCAGGCCGGTGCCACCATCGCCGAGTACGTGCCCACCATGTACCACTGCAAGCTGCTGATCGTCGATGGCCTGCTCACCTCGGTGGGCTCCACCAACTTCGACAACCGGTCGTTCCGCCTCAACGACGAGGCCACGCTGAACATCGTGGACCAGGACTTCGCGCGCATCCAGACCGCCACCTTCGAGGCCGATCTCGCGTTGGCGAAACCGGTGACCTACGCGCAGTGGCAGGCCCGGCCCGTGCGCGAGAAGTTCACCGAGTGGCTGGCCTCGCTCATCGACACCCAGCTCTGATCCATTTCGCTCCAGCCCCGCTGTGTGTACGGTGGCAGACGGAAGCGCGACCGCTGAGCGTTCAAGATGGTCCAGGGATTGCCGGGCGCTGTGCCCGTGCAACCCGCATGAGTTCACCCTGGGAGGGGTTCCGCTTGTGTACCAGGCGGACCCCATGCAGCACACCAACAACCATCTCATTGAACGCTTGCCCAAGGGCGTCCAGAAGCGTTTTCTGGCCCTTTGTGAACCGTTCGAGCTCGTGCTTTCAACCGAGTTGAGCGTGCGCGGCGCTCTGCTCACACACGCCTACTTTCCCATCACCGGATTCATCTCGCTGGTGATCGACATCGAGACCCACCCACCGCTGGAAGTGGGCATGGTCGGCGCCGAGTCGATGCTCGGCTCCGAACTGGTGCTGGCCCTGGCCAACACCCCCTGGCGCGCGCTGGTGCAGGGCGCAGGCTCCTGCTGGCGCATTGAAACGAAGACCCTTCGCCAGGCCATGGACGACATGCCGGCGCTGGAAAGTCTGGTGCAGCGCAGCCTGTTGATCCGCCTGCACCAGCAGGCGCTGGCGTCGGCCTGCGAGCGTTTCCACCCCATCGGCCAGCGGCTGGCGCGCTGGTTGCTCATGAGCCAGGACCGGGCGCACGCCGACCATTTCCATGTCACGCAGGAGTTCATCTCGTTGATGCTGGGCGTGCGCCGCGTGGGGGTCACCCAGGCCGCGAGCGATCTTCAGAAGGAGGGGCTCATCCAGTACACGCGGGGCGAGCTCAAGGTGCTGGATCGAACAGGGCTGGAGGCCAGGGCCTGCAGCTGTTACGAGGCCGACAAACTGTTGCACGACACGCTCATGAAAGCGAAGACCTGAGCGCGCAGCGAACGCCCGGGGCTGCGTGGCGCAGCCGTGCGAGCGCGATGTGTTCGCCAAAGCACCGACGCGGCCGGGGTGAAGGCCGATGCTCGGAGGGTCAGACCAAAACCACCAACCGATCGGAGCACACCTTGAACGCACCCTTGAAACCCCTGGACATTCCGGCGCTGCGCAAGAGTGCGCGCCAGCACATGGAAGAGGGCGCCGTGACGGCCGGCTACAGCGCCGACCGCACCGAAATCATCGCCCTGCTCAACGATGCACTGGCCACCGAGCTCGTGTGTGTGCTGCGCTACCGCCGCCACCACTTCATGGCCAGCGGCATCCACTCGCACGCCACGGCGGCCGAGTTTCTGGTGCATTCGAACGAAGAGCAGGGCCACGCCGACCAGCTGGCCGAACGCATCGTGCAGCTCGGCGGAGAGCCCGACTTCTCGCCCGACTCGCTCACCAAGCGCAGCCACGCCGAGTACGTGGAGGGCAGCTCGCTGACCCAGATGATTCGCGAAAACCTCGTGGCCGAACGCATCGCGATCGACAGCTACCGCCACGCGATCGAGTCGGTGGGCAACGACGACCCGACCACGCGCCGCCTGCTCGAATCCATCCTCGCGGTGGAAGAGGAGCACGCCGACGAACTGGCGGATCTGCTCACGCAAGTGCCCGCCCCATCCAACTGACCGAAGGAACACCGATGGCGAAGAACCAACCGCAAGACGCCCACCTGGGCACCGGTGGCGAACTGCACCAGCAGGCCAACGCAGAACACCCGCCCTTGACCACTCAGCAAGGTCTGGTGGTCTCGGACAACCAGAACTCGCTGCGGGCCCACCCCCAGGGTCCCACGCTGCTGGAAGACTTCATCCTGCGCGAGAAGATCACCCACTTCGACCACGAGCGCATTCCCGAGCGCGTGGTGCACGCGCGCGGCACCGGTGCCCACGGCTACTTCGAGCTCACGCATTCGCTGGCCGACTACACCACTGCCCAGGTGCTCACCGAGGTCGGTGTGAAAACGCCGGTGTTCTCACGCATTTCCACCGTGGCCGGTGGGTCGGGCTCGTCCGACACGCCGCGCGATGTGCGTGGCTTTGCGATCAAGCTCTACACGGCCCAGGGCAATTGGGACATCGTGGGCAACAACATCCCGGTGTTCTTCATCCAGGACGCGATCAAGTTCCCCGACGTGGTGCACGCGGTGAAGATGGAGCCCGACCGGGGCTTCCCGCAAGCCGCCTCGGCGCATGACACGTTCTGGGATTTCATCTCGCTCACGCCCGAGTCCATGCACATGGTGATGTGGATCATGTCGGACCGCACGCTCGCGCGTTCGCTGCGCATGATCGAAGGCTTCGGCGTGCACAGCTTCCGGCTGATTGATGCCCAGGGCAACCCGACTTTTGTGAAGTTCCACTGGCGCCCCAAGCTGGGCATGCAGTCCACCGTGTGGGACGAGACCGTGAAGATCGCCGGTGCCGACCCGGACTTCCACCGCCGCGAGCTCTTTGAAGTGCTCGGCGCGGGTGAAGTGGCCGAGTGGGAGTTTGCGGTGCAACTGTTCACGCAGGCCGAGGCCGACAAGTTTCCGTTCAATCACCTCGATGCGACCAAGCTGATTCCCGAAGAGCTGGTGCCGTTGAAGGTGATCGGGCGCCTGGTGCTCGACCGCTGGCCGGTCAACTTCTTTGCCGAGACCGAGCAGGTGGCTTTTTGCCCATCGCACCTGGTGCCCGGCATCGACTTCTCGAACGACCCGCTGCTGCAAGGTCGGCTGTTCTCCTACCTGGACACCCAACTCTCGCGCTTGGGATCGGCGAACTTTGCGCAGATCCCGATCAACGCGCCCAAGTGCCCGTTCGCGAACCAGCAGCGCGACGGTCACATGCAGATGACGCAGCCCACCGGGCGTGTGGCCTATGAGCCCAGCACCTTGTTGGCCGAGTCACCACGCGCCGACCGCGCCCAAGGCTTTGCCAGTGTGGCGCTGGACGAGGGTGGTGAGCGCGGACGTGTGCGCGCGGCCAGCTTCGCCGACCACTACAGCCAGGCGCGCCAGTTCTGGATCAGCCAGAGCGAACCCGAGCAGGCCCACCTCGCGTCCGCGCTGGTGTTCGAGCTGTCCAAGGTGGAACACCCCCATGTGCGCGAGGCCATGGTGGCACACCTGCTGGTGATCGATGAAGCCCTGGGCCAGCGCGTGGCCGATGGTCTGGGCATGGAGACGCTGCCAGCGCCAGCCACCCCGGCTCAGCCGGTGATGGACTTGCCGCCCTCGGCGGCGCTTAGCATCATCGACAACGCCAAGGCGACGCTGGAGGGTCGTTGTGTTGCCATCCTCGTGGACGATGGCTCGGACGGCGCGGCCGTGGCCGCGCTGAAAAAGGCGGTGGAAGCGGCCGGTGCACGTGTGAAGATCGTGGCGCCCAAGGTCGGTGGTGTCACGCTGGCCAACGGCAAGAAGCTGGCGGCCGATGGGCAACTGGCCGGTACGCCTTCGGTGTTGTTCGATGCGGTGGCACTGGTGCTCTCTGACGCTGCCGGCAAGGCCCTGAGCCGTGAAGCGGCGGCGGTGGACTTTGTGCGCGACGCCTTCGGCCACCTCAAGGCGATCGCAGCCGACGCGGGTGCGCAGGCGGTGCTGAAGGCCGCGGGCATCAAGGCCGATGCGGGCGTGGTGGGTGCAGACGACGCCCAGGCGTTTGTGGCCGCGGCGTGCACGCGCCAGTGGGCCCGCGAACCCTCGGTGCGCACCTTGGCCTGAGCCCGGGCGCCAGCAACTTCCGGCACAGCGTGCCGGGAGTCAAAAGAAAAAAGGCCGGAGGTGCAAACCATGCACCCCCGGCCTTTTTCATGGCGGATCGTGGAGGGGTCAGCGCGTGATGCGGCCCACCAGCGCACCGACCGCAAACGCGGCCAGCAAGGCCATCAGCGGTTGTTCACGCACGGTGGCGCGGCAGCTGGCGGTCCATGCATCGCCGGTCTGGGCCAGCTGGCGCACGGTGGGCGCTGCGGTGTCGGCGAAACGGTCGACCGCTTTGTGGGCGCCCTGGACCGCTTTGTCGATCGTGTCGGCGGCAACCGGTGCGATTCTTTCGCTGTCCGGGAGAAGTGAGGTGTCGGGCACGGGCGAATTGGGCGTGTTGCTGAGAATCATGAAATGTCCTTTCGGTGGGGGTGGGGGAGCGTCAAGTGAACAGGGCGATCAGGATGATGATCGGGATCGGGATGCCCAGAAAGAGCAGTAGAAGTGAGCGCATGGCGGGCTTTCTGTGGTGATGTGGGGGTGGGGTTCAGGCGTCGCGCTGGCGGCCGCCGAAGGTGGCCGCCAGGCTGGCGCAGAAGGCGCCGATGAGCAGCGACACGAAGAGCCACAGCGCAGCGGTGCTGGACGCCTTGCGCGCGGCGTCTGCCACGGCGCGTGCGTCGGTTTCGGCTTCACGCACCTGCGATTGCGCGCGGGCGTAGGTGTCGGTCACGCGCTTCTCTGCGTCGGCCTGTGACAAGCCGGTGCGCTGGGCGACCAGTTGTCCCACGTGGCGCACGTCGTCCTCCGGCAGAGGTTCCGACAGGTTGTGAAACGCCAGGATGCGGCCGATTTCGGCGAGCTCGCGTTCGTTGTCCAGGTAGGTACCGGCGGGGTCGGCGGACGGACCAGGTGCTGCCGTGGTCGTTGTGGGCTCGGTGCCCGGCTGCGTGGTGGTGGGTGCAGAAGCCACGCCGGCGTCGCGGCGAAACAGCGTGTCCACAAAGTAGGCCATCGAGCCCCCTTCTTCGTTTTGCGCGATGCCGGTGGCCGTGGTGGTGGCCGCAACGGTCGCACCACCGGCCACCGTGGCGCCAGCCTGCACGCCGCCGCCCACGATGGAGCCGATCACCGAGGTGAGCAGGGCCGCGGTGGCGAGCGATGCCACAGCCCAGGCCAGAAAGCCGTGTGCGGTGTCGCGGAAATAGACTTCGTCGGCCTGCGTGTCGACCCACTTGGTGCGCAAGCGGCCGGCCAGATAGCCGCCCATGGCGGAGGCCAGCAACTGGGTCACGGTCAACCACACGATGGTGCTGACGCCCAGTGTCGCGGCGGTCACGCCGGCGTTGGCCCACGGCGAGACCGACGACAAGCCCAGGCCCACGCCCAGGATGAGCAGGATCAGCGAGAGCGCTGCTGCGGCGGCGGCTCCGGCCGCAATGGCACCCCACGAGACCGCGCTGGTGGAGCGTGGCGGACGGCTGTCGTGCAGCTCGCCGATGACGTGGCCGTTGTGCGCCGCCTCCGCGCTCAGGTGGGTGGGAAATGCCATGTTCACTCCTGTGTCGAAGGACCAAGCCGACGCGGGAAGATCCGGCGCCGGCTGTCGATCGAAGAAGGGCTACCGTAAAGGCTGTGTCCGGGAAGGTCTGTGCGCTCTCGAACGTTTTGGGCAATCCCCGGGTCTTGAGGGCTCCCGGTGCCAGGTCCTGACCCCACAGCGACACTGGCCGGTGCAGCCCATCAAGTGTTTGTGTGTACGGTCTCGAACAGACCATGAACATCCAGCAGTCCATCCTAGAAGCATTGAGATTCTGGTTTTGGACGCATCCCGCGGCAAGATCCCTCCCGCAGGAACGCCCCCATGACCCCACCCGATACCCCCCGCCAGAACCAGCTGCTGGCCAGCTTGCCAGACGCCGAGTGGCAACGCTGGAAACCCCATCTCGAGATGGTCGAGCTGCCACTGGGCAAGGTGTTGTACGAGTCCGGCGAGCAGATGAAGTCGGTCTATTTCCCCACCAGCGGGATCGTGTCGCTGCTCTACGTCCTCAACAGCGGCGCGTCGGCCGAAATCGCGGTGGTCGGCAGCGAGGGCCTCGTGGGCATCTCGCTCTTCATGGGCGGCGGGTCCACACCGAGCCGGGCGGTGGTGCAAAGCAGCGGCGCGGGCTACCGCCTTCCCGCCGAAGTCGTGCAGGCCGAGTTCGAGCGCTCGGGACCGGTCATGCATCTGTTGCTGCGGTACACGCAGGCACTCATCACACAAATGAGCCAGACGGCGGTGTGCAACCGCCACCACACGCTGGACCAGCAACTCTGCCGCTGGCTGTTGCTCAGCCTGGACCGCCTGCCCGGCAGCGAGTTGCTGATGACGCAGGAACTCATTTCCAACATGCTGGGTGTGCGCCGCGAAGGTGTCACCGAAGCCGCGCTCAAGCTGCAGACCGCCGGCCTCATCCGCTACGTGCGTGGCCGCATTTCCGTGCTGGACCGCCCCAAGCTGGAGGAACGCACCTGCGAGTGTTACCAGGTGGTGAAACGGGAGTACGACCGCCTGCTGCCGGTGCGCGCGGCGAGCTGAATGACGCGCCCCCGCGAAGCGGGGGCGATCTGTCCATCAACGCTGGTGTTTGCTGCCTTCATTGGCGCCGCTGGAGGCGTTCAGCCACGAGTCGTCGGAGCTCTTTTCCCAAGCCTGCAGCTGCGCTTCGGCTTCGTCTTTTGCAATGCCGTAGCGCTCCTGGATCTTGCCGGCGAGCTGGTCGCGGTGGCCGGCCACCCCACTGCTGCTTGGCGCGGCCGGTGAGTTGTTTCCAGTTGCCTTGAATGGTGTCCCAGTTCATGCGATGTCCTTTGGTTGGGGCGATTTCAACGAGCACGGGTGTGCGAACCGCTGCGTCTCTTTTATGTTGATGTGGGGGGGTGGGTCTGTGCGCCATGGCACCGACGCGCGCACTTTGGCCGCCCATGCTTGGGCTGTCGGCCAACACGGCCCTGATGACAGAAGGACATTTCGATGCACACCCCAATCACGCCCCGCGTTCTGGCCCTGAACACACCCTCGCGCCAGCAGCTTGTGCGACTGTTCGGCATCACGGCTCTCACCGCCCTCACGCTCACGCTGATGGCCTGCGCCACCAAGATCGCTGCGCCCACCCAGGAGTTGGCACTCTCGCGCGCTGCGATCGAGGCCGCTGCGCGCGCCGGTGCGGCCGAGCTGGCCCCGACCGAACTCAACATCGCACGCCAGAAACAGGTGATGGCCGACACCGCCATGACGCAGGAGCAATACGACCGCGCCCTGCTGCTGTCAAACGAAGTCCAGGTGGACGCCCGGCTGGCCGAGGCCAAGGCCCGCAGCACCCGGGCCAACCGGGCTGCTGGCGAGATTCGTGAAGACGGCCGTGTGCTGCGCCAGGAAATCAACCGCGCCCAATGACAACAACAGCAGGACTCCCCATGAACACCATGCACCGCTTCGCACTCTCGCTCACCGCCCTGGCCGTTGTGGCGGGTTGCAGCACCACACCACCCACCAATGTGCGGCTGGACCAGGCGCGGGAAGACTTCCGCACCGTCCAGGCCGATCCGCGCTCGCAGAACCAGGCCCCGGCCGAACTGCGCCAGGCCGCAGACGCACTCACCGCGGCCAACACGGCCGCGAGCAACCGCGAAGACGTGGCCCAGGTGAACCACCTGGCCTATGTGGCGTCGCAGCGCGCGGCCATCGTGCGTGAAACGGTGAACTACAAAACCGCCGAGCTGAGCGTGGCCAACGCCGGTGCCGCGCGCACCAGCGTCCAGTTGCAGGCCCGCACGCAGGAGGCCGACGCCGCCCAGCGCGCTGCTGCCGATGCGCAACGCGCCGCCGCCGAAGCCCAGCGCAGTGCCAGCCTGGCCCGCACCGACACGGTGGAAGCCCAGCGTCAGGCCGCCATGGCGATGGAGCGCAACCGCCTGCTCGAAGCGCGCATGGCCGAGCTCAACGCCAAGCAGACACCGCGCGGCATCGTGATCACCCTGGGTGATGTGTTGTTCGACGTGGACCGCTCGGCACTGCGGCCCAACGGCATGCGCATGGTCAATCAGCTCGCCGAGGTGCTCAAGGCCGATCCGCAGCGCACTGTGCTGGTGGAAGGATTCACCGACAGCACCGGCGCCGCCGCCTACAACCAGACCTTGTCCACCGAACGCGCCGACGCGGTGCGCGTGGCCCTGCTGGGCCAGGGCATTGCGTCCACCCGCGTGACGGCCCGCGGCTACGGCCAGGCGAATCCGGTGGGCAGCAACGACACAGCGGCCGGCCGCCAGATGAACCGCCGTGTCGAGATCGTGCTGTCGGACGAGAGCGGCCAGATCAAGGCCCGTTGATCGAGCCCGGCACGGGCATCCCGTAAGCTCGTGGTTTACTGAACACGGCCGCCGCTCCCCGTCGGGGAGCGGCGGCCTCACTTTTTCACATGTCCACTGCCCAATGGTTCCTGTTCGTGGGCGCGCTGTTGCTCATCATGGGTGTGGCGCCCACGCTGCTCAAGCGACTGCCCATCACACCCGCCATGCTCTACCTCGCGGTGGGCATGCTCATGGGCCCCACCGTGCTCGGCCTCTTCAGCTTCAACCCGTTGAAACAGTCGGCGTTGCTCGAACTGCTGACCGAAATCGCGGTGCTGATCTCGCTGTTTTCGGCCGGCGTGAAGATGCCGGTACCGTTCAGCCTGCGCCAGTGGCGCGCGCCGCTGCTGCTGGCCAGCGTCTCGATGGCGATCACGGTGGGCCTGGTGGCCGGGTTCGGTGTCTGGGCACTGGGCCTGCCGCTGGGCGCGGCGGTGCTGCTCGGGGCCATCGTGGCACCCACCGACCCGGTGCTGGCCACCGAGGTGCAGAGCCGCCACCCGGGCGACCGCGACCAGCTGCGCTTCACGCTCACCTGCGAGGCTGGTCTCAATGACGGATCGGCTTATCCCTTTGCGATGCTGGGACTGGGCCTGCTGGGCCTGCACACCCTCGGCGCAAACGGCATGCAGTGGGTGCTGGTCGACATGGTCTGGTCAACCCTGGGCGGCGTTGCCATCGGTGTGGCCTGCGGTGCGCTGCTGGCGCGCATGAGCTGGTGGCTGCGCGGCGAGCCGCAGCGCCACGAGCTGCTGGATGATTTCCTGGGCCTGGGCCTCATCGGTGCGGTGTACGGCCTGAGCGTGTGGCTGAGTGCCGGGGGGTTTCTGGCGGTTTTCTTCGCTGCCGTCGCGTTGCGCCAGACCGAGGTCCGGTTGGCCAGGCATGCCCATGTGGCGGGAGTTCGCCGATTGGTCACAAAGGCTCCTGTCGCCTGTGTCGGTGAGCACGTCTCTACCGTGAGCGAGGGCTCGCTGGTGTTCAAGGAGCACGCGGAGCGCTTGTCCGAACTTGTGCTGGTGCTCTTGCTGGGCGGCTCGCTGTACCTGAATTCGTGGAGTTGGCCGGCTGTGGGGCTGGCGCTGTTCGTGTTCTTCGTGGCCCGCCCGGTGAGTGTGATGCTGGGCCTCATCGGCACCCGCACACTCACGCCGGTGCGCGGCATGACCGGCTGGTTCGGCGTGCGCGGCATCGGCTCGCTGTACTACCTCATGTACGCCATTCAACACGGTCTGCCGGAAGACACCGCGATGCAGCTGATACAGCTCACCCTGATCGTGGTCACGCTCTCCATCGTGCTGCACGGCATCAGCGTGAAGCCGCTGATGAGCCTGGTGTCGGACCGCAGGCCCTAGTTCTGCGGCAGTGCCGCCTGCCAGACCGCCACTTCAGCTTCGGGGTCTGCCGCGCCCATGAGCGCGCGCACCACGCCCACCGAGCCCACGCCACTGCCCAGCACCGCGGGCAGTGAGGCCAGGTCGATGCCGCCGATGGCAACGCGCGGGTAGTCGCACAGCAGCTTCGCGTACATGGCGAGCCGGCCCGTGCCCTGGGGTGCGGTGGCCATCTGCTTGAGGGTGGTGGGGAACACCGCACCCATGGCGATGTAGCTGGGGCTGTGCTGGTCGGCGATCAGCATTTCGGCGTACCCGTGCGTGCTCAGGCCCAGGCGCAGGCCGGCGTCCTTGATGGCCTTCAGGCCCGCGGGCGTCATCGCCTGCAGGTCTTCCTGGCCGAGGTGCACACCGTAGGCGCCGGCCTCGATGGCGAGCTGCCAGTGGTCGTTGATGAACAGGCGCGCGCCGGTGCCCTGCACACCCGCGACCGTGGCCATCACCTCGGCGCGCACGGCTGAGGCATCGCCGGACTTGAAGCGCAGCTGCACCGTGGGCACGCCAGCGCGCGCCATGCGGATGGTCCACGCCGCGTCGGGCATCACGGCGTACAGGCCCAGCGCCTGGGGGCAGGAGGCAAAGGCGTGTTGCCGCGGCCACGGAGCCATGCCGAAATCGACGGCCTCTGTGGGCCATTGTTCAGGATGGAACTCACCCGTGCGAAGCGATTGCTGCGACCACGCCTGCGCCAGGCACAAAGCGTCGGCGGGCACAAACCCCAGCAGGTGGGCGGCTTGCAGGGCGGCGGCGAACACCATGTCGCCCGCATCGCCTTTGAGCGGCTGCGCACCCGGTACCAGCGGCAGGGCCAGCGTGGCCTGATGGGCCCGCACGATGGACTGCGCCATCGACTGCACGTTCATGGACTGGTTCAGCTCGGCGTTGCGGGTGACGATCATGGGTGGTGCCAGAAAGGGGTGCCCAGCACCGGGGTGCTGGGTTGGGCGCTGTCTTGCGGCTGCATGGCGCCTGATCGGTACGCGGCGCGGCCGGCGCGCACGGCATCGGCAAATGCACCGGCCATGTCCACCGGCGACTGTGCGAGTGCCACGGCGGTGTTCAGCAGCACGGCGTCATAGCCCCACTCCATCACGGTGCAGGCGTGCGAGGGCAGTCCCAGGCCGGCGTCCACGATCAGCGGCACCTTCAGGCGTTCGCGCAGAAGGCGCATGGCGTAGGGGTTGACCGGGCCGCGGCCGGTGCCGATGGGCGCGGCCCACGGCATCACGGCCTGGCAGCCCACGTCGACCAGGCGCTGGCACAGCACCAGGTCTTCGGTGCAGTAGGGCAGCACCTTGAAACCGTCGTTGATCAGCTGGCGCGCGCAGTCCACCAGGTTGAGCGTGTCGGGCTGCAGGCTGTAGTCGTCGCCGATGAGTTCGAGCTTGATCCAAGGCGTGTTGAAAACCTCGCGCGCCATCTGCGCGGTGGTGATGACCTCTTGCGCGCTGTGGCAGCCAGCGGTGTTGGGCAGCACCGGCACGGCCAGGTCCTGCAGCAGTTTCCAGAAGGCCGCCCCAGCCTCGGGCTGCACCGCGCCCTGGCGCCGCAGCGAGGCGGTGAGCATGGCGGGCTGAGCGCGGCGCGCGGCGGCTTCGAGTGTGGCGGGTGATGGGTAGCGCGAGGTGCCGAGCATCAGGCGGCTCTGGAACACCTCGCCGTAGAGGATCAGCGGGTCGTCGTGTGTGATCGGATCGGTCATGTTCATGTTCAGCCTCCCGTGATCGGGGCAATGATTTCGATGCGGTCGCCCTCAAGCAGCACGTGCTGCCCGTAGCCGCCGCGCGGCACGAACTGCAGGTTGACCGCCACCGCAAACACCGCCGGTGGTTCGCTCACGCTCAACGCGTCGGCCACCGTGGCACCTTCGGGCAGCTCGCGGGATTCTTGGTTGATCAGGACGTTCATCGGGTGTTCAAACGGCGGTGTTCTGGAGCGACAGGCCCCATTGTCCGGCCAGCGCGGAATGACCATTGTCCATGGCTTGCAGCGCGGCATCGAGCAGGGCCGGTGCAATCAGGAAACCGTGGCGGTACAGGCCGTTGATCTGCATGCGCCGCGGTGCGCTCAGGTGGATCTTGGGCAGGTTGTCGGGCAGGGTGGGGCGCAGCTGCACGCCCATCTCCATGATGCGCGCTTCGCCAAAGCCGGGGTGCACCGTGTAGGCCGCGCTCAGCAGCTCCAGGGTCGAGCGCACGCTGGCTGGCGAGAGGTCGTCGGACTCGATTTCGGTGGCGCCGATGACGAACATGCCGCCCGGCTTGGGCGCGATGTAGAGCGGGTAGCGCGGGTGCAGCAGGCGGGTGGGGCGCGAGAGGCTCACGCCCGGTGCGTGCACACGCGCAACCTCGCCGCGCACGCCACGCAGCGCGCTCCATTGCGGCTGGGCGCCGAGGCCCCGGCAGTCGAACAACCAGACGCCGGGCCCAGGGTCGACTTCGGCCGGTGTGCGCGGGCTTTTCCAGTGCACGGTCACACCGAGCAGCTGCATCTGGTGCGCGAGCGCGGCGAGCAGTTCGCGGTTGTCGAGCTGGCCCTCGTGGGGCAGGTACAGGCCCTGGGCAAAGCGGTGTTCGAGCGCGGGCTCCAGCGCGGTGAGCTCGGCGGCGTTCAAACGCTGCGCGTGCGGCAGCGAGGGCAGGGCGGCGGTGGTGCGGGCGAGCTGGCCCGAGAAACGCTCGGCTTCGGCCGTGTCCTGCCGGTGCCACAGCACCACAGTGCCGCTTTGCTGAAAGAACACCGGCTGATCCAGCGTGGCCAGCAGCTCTGGCCAGCGGGCCAACGCGTGTTGTCCCATGCGAACCACGGGGAGTTCGGTCACGGCCGATTCGGCCAGGGGCGCAAGCATGGCCGCGGCCACACGGGCGGCGGCGTTTTCGGCCAGGGGGCCGCCGGCGTCGAACACCTCGACCCGGTGGCCACGCTGCGCGAGCGCGCAGGCCAGCAGCCGGCCCATCAGTCCGGCACCCAGCACCACAGCGGTGGAATTTCTTTCGATCGTCATGAATGTCCTTGAGCGCTGCCAGAATTCAGGCCATGACCAAAGAACCCCAACGCTACACACGCGTGCTGTCCATCGCCGGCTCCGACAGCGGCGGCGGTGCCGGTCTGGGTTGTTACGGCATGACGGCCATCACCGCGCTGACCGCGCAGAACACGCTGGGCGTGAGCGCCATCCACGGCGTGCCGCCCGAGATGCTCAAGGCCCAGCTGTGCGCCGTGTTCGACGACATCGGTGTGGACGCGGTGAAGATCGGCATGCTGCACGCGCCCGACATCGTTCGCACGGTGGCCTGGGCGTTGAAACACTACGCCGTGAAACGGGTCGTGCTCGACCCGGTGATGGTGGCGACTTCCGGCGACACGCTCATCACGCCCACCACCGTGCAGGTGCTGGTGCACGAGCTGTTCCCGCTGGCCACGGTGATCACGCCCAACCTGGACGAAGCCGCGCTGCTGCTCGGTCGCACCATCGAGTCGGCGCACGAGCTCGACGCTGCAGCGCGCGACCTGTTCGCCATGGGTGCACCGGCGGTGTTGCTCAAGGGCGGGCATTTGCCGGGTGCCGAGGTGGCGGATGTGTTGGTGACCGGGCCCGGCCCGGTACAGCGTCTCGCATCGCCACGCATCACCAGCCGCAACACGCACGGCACGGGCTGCACGCTGTCTTCTGCCATCGCAGCCCACCTCGCGCTCGGTGAGCCACTCGACCAGGCGGTGGCTCTGGCCCGCAGCTACATCCTGCAGGCCATCGCGCAGGGCGCCGACGTGTACACCGGCGCTGGCCACGGCCCGCTCAACCACGGCTTCGCGCCCGTGGCGCAGCGCAAGCAGGCGCGGGACTGAAGCGCGGCGTGGCTTGACCATCAGGCCCGGGCGGGGGTGAGACCACCCGCTTTGCGTGGCCGCGAGAGCGCGGCCAGTGTGAAGGTCAGGGCCAGGGTGGGCAGGGCCGAACCGAGGTCGGGCGCGTAGTGCTTGAGCAGGTGGTAGCACGCAATGCCGGCCACCCACACCGCCGCCGCGCTCCAGTCCACCGTGCGCGCGGTCACGCTGGGCACCACCGCACCGCTGCCCAGGCGCCCCAGGATCACGCCGTACAGCGGCACGAACACCGAACTGAGCAGCAGCAGGAAGGGCTCGATCGCGTGGATCGGCAGGAACAGCGCGAGCACGGTGCAACCGGCCGCAAAGGCGAGACCGGCGCGCTTGATGCTCCAGCGCGGCTGCAGGCTGTGCACCGAGACCGCGCCCGAGTGCGCGTCGCCATAGGCGTTGTCCATCTCGTCCAGCAGGATCAGGCCGAGGGCGATCAAACCACCCTGGGCCAGCAGCAAGGCGGCCACCAGGTTGGTGCCCGGCTCCACCGTGCTGACCACCAGCACACCCAGCGTGTAGCACCAGATGTTGGCCAGCGCGTAGCCCAGCCAGGTGCCGCCCAGCGTGGTGGCCGCGCGTTTGCCGTGGCGCGCGTAGTCGGCCACCAGCGGCAGCCACGACACCGGCATCGCGATCACGAGATCCATGGCCGAGAACAGGCCCATGCCACCCGCACCCGGGCGGTTCCAGAAAGCGTCGAAGCCCTGCGCCTGAAGGCGCGTGCCGAACTGCCAGGTAAGCCAGACCAGCGAGGCGATCACCAGCGGCAAGCCGAAGCGGCTGACGAACTTGCGCACCAGCTTGAGCATGGAGCCGGCCATGAGCGCAATAAGCACACCGCCCCAGAGCAGCGTGGCGAGCAGCTTGCCGCCGGTGCCGTCGAGCAGGCCCCCGGGTTCGCTGCCCAGCGCCTGCTTGAGGATGGCCACGGTGCCCTCTTGCATGATGACCAGCTCGAACGTGGTCCAGCCGATCAGCTGCGCGATGTTGAGCAGCACCGGCAGGCGGGCGAATGCACTTCCGTAGGTGGCGTGCATCAGGCCAGCGCTGGCCAGGCCTGTCTGGCAGCCCAGCCGCGCGGTCCAGGCCAGCAGGCCGGCACCAATGAGCGAGCCCAGCACGATGGCAATGAGCGGGTAGGCGCCGATCTGCATGACCAGCAGGCCCGTGCCCAGGCTGAACCAGAGCGCGGCGTGTTCGTGGAAATGGAAGACCCGGTCGCCCTGCGGGACGGGGGTGAGGGCCAGGTTGGCCGGGGCTGCGGAATGGTCGGATGCCATCAATTGCTCCATGCAAGTTGAGGCAGGTGGGCTGGGCCGCAAGCACCGGACGCGCCTGACGGCGGTGGTGAAAGGTATCGGCCTGCTTCCCTGCGCGAGGATTACCTCAATCAGGTTCAAAGGGACTTTCTCAGTCGCTCCCGGGGCCAGAACCCCGGGGCAACACCCCTAGCGGATGTGCCTTGCGGCACGGGGTGGAGTATACGAGCGCCGATCGCGCGCAGCCGCAGAGCGTGGGGACTTCAGCCCGGACCCGCTGGAACGAGGCGCATGAACCGACCGTATTCGTCGGCCAGGAAGCCCTCCGCTCGCTCCAGCATGAAATAGCGGAACGACTCGGCCGCGGGCGACAGCAACTTGGATAGCGTGTGCACCACGTTCCAGCCGCGCAACACCGGACTGCCTTCCACGTCGAGGATCGCAATCAGCCGGTGCTCGAGCTCCAGGCCGATCGTGTGCAGGGACAGGAAACTGATGCCCATGCCGGCCATCACCGCCTGCTTGATGGTCTCGTTGCTGGACATCTCCATCACCACACGCGGCTCCATGTGGGTGTGTTCAAAGAACTGCTCCAGCGCCGCGCGGGTTCCCGAACCTCGCTCGCGCAGGATGAACCCGTAGGCCTTGAGCGAATCGACCGTGGGGTGGCCGACCTTGAGCAGAGGGTGGTCGTTGGGCGCCACGAACACGTGGGGGTGGGCGGCAAACGGTTCGGCGCGCGTGGCCAGCTCGGTCGGCGGGCGGCCCATGATGGCAATGTCCACTTCGTTGCCTTGCAGCATCTTCACCAACTGTTCGCGGTTGCCCACGGCCAGCTTGATTTCGATGCCCTCGTGATCACGCTGGAACTCCGCCAGCAGGCGCGGCAGGAAGTACTTGGCCGTGCTCACCATGCCGATGGTCAGGGTGCCCACCTCCAGCCGCTGCAGGCGCGCGGCGGCGTCTTCGGCGTCCTTGAGCGTGGCCAGCACCTTGCGGGCGTAGACCAGCATGTATTCACCCGCCGTGGTCAACGACACCTGGCGGCCGCGCCGGTCGAAGAGTGGCAGACCCACGTGCCCCTCCAGCTCCTTGATCTGCATGGTCACCGCAGGTGGCGTGAGGTGCAGCACCTCGGACGCGCGGGCAAAACTGAGGTTCCTCGCGACCTCGTTGAAAACGCGGAGCTGTCGGAAGGTGGCGTTTTTCATTCTGTGTGTTCAGGTAATGCTTAACTGAAAATGGATGAATCGTGAATTTACCTTAGTTGATCAAAAATCTATAGTGGCCCACAGCCGCGGTTTGCAGGCTGGTCAACCGGGGTAGATGCATGCTCAAAGCCTTGATATTCGACGTGGACGGCACCCTGGCCGACACCGAAGCCGTGCACCTCGAAGCCTTCAACCACGCCTTTGTGCAGGAAGGCATGGGCTGGCACTGGGACACGGCGCTCTACACCCAGTTGCTGGAAGTTTCGGGTGGCAAGGAGCGCATGGCGCACTACTGGGGCATGGTGAACGCCGACGTGAAGGAGCTGTCGGCCGGCGCCACGCAGGCCACCATCCACCGCCTGCACGAGATCAAGACGGCGTACTACGAGAACGCGGTGAACAACGGTGCCGTGCAGCTGCGTCCCGGCGTGCTGGCCCTGATGAACGAGGCGCTGAAACAGGGTCTGTCGCTGGCCATTGCCACCACCACCTCGCCGGTCAACATCGCCGCTTTGCTGCGCGCGGCGGTGGGCGCCGACTGGCGAAGCCATTTCCTGGCGGTGGGCGACGCCTCGTCCTCGCCGCTCAAGAAACCCCATCCACAGGTGTACCTGCAGGTGTTGAACGACATGGGCTTGCAGGGCTCTCAGTGTCTGGCTTTCGAGGATTCCTTCAACGGGTTGCGCGCGGCCATGGCCGCGGGCATCCGCACCATCATCACGCCCAACAGTTTCACCGCGCACCACGACTTCGCCGGCGCGCTGCGCGTGGTGCCCGACCTGAGCCAGGTCGGGTTGGCGCACCTGCGCGACTGGCATGCCCAGGCGAGCACCCGCATGGCCTGACCGCTTCTTCTGCCTTTCACAATGACAACAACGAGATTGCCACCATGCCCCTGTCCAGACGCTCCACCCTGACCCAGTTCCTGATCGAGGAGCGCCGGCGCTTTCCCCACGCCAGCGGTGATTTCAATGCTCTCATTCTCGACGTGGCACTGGCCTGCAAGGCCATTGCGCGCAGCGTGGCCTTTGGCGGGCTTGGCGACGTGCTGGGCAACCACGGCGGCGGCGACAGCGTCAACGTGCAGGGCGAGACGCAGAAAAAGCTGGACGTGATCAGCAACGAGATGTTCATCCGCGCCAACGAGTGGGGCGGTCATCTGGCGGGCATGGCGTCGGAAGAGATGGACCTGCCCTATCCGATTCCGCGTGAATACCCGCGCGGCAAGTACCTGCTGGTGTTCGACCCGCTCGATGGTTCGAGCAACATCGACGTGAACGTGTCGGTGGGCAGCATCTTCAGCGTGCTGCGCGCACCGCAGTCCGTGCTCGACGAAGGGCGCGATGTGGTGGTGCAGGATTTCCTGCAGCCCGGTGCGCAGCAGTTGGCCGCCGGCTATGCGCTCTACGGCCCCACCACCATGTTCGTGCTCACCGTGGGCAGCGGTGTGTATGGCTTCACGCTCGATCCCAACCTCGGCGAATTCAAGCTCACACACCCGCACATCCGCATTCCGGAAGACACGCACGAGTTCGCGATCAACGCGTCGAACAGCCGCTTCTGGGAGGCGCCGGTGAAACGTTATGTGGACGAGTGCCTGGCCGGCAAGACCGGGCCGCGCGGCAAGGACTTCAACATGCGCTGGATTGCCAGCATGGTGGCCGAGGCGCACCGCATCCTAATGCGCGGCGGTGTGTTCATGTACCCGCGCGACACCAAGGACACCAGCAAACCCGGCCGCCTGCGCCTGCTCTACGAAGCCAACCCGGTGGGCATGCTGATGGAGCAGGCTGGCGGGCGCGCCAGCACCGGGCGCGAACCCATGATGGGCGTACAACCCACCGAGCTGCACCAGCGCATCGGCCTGGTGTTCGGCTCGAAGAACGAAGTCGAGCGCATCGAGCGCTACCACGCCGAACCCCAGACCTTCAAGGGCGACAGCAACCCGCTGTTTGCCGAACGAAGCCTGTTCCGCGATTGAGCGACACCACAACAACAACCGAGGAGCTTCCGTGTCAGAACGCCACCCCATCATCGCCATCACCGGCTCCAGCGGTGCCGGCACTTCCACCGTCACGCGCACCTTCCAGAACATCTTTCGTCGCGAGGGCGTGAGCGCCGCCATCATCGAAGGCGACAGCTACCACCGCTTTGATCGCAAGGAAATGAAGCTGAAGATGGCCGAGGCCGAGAAGGCCGGCAACCTGAACTTCAGCCATTTCGGCGCCGAGTCCAACCTGTTCGACGAGATCGAAACCTTGTTCAGGACCTACAGCAAGACGGGCACGGGCAAGAGCCGCAAGTACCTGCACAACGCTGAAGAAGCCGCACCCTACCAGCAGGAGCCCGGCACCTTCACCGCCTGGGAGCCGCTGCCCGAGATGACCGACATGCTGTTTTACGAAGGTCTGCACGGCGCTGTCGTCACGCCCGAAGTGGACGTTGCGCAATACCCCGACCTGCTGGTGGGCGTGGTGCCGGTGATCAACCTGGAGTGGATCCAGAAACTCTGGCGGTGACCGACACCATCCTGCGGCGCATGCCCGACTACGTGAACTACATCTGCCCGCAGTTCCAGCACACGCACGTGAACTTCCAGCGCGTGCCGATCGTGGACACGAGCAATCCGTTCATTTCGCGCGACGTGCCCACCGCCGACGAAAGCATGGTGGTGATCCGTTTCGCCAAGCCCAAGGGCATCGACTTCCAGTACCTGCTCAACATGATCAACGGCTCGATGATGAGCCGCGCCAACACCATCGTGGTGCCCGGCGGCAAGATGGAGCTGGCGATGCAGTTGATCTTCACGCCCTTCATCTGGCGCATGGTGGAGCGCAAGAAGAGAGCCATGGGGCTGGTCTGAACGCGAAGGGAACACGAACATGAAAAACCCATCGCCCGAACTCGCCCGCCAGATGGCCAACGCGATCCGCATGCTCGCGGTGGACGCGGTGCAGCAAGCCAACTCCGGTCACCCCGGCGCACCCATGGGCATGGCCGACATCGCCGAGGTGCTGTGGAACCGCCACCTGCGCCACAACCCGGCCAACCCCCACTGGCCCGACCGTGACCGCTTCGTGCTCTCCAATGGCCACGGCTCCATGCTGATCTATGCGCTGCTGCACCTCACCGGCTACGACCTGCCCATGAGCGAGATCAAGGCCTTTCGCCAGCTGCACAGCAAGACGGCGGGCCACCCCGAAGTGGGCGTGACGCCGGGTGTGGAGACCACCACCGGCCCGCTGGGCCAGGGCATCGGCAATGCCGTGGGCATGGCGCTGGCCGAGAAACAACTCGCGAGCGAATTCAACCGCCCCGGCCACACCGTGGTGGACCATTTCACCTACGCGTTTCTCGGCGACGGTTGTCTGATGGAGGGCATCAGCCACGAGGTGTGTTCGCTCGCCGGCACGCTGCGGCTGTCGAAGCTGGTGGCCTTCTACGACGACAACGGCATCTCCATCGACGGCCACGTGGAAGGCTGGTTCACCGACGACACACCACAGCGTTTCGAGGCCTGCGGCTGGTATGTGATCCCCAAGGTGGATGGCCACGACCCGAAGGCGGTGGAGTTGGCGCTCATTGCCGCAAAAGAGCAGGCCCGCCGTCCTGATGGAAAACCCACGCTCATCTGCTGCCAGACCGTGATTGGCCAGGGCTCGCCCAACAAGGCCGGTACACACGAAGTGCACGGCGCCGCGCTCGGCGCGGCCGAGGTGCAGGCCACCCGCGACGCACTGGGCTGGACCGCAGCACCCTTTGAAGTACCGACCGATGTGTCGCGGGCCTGGCACGCGGTGGACCGTGGGCAGGCGATGGAGGCCGAGTGGCGCTTGCGCTTTCACGCCTACCGCGCCGAGTACCCGATGGAGGCCGCCGAATTCGAACGCCGCATGGCCGGTGAACTGCACGCCAGCTTCGCGCCCGCGTTGCGATGCGGTGGCCACGCGCAAGGCCAGCCAGAACGCGCTGGACGCGCTCAACACCCTGGTGCCCGAGTTCTTCGGCGGCAGCGCCGACCTCACCGGCTCCAACCTCACCAACTTCAAGGGCTGCGTGAAAGCCGGGCGCGACCAGTGGGGCAACCACCTGAGCTATGGCGTGCGCGAATTCGGCATGGCGGCCATCATGAACGGCATGGCACTGCACGGTGGCCACATCCCGTACGGCGGCACCTTCCTCACCTTCAGCGACTACAGCCGCAACGCCATCCGCATGGCCGCGCTCATGAAGCTGCGGGTGATCCACGTGTTCACGCACGACAGCATCGGCCTGGGCGAAGACGGGCCCACCCACCAGTCGGTGGAGCACGTGCCCAGCCTGCGCATCATTCCGCAGCTCGATGTGTGGCGCCCGGCCGACGGGCTGGAAACCGCCGTGGCCTGGGCCAGTGCCATCGCGCGCAAGGACGGTCCCACGGCCCTGTGCCTGTCGCGCCAGAACCTGCCGCGCCTGACCGATGCGTCCATGGTCGAGAAGATCCGCATGGGCGGCTACGTGCTGGCCGAAGGTCCGGATCCCAGGGCCATCATCGTGGCCACCGGTTCCGAGACCTCGCTCGCCATCGAAGCGCACCAGGCGTTGGCAGCACAGGGCATCAGTACCCGCGTGGTGTCCATGCCCTGCACCAACGTGTTCGACCGGCAACCACGCAGCTACCAGGACAGCGTGTTGCCGCTGCACCTGCCCACGGTGGCGGTGGAAGCCGCACACCCCGATTTCTGGCGCAAGTACGTGGGCCGCACCGGCGCGGTCGTGGGCATCGCCAGCTTCGGCGAATCGGCGCCGGCGAAGGCGCTGTATGCGCACTTCGGCATCACCACCGAGCGCGTGTGCGAAGAGGTGAAGGGCCTGCTGGCATGACACGCGCCTTCGACCTCATCCTCTTCGACCTCGATGGCACGCTGATCGAGACCGCGCCCGAGATTGCCGACGCGGTCAATGACACGCTGGTGCAGTTCGGCCTGCACGCAGTGACACAAACCCAGGTGAACGACTGGATCGGCCACGGCACGCGCGAGTTGCTCATCTCGGCCCTGGCCGACCGCCGCCACACCACCACCGACGCGGTGCGCCACAGCGCCGATTTCCCCACCATCGAAGTCGCGTTTGGCGGGCACTACCAGCAACGCTGCGGCACCCGCAGCCACCTCTACCCGCACGTGCGCGAGACCTTGCAGGTGCTGCGTGATACGGGCGTGAAGCTCGCCGTGGTGACCAACAAGGAAGGCCGTTACACCCAGACCGTGCTCGACGCGCACCAGCTCGCGCCGATGTTTGACCGGGTGATCAGCGGCGACACCTTGCTGGTGAAAAAGCCCAACCCGGCCGCCGTGCACGACTGCCTGAAGCGCTTCAACGTGAAGGCCGAGCGCGCGCTCTTTGTGGGTGACTCGTCCATCGACGTGGCCACCGCGCGCAACGCCGGCGTGGCCGTGTGGGCGCTGCCCTATGGCTACAACATGGGCGAGCCCATCGAGGCCTGCCACCCCGACCGCGTGATCGCCGATTTCTCCGCCTTGCTGATCTGACCCACCCGACCGACGAAAGAACTCTCATGGCCCTCATCGCGCTTCGCCAACTGCTCGACCACGCCGCCGAACACCACTACGGCGTGCCCGCGTTCAACGTGAACAACCTGGAGCAGATCCAGGCCATCATGCAGGCGGCGGACGCGAGCAACGCGCCGGTGATCCTGCAGGCCAGCGCCGGGGCGCGCAAGTACGCGGGTGAGCCGTTTCTGCGCAAGATGGTCGAGGCCGCGATCGAGATGTACCCACACATCCCCATCGTCATGCACCAGGACCACGGCGCCACACCGGCGGTGTGCCAGCAGTCGATCCGCAGCGGCTTCAGCAGCGTGATGATGGACGGCTCGCTGATGGAAGACGCCAAGACCCCCGCGAGCTACGACTACAACGTGGCCGTGACGCGCGAGGTGGTGAAGTTCTCGCACGCGGTGGGCGTGTCGGTGGAAGGGGAGCTGGGTTGCCTGGGCTCGCTGGAAACCGGCGAGGCCGGTGAAGAAGACGGCGTGGGGGCCGAAGGGCACCTCACACACGACCAGATGCTGACCGACCCGCAGCAGGCCAAGGACTTTGTGGCCCATCGGCACCAGCCACGGCGCCTACAAGTTCACCCGCCCACCCACCGGCGACATCCTGGCCATGGACCGCATTGTTGCGATCCACCAGGCCATCCCCAACACCCACCTGGTCATGCACGGATCGAGCAGCGTGCCGCAGGAGTGGCTGTCCATCATTCGTGAGCACGGCGGCGATATCAAGGAAACCTACGGCGTGCCGGTGGAAGAGATCGTGCGCGGCATCAAGAGCGGTGTGCGCAAGGTCAACATCGACACCGACATCCGCCTGGCCATGACCGGCGCCATGCGCCGCACCATGGCAAAGAATCCCGGCGAGTTCGACCCGCGCAAGTTTTTCAAGGACGCAACCACCGCGGCCAAGGAGATCTGCCAGGCGCGTTTTCAGTCGTTCGGCTGTGCCGGCATGGCGGGCAAGATCGTGCCGCTGCCGCTGGAGAAGATGATCGCGCGGTACGCCTGAGGACTCAACACAGGACATGGGAGGACCATCATGAGCAAACGTTTTCTGAGGTGGGCCGAGGCATGGATCGAGGAACACATCCCTCCCGGCGCCAATCCCGACATCGAGAGCCATGAAGCCAGGGCGCAGCGGCTCTCCGAGACGCTGTTCGCCGAGGCGGCTGTGGCCGGCTTCACCAACGCAGAGGCCGAGGAAGAGCGCCAGCGCGTTGCGCCCCTGGTGCTGGCCGCGGTCTCGGACAGCACCGACTTCGACATCAATGCCTACCATCTCAAGTTGCAACTGGCACAGGAGAA
>LNFM01001278.1_pt1 | contig 57965 bp, 53 predicted proteins | sample 596031 | NCBI WGS metagenome assembly LNFM01 (sample SAMN04254537, study PRJNA301005) | activated carbon metagenome | isolation source: dual media filters at the Ann Arbor, Michigan drinking water treatment plant | place: USA: Ann Arbor | reverse complement strand
CCGAAACCCGCTCAATTTTGTCCAGGTTATCCCAAATTAAAAGTCGGCGAGACTGAATCATTGTATAACCCAAACAAAACAAATGTATGCAACACCCCGTGTATTGCAAAGGAAAGGCATGCCTTTCACCAAAACTAAAAACCTTATTAGCGATGAAGTTGCTGGCCCTCCTGCTAACTGTTGCTTCTATGCAATTAACTGCCCGTGGTTTCTCACAGGGCATTAACCTCTCGGTAAAAGATACAAAGTTGGAAAACGTCTTTGCACTGGTTGAACAGCAAACTAAGTTTCGGTTTGTGTATAGCAAAGAAGCAATTTCGCTGGCCAGGCCGGTGAGTATTGAATTGAAAAATGCAAACATTACACAAGTATTGGAATTATGTTTTGCAGCACAACCACTGACCTATACGACCACTGAAAATTTTGTGGTGGTCAAACCTGTCGCTACTGTCGCCATTGCATCCAACCCTACATTGGAGTTGAAAGGAAAAGTGGTGAACGAAAATAATGAAGGTCTGCCGGGTATTACGATACAGGTAAAAGGAAGCAGGCAAATTGCTACCACTAATGAAAAGGGAGAATTTAGTTTTTCTAATATTTCCGCCTCCGCAACTTTAATTATCAGTGGCGCTGAAATCAATGTTTCCGAAGTTCCGGTAAATTCCCAAACCTATATGGTCATTAAGACGACCCAAAAAATAGGTTTGCTGGATGAATCACTCGTCGTTGGATATGGTACAACCACCCGCAGATTTAACACCGGTAGTGTTTCAAAAATAACTGCGGATGAAATCAGTCGTATGCCTGCTGAAAATCCGCTTGCCTCTTTACAAGGAAGGGTTCCCGGCCTATTGGTGACAGCAACGAGTGGCATACCAGGTTCATCTTTTATGGTACAGATCAGGGGACAAAATTCGATCAACCCAAACCCCGAAAGCATTTTTATCAATCCATTCGATCAACCTCTATTCATTATTGATGGAGTACCCTTTGCTCCACAAAATGAAAATATCAACCAATATAGTTCTGCTGCGTCGCCTGGCCAGGGTGAATTGTATAATAATGCTTCTGCAGGGATGAGCCCATTTCAGAGTATCAACCCTGCAGATATAGAAAGTATCGAAGTTCTCCGTGATGCGGATGCAACGGCTATTTATGGTTCCCGTGCTGCCAATGGTGTTATTCTAATTACAACCAAAAAAGGGAAGGCTGGTAAAACAAAATTTATGGTGTCTGCCCAAACTGGTGTCAGTCATATCACCCGTTCCATGCGCATGATGTCCACGGAAGAATATTTATCCATGCGGAAGGAAGCATTTGCAAATAATAATGTCATTCCAAATGGTACTCCCGGAACCGCCGGTTATGCTCCTGACCTGACCATATTTGATAATGACCGTTACACCGATTGGCGAAGATATTTTCTTGGAGGTTCCGCCAATTCATCGAATATCAATTTATCCTTATCGGGTGGCAGCAGCAGTACACAATTTTTATTGGGAGCTGGTTATAGTAATGAGTCCAATATATTCCCCGGTGAATTTGGAAGTCAACGGGGATCATTCAATTTAAATGTAAGACACCGTTCTGTTAACCAGTTATTCCAGGTAGAGATGTCTGCCAATTTTTCCTATAGTCAGAATAATACGCCCGGGTCTGTTAATATTCTAACTGCATTTACATTACCGCCAAATTATCCCTCCTTGTTAGATGACAATGGCGAAATTAACTGGACTTATAAGGGCATAACGCTGGATCAAAATCCCCTTGGCTATTTAAAGCAAAGTTATTTGAGTAAAAATTATAACCTCATCAGCAAACTGTTACTGAGCTATGAAATTTACAAAGGCCTGGTCTTTAAAATAAGTTTGGGTTACAATAATTTAAATGGACGAGAAATTTCCAGGCTACCCCGTTCCAGTTTTAATCCAAATTCTACGCAAGTTTCCAGTGCCAGTTTCGGCTCGAATGATTTCTTTACGATCATAGCGGAGCCACAGGCCGACTATAAAGTTAGCATTGGCAAAGGAAGGCTACATGTACTACTCGGTGCCACTTATCAATCTAATATTAATTTAAGCAGCAGCATGACAGGAACTAATTATTCCAACGATGCATTAATGGGTAGTATTTCGGCAGCTGCAAATAAAACCGCAAGTAATGCTAACAGCGAGTATAAATATGCAGGTGTATTTACCCGCATAAATTATATCCATCAGAAGAAATATATTTTTAACCTTAGTGCCCGGCGGGATGGCTCAAGTCGATTCGGACCCGGCAGGCAATTTGGGAATTTTGCCTCCGCAGGTATTGGTTGGATCTTTTCTGAAGAACCTTCTTTCCAAAAATTATTCCCATTCCTTAGTTATGGTAAATTAAGGTCGAGTTATGGATTGACCGGCAGTGATGCAATTGGTAATTATCAATATTATTCCAGATGGGGAATCAGCCTTGCACCTTACCAATCAGTAACGGGTTATGTTCCACAAAATTTATACAACCCTGATTTTAGCTGGTCAACGACCCATAAATTCGAAGCAGCGGTTGAACTCGGTTTCTTGCAGGATAGGGTACTCTCTACCATTGCCTGGTATCGTAACAGGAGCGGTAACCAATTAGTCAATTATAATCTACCTGCTCAAACAGGATTCAGTAGCGTTATTGCGAACTTTCCTGCCACGGTACAAAATAGCGGAGTTGAAATCACTGTAACAACAAACAATATAAGGAGGGAGAATTTCTCCTGGTCAAGCAATTTCAATATCTCCTTTGGCAGAAACAAGCTGGTTTCTTTTCCGGGTATCGAAAGCTCTTCTTATGCAAGAGAATATAATGTTGGCGAACCTTTATCCGTGCTGAATACTTTTCATTTTCTTGGAGTGAATCCTGCTACCGGTTTATTTGAATTTAATTCAGTTAATGGCGCCACATCCAACCCGACTGCATTCCGGGATTATATAATGTCAGGTAATACGAATCCTGAATTTTCCGGAGGACTATCGAATTCAATAAGCTGGAAAGGTTTTCAGTTCGATCTCTTTTTGCAATTCACCAAACAAAAAGGACGTAACTACCTTGGACAAGTTTATCAATCTATTCCGGGAACTTTTGGGAATCAGCCCGCTGTTTTATTATCCCGGTGGCAACAACACGGAGATGTATCTTTTTTTCAAAAACTCACCCATTCCAACAGCGGCGCAATAGCGGAAGCTGCAAAAAAAATTCGCAATGCAGATATTGCATTCAGTGATGCTTCCTTTCTCCGTGTGAAGAATCTTTCTATTTCCTATAACCCACCCGCTCCATTTTTAAAAAAGTTCAAGGTGGAAGGCTGTCGCTTTTATATACATGCACAAAATCTATTTACCCTCACCTCTTATAAAGGCAACGATCCGGAGACCATGAGTTTTTATTCTCTTCCACCGCTGCAAACTATTGTTGGCGGTATTCAATTAACCTTTTAATTAAAGAAATGAAAAACTATAAACTAATTTTCACAACAGCTTTGGTTGTAACACTCTTGTCTTCGGTCTCCTGTAAAAAAATATTGGAGGTGGACCTACCCAATAACCAATTGGTAACAAATGCTGTTTTTGCGGACAGTTCAAACGCCGTGAGTGCCATATCCGGTATCTATTCAGAACTGATGGGATTATCAACTATTCCCAGTGTAGGAAATGGGTTAATAACTATCTACACGGGGCTGACAGGGGATGAATTATTTCCTACCGGGGTGAATGCCTCCGACAATGAATTTTATTTAAATGCTATATCGCCGGATAATGGAAACAATTATAATTTTTGGTTACAATCCTACCGGATCATTTACCAGGCGAATGCCTGCCTGGATGGTTTAACCAATTCAACGGGGTTAAGTAGTTCTTTGCGCAATCAACTTGTGGGAGAATGTAAATTTCTACGTTCGTTTCTCTATTTCAATCTTGCCAATTTATTCGGCGATGTTCCTTATGCGACCAACATTGATTATAACAATAATGCGAAGCTCGCAAGAATAGATAAGGATACTTTGTTTGGTATACTTATCGGGGACCTGCTTGATGCGAAAGAACTGCTCGCTGAGAATTATGTTAGTGCTCAAAGAGTCAGAGCTAACAAGATGGTAGTTGCTGCTTTACTGGCGAAGATTTATTTGTATAGGGAACAATGGCCGCAAGCGGAACTTCATTCATCGATGGTGATTGAATCCCCGCAGTATATATTAGAAAGCAATCTCTTAAATGTATTTCTTGCGAACAGTAAAGAAGCGATCTGGCAGCTACGCCCAATTCAGCCAGGCTATAATACGGCAGAAGGCCAGCTTTTTAATCCATCAGCTGCTGCATCTATCCGTCCAAAGTATGCACTTACCAACTCCTTATTAAATGCATTTGAAGCAAATGATAAAAGAAGAGTGAATGACACCTGGATGAAACTTAAAGTAGTGAGTGGTCAGTCCTTTTATTATCCGTATAAGTATAAGTTAAGGTCAGATAATAATAATAACAACCCGGCAGAATACTATATGGTCTTTCGCCTTCCTGACCTGTTGCTCATCAGGGCTGAAGCGAGAGTACAGCAAAATAAAATTAGTAATGGTTTAGGTGATATAAACCTTGTGCGCCAACGTGCAGGACTACCCATTTTATCTACGACTGATAAGCAACAATTGCTGGATCAGATCTTTCATGAAAGGAGGATAGAATTATTTGCAGAATGGGGACAGCGTTGGTTTGATCTCCACCGGGCAAAAAAAGCAAATGCAGTATTGGGAATTACCAAAGCTCCCAATTGGCAACCGCATGATTCTTTATTCCCGATCCCGTTTTCCGAATTGCAGCGGAACCCGTTCCTGGTTCAAAATGCAGGATATTAATTTGAATTCAAATGATGAAAAAAATAGGTAGGACAATTTTTGTCTGGGGCATGCTATTGCATTTTACCACCGGACGTGCACAGTCAACTATTGAACTGCAAAAAGGGGATACATTACCTGCATTATCACTGAACCTGCAAAAAGGAGATTCAATGTACAAAGGGAATCTAAAAAATTTTGCCGGAAAAATTCTATTGCTGGATTTCTGGGCTGTTCATTGCCTGGATTGTATCGCTTCCTTACCAAAGTTGTACGCTTTGCAAAATAAATTCAAAGATGAGTTGAAAATTTTAGTTGTCACCACTAATAGCCAGCAGGAAGTACAATATCTATGGAAAAAATTTAAAGATAATGAGCAAGCGAGGGAATGGGTCAACGCCGGCAAACAAATGACTTTTGTTTATAACGATACCTTGATCCAACAGTATTTTAAACCTCCCAGTTTGCCTTCTCATGCGTGGATCGACAAAGAGCAACGCTTCATAGCACTTGCTTATGCGAGTTCGACCAATAGTAAAAATATAAAAGCATTGTTGAAAGACGAAGCGATCCGGTTGGATGAAATGGCGATCATAAATATAGATCCTGATAACCCGTTAAGCTGGATACAATCCACGGGCGAAAACCCGGCACCCGTCATTCCCTTGAGTTATTCGATGTTTACACCACATATTGAATTTGGAATGGGCGGCGCCCGTTTTCTAAGAGAAGTAAAAGATAGCATCTCAAAATTAGCCAAAGAAGTGAAAATTTTAAACAGCCCTATATTAGAGCTATACCGGTATGCCTATAAAGGTGCTGCTGGATTCCGGGGCTTCATTCCCTATGACAGAATACTTATTGAATCTTCAAGGAAGGAAGAATTTTATTTTACCGGTGTGCAACAAGAATATCCAGCATGGGCGAAAAACCACACTTATTGTTTTGGCTTGCAATTGCCTCCCGGATGTAAAGAGAATGCTTTAGAAATTATGCAAACAGACCTGGACCGGTTTTTTAATTTGCATACCAGGATTGAAAAGCGTTCCGTTAAATGTTTTGTATTTAAAAAGTTGGCAGATTTTAAAAGCACCGAAATGGTGGGAGGGGCGAGGCAGCGCGTCAAGATCATGAAGGAAGGTAAATTATATTATGTCTTACAAAATGTTGGACTGCCCTTGCTGTATTCGACAGTTAGTGGTGTCATTTATGCCATGGATAAATTCAAGCTAGTGTTGAATGAAACGGATAATGAAGGAATAGTGAATATGCAGATAGCCTGGAATGAAGATAAAAAAGAAATTTCATTGCCTTCTTTACAAACTGCTTTGAGAGCACAGGGTTTAGAACTGGTTGAAGAATTCAGGGAAGTTTCATTACTTGTAATAAGTGATAGAAAATAAACTAAGAGAGCGGGTACTACTCTCTTAGTTTATCTTGCATTTTAAGGCGTACCTCTTTCTCTTCCAATTACTGTTGGAGTTTTTGGATTGGCACCATCATTATCATCCAAAACCGCATCTTGCTCTTCTTCCAGGATCAATACATCACCCGGGCTAAATCTAACCATGCAATTATAACCAGTACCCGAACAGCCGGATGAGGGAGCTTCTGGTCCGTAATAAACAAAGGTCGCATTTTCATTGGTGAATGCAGATTCATCGCCTTCACCACTGCTGATCGAAAACCAATAATAATTATCCAGGGACATGGCGGCTTTCTTAGCGGGAGCAATGAAAGCACTGAAGCCAATGGCCAGTACTACTGCGAACAATCCTAATAAATACTTTTTCATGATTGATAATTTAGTTGATTAAAATTTGCCTACTATCTTACAGGTGTTCGGCTGCTCCTGATTATTGCAATAAAGCGTTGAATGAATTTTAAGTAAAGTAGAGCGGCCAATCCGGCCCGGATTTACCAAACGGGATAACCAGTTGTTCATTCGGTCGTAATTCTCCTAAAAATCCCGATTGATAAATTGGAATTACCACTTGAATGATAGCGTGGCATGGCCAGAAATTTACTTTGAAGCATGGAGCAAGTCCTGCATTTTTTACAACAGTTCCACCCACTGTCGCCCGCACTCCAGGATCACCTGTTCTCCGTAATGACACTGCGTGAATTGAACAAAAAAGAATTTTTACTGAAGGCAGGTCATGTCTGCCGTCATGTATATTTTATCGAACAGGGATTACTTCGAAGCTTTTATTTGAAAAGAAATACAGAGGTATGTTCCGCCTTCATGAAAGAACAAGATCTCATTGTTTCGCTGGAAAGTTTTCATACCCGTACGGCAAGTCATGAATTTATACAGGCACTGGAAGATTCCCGTCTCTGGTGCATCAGCTATGAAGATCTTTATTATATCTATCGTACCTATCCTGAATTCAACTGGACCGGCAGAGAGTTGTTACAAAATTATTACCGGCTTACCGCGAAACAATTATTTGGATTACGCATGCAACAGGCCACCGAAAAATATGCATGGCTGCAAGAGCATTATCCTGAATTTTTATTGCGTATTCCTGCTAAATACTTAGCGTCGTGGATCGGTATGAGTGAAGTGATGCTGAGTAAAGTAAAGGGTCAGCGAATTTCTTAAAATAGTTTAATGCGTATGCGGGATTTGTGACCGTACATTTATTTTATTCAATTTAAAAAAATAATCTATTCCGTCCCTGGTCAACTGATTTACATCTTAAGTTTTGGTTGGTGACCTGCTCTCTTCCCATTGCCCCGTAAGGCACATGCGGAGGGGAGCTTTTTTAAATCTATGGTTAACTTTTCTGTTCCTACATCTAAGGAAATTGCTGAGCAAGCCCGTAATTTAATTTTAGCTGACCTGCGCTGTTATGATTCGATCCCTGCGCTGGCGAAAAAGATCGGCACCAATTCCCACACACTCAAAAATGTTTTCCGTGCGTCATATGGTGAATCGGTGTTTCAATTCTCGCGAAGGGTGCGGATGGAAAAGGCGAAGGAATTGTTGTTGTCTACTAATTATACGATCGCTACTATCGCGGATCTCGTGGGGTATACGGAAGGGGTGAATTTCCAGGCGGCTTTCAAGACCGTGGTGGGGGTGAACCCAGGGGAGTTTAGGAGGCGAGGGGTGAATGATGAGTGGGGAGTTAATGTTGAATTAGGAATGGTGAATGCCCAGGATTCCTAAAAAGTGAGGTGATTGCTGAAAGATTGAGAATATATAAAGACAACTGTGAACATATTCTAAGCCCTTGCATTCCATACAGGGGCTTATTTTTATTATACTCGTTGTCTTGTTATTTAATCAATCTTTCAGCGGCGTTTGGATTGTCTCTTTTGGTTTTATTTTTTGCGGATGCCATGAAGGGGAATAGAAGTAGAAAATTTAGTTATTTTTCGATTGCCTCTACTATAATTAAAGAAACCAGATAATGATATTGCATTATCAGCAATAACACCTTATCAGGTAGAGTCAGCATCTTATCAAATTAAAAGCATTCAATAGCATAATAAATTAACTTTATTCATAAATTATGCAAATCGAAAAATTCGAAAAACTAATTTTTTTTTTAACCAGGTCAAGAATTCGCTTACACTTGCTTTTTTGGTTTTGTGTAATCGGCGGTTATATATTGGTACAGCCTGCTCTCCCTGAAAAATATGGGTGGAAGATTTTTATCTTCATGTTATTTATCAAATTTTTACTTGTGGTGGCAATGGTTTATATCAACCTGTATGGTTTGATACCTTTATTTATTTACAAAAAAAAGAAGGTGTTTCTATATATACTGGTCTTTTTGCTCAATAATTTATTATTTGCAGTACTTCTTTATTTTGCTGACGATGCATTTATGCAATCTGTAATCAAACCTGGTGATGAAATAAGAAGCAGCAGCGATAAGATCTATTATTTTATTACACAGTTTGTCAGCAATTTTTGGTACTTAGGAAGTACAACTGCATTAAAATTTACCAAACAGCATTTTTATCAGCAGATAGAATTAAATAAAATCGAAATCACAAAACTTCAAACCGAAGTAAAATACCTTATCGCACAGATAAACCCTCATTTTTTATTCAATGCAATCAACACCATATATGTTCAAATAGATCGCCAGAATAAAAATGCACGAGAAACAATTACAAAATTTTCTGAGATGCTTCGCTATCAGTTATATGAATGCAATGTTCCTGCCGTAAGTCTTGCTAAAGAAATTGACTACATACAGAACTATGTGGATATACAGCGACTACGTAAAAGTGAAAGGCATCGGGTTGCTTTTAACTATCCTTCCCATACTGAAGATATATATCTACCACCCTTGTTATTTATAGGTTTTGTTGAAAATGCATTTAAGTTTATAAGTAATGATAAGCATAGAGACAACTTTGTGTTAATTGATATGAAAATTCAAGAAAAAAAACTTTCATTTAGAGTTGAGAACACTATTTTGAGCAATGGCAATATCACCAATCAATCGGTAACAGGTGGAATTGGGTTACGCAATATCAAACGAAGGCTGGAATTACAATTCAAGGGAAAGCATGAGCTTACAATTGAACCTGGTAGTGATCATTTTATTATTAATCTTCAATTGGAAATGGAATGAAGTTACGAGCAGTGATAATTGATGACGAACCGCTGGCCCAAAAGGGTTTGGAAGACCATATTAATGAGACTTGGTTTTTGGAACTGGCTGGCAAAGCCGAGGACCCTATAGAAGCTCTTGAAATACTTACCACTCAGAATATTGACATTGTATTTCTCGATATAGAAATGCCCAAAATGTCCGGGATTACATTCTTGGAAACTCTAAAAAAAGCGCCAATAGTTATAATTTGTTCTGCCTATGCGGAGTATGCTCTTAAAAGTTTTGAACTTGAGGTGCTGGATTATTTATTAAAGCCAGTCACATTTGAAAGATTTACTAAGGCAGTAGTAAAGGCAAGAGAATTTTACGAATTGAAAAAAAATGGCAAGCAGGAAATTTATCTAAAGTCAGAATATTTCTTTGTTAAATGCAACCAGAGAATTGAGAAAATAAATTTTGCAGACGTGAATTATTTTGAAGCTATGGGGAACTATGTTACGATCCATACCACTGCAAAAAAATTTATTACTTATATCACATTGAAAGGTATAGAAGAGTACCTTCCAAAAGACTTCTATATCAGAATTCATAAATCATACCTGGTGCCAATTGATAAAATAAATAGTATTGATGAATACGACATCAAGGTAGCAGATGTTATTCTGCCTGTTAGCAGGAACTACAAGGATGAACTTATTACAAAAATTAATAAAAAGCTATTTAAACGTAATTAATAATTTTACTGTTTGTCATTTTGCCGATTTAACACTATTGTCATTTCATTTCACAAATTTCTGTTTGATATCTTTACTATTGGGCCTTTCTTTCCATCTCTTTAAAAGGTTGTTTCAAGTAGAAATACCAGCACTTTATCAAAATATAATTATCTATTCACTTTTTTGTATCAACTTAGTTTAGACAAGATAAGTAAGTTGGAATAAAACAGTAATTCAATGAATCGGAAGTATTTAGCAGCGGCTCTGCTTTTAGTTTTTATTAACACTACCAGATGCACCTCACAAAATAAAGATTCAAAGAATTTTAGGTCGGCTGGCGAAAACACTGTTGGTCGGTCATTAGAAAACCGGGAGTTTGTATATAGTGGAATAGAAAAACTAATAAATAGTATAGATACTAGCTCAGGCTGGACGCTGACAGGCCAAAAGCTCCTATTAACAGGTATAGTATATCTTCCTGATGGCATTACTCCTGCCACCGATGTTCTGGTTTATTATTATCAAACCAATACGGAGGGCAGATATATCCATAAGCCTGAAGAAAAACGCAGTATGGTTCCCAATAATCTAGGGCAAACACATGGTTATATCAGGGGTTGGGTAAAAACTGATAGTAATGGTAAATATTCAATCTACACGGTGAGGCCAGGCCCATATCCCGATGGCACAGAATTAGCCCATATTCACCTTACAGTGAAGGAACCCAATAATATTCCAGAGTATTACATTGATGATATTGTTTTTGATGATGATCTGCTGATGACCACCAAAAAAAGAATTAAAATGGAAAACAGGGCTGGCACAGGCGTAGTAAGACTAATTGAAAAGGATCAACTTTCCATTGGCGAGAGAAATATTTTCTTGGGTCTTAATATCCCCAATTACCCCAGAGAAAGCGGTTCTGTAGTTGATAATGGGAAGAAGCCTGGAGAAGATATTATTTCATTTGCACCATACCATGCCTGGGGTCCTGATAAAGGATCAAGAGCTTGTCCTGTATGCAAGTATGGAAGATACCATGGCATTCTCTATTTTGTTGGCAATAACCCTAACTGGGCTGAAATTAAGGAGTGGTTAAAATTTCTGGAAGTAGAAGGTATAAAAAGAGACAAGTTTCTGAAAGTTTATTTTATTTATGGCAGCAATAATGGTTACAATAAACAAACAAGGCAAGCTGAATTGGAAAATCTTGGGAAGGAACTTAATATTGTAAGGACGGCTTTAACTTATGTGCCTTCTTTTTCTGATGTTGAATCAGATGTGTACCTCACTAAAATTGATGCAAATACCAATAACACATTCCTTCTTTATAAAAGGAGCAATATCATTGGCAAATACGTCAATTTAAAACCTACTCAACAAAATTTTAATATGCTTTTACAAAGGCTTGATGAAACTATCAATGAATACTTCAAATTGTAAACGTTTTTTAAATCAGACCATGCATAGAAAGCTGCTTTTATTAATTGCTATATTGTTCTTTTCAAAAGATGTAAAACCTCAACCGAATCAGGATTTACACCTGTTTGTTTATAATGTTGGATTCAATGGTTTAACAGCAGGTATAGGCTCAATGATTAATAAATCAAAAAGCACCAAACTGCATACAGCTTTTATTCAGGGACTTTGGAAAGGCAGCGTAGGAGGTCTCTTCATTTATGCAGGTAAAAAAACTACCTATTTAATTAATAAGGAAAAGACCTATTTGTATGGCTGGCCCGCTAAACTTATACATTCAGTAGGCTTGTCTGTTACTGAGAATGCTGCACTTGCAAAACCTGCTTTTGCCAATTACCATATAAATTTGGGCTTAACAAGGCTTGACTTCAATTTAGAAAAAAAGTCAAAAATTCAGGTAAGAATTCTTCCTGTCAGTTTGATTACTATTCTTTTTGGTTTTAAAGAGGGTCGCAGGTTTGACTTTGATAAAACCATCAGAACAGGTGAAACTATTTTTACACATCCAACAAATACACTTCTTCAAAATAGATTACTCGGTGATTTTACAGAAGCATATAGTTTAGGTGGTTGTTTAGTATTTGCAAAAGATGTTAGTGAGCCATTTCAGTTATTTTCTCACGAACTGGTTCATCAATTTCAATATAGAGAGAACATGATCTTTAGTACTTGGTTACCTAAACAAAATAAAAGGGCTTCAACTCAAAAATCCAAAAAAGGCATATTCAAATATTTTTATCCTGAAGTTCCAAGCTTTTGGCTTGTCTATGTTGCAGATGGGATTCAACCTCCGCCCAATTATTTTAAAAACTTCTATGAATTTGAGGCTGAGCGTTTCTCAACCAACAAGTATGTACCAAGGTAAATGGCTAACCATTAAAAACAGAGCAATGGAAAATAGAATTTCACCAACAAAATTTATAGCATCACTTTCAAAAATGAGACAAAGGAGTAAAATCCTACTGATCCATTTTTCTTTTTTTGTAATCTGTATTTCTAAAATTTACAGCCAGCAAATATTCAAACCAGTACCAGATAGTTTGGCAACCCTTTATAAATACGATCTTGAAAAGAATTTTTTTAAATCAGAGGCGGAGTTTAGAAAATACCTGAATAATTTTAACAATAGGATTGTAAGTTATAAACGAAACCTAAATAAACAGGCGACAGTACAAAATTTGGAGGAATTAATCCAAGAACTTAGTCAGCTAGAATATGATTTTCGAAAAATGGATTTGTATCTTTTTTTGCAGTACGCTACAAACACTACTAATCAAAGTGCTTTAGTTTTAGAAGATTCCATTTATGATGTAATGCTGACACAGCGGAGTATGTATCGAAATTATATTAGAGCGGTGCCGCACAAAACGCTGAATAGTGTGTTGGCATTGCCAACAATGAAACCATATGCATATTATGTAAACGGCATCATTAATAATAGAATTCATGAACTATCTCCATCAGAAACAGACCTGTTAAAATCCTTTAATTATCTTAAAAACAACCGGTATTATGATAATTTAATTAACTCAATAGCAACTGATATAATATATAGTGCTACTGACACTTTCGATTTATTTAATGACATGAAAGCCTGGCAAAATCATCCAGATGAAAGTGTAAGAGCAGAAGGCGAACAAAAATTGTATAAAGCATATTCAACAGTAGCAAGCCCGCTGGGTTATCAGTATATTCAAATGATAAAAGGTTTGAATGCATTTTCCGTTGCAAAAAAATACAAGAATCTTATACAGGAGAATTGCGATAAACTCTCCTTGTATGATACTACTTTGCAAACAATCTTTAGAGGAATAGAAGCCAACTCATCTTTCGCAAAAAAACATTCACGACAACATAAAAATGATTTGAAGCGGTATTCAATAACGGAAACAACAGAAATACTTTTAAATAGTTTTCAGGAACTAGGTAATGATTACTATTCCCAGGCTCGTCAGTTGCTTAATCCTCGTAATGGAAGGCTTGACATTGTTGGAGGAAAAAACAGAATGGGAATGCAGGGTGTAGCAAGCGTATATCCTATAGATGTCAGTATTTTTTATGCAAATAGTTATGAGGGATATTTTATTGATTTGATGTTAATTTCTCATGAAGCCGGTCATGCTGTTCAAGCTTCCTTAATGAATGAAAACAAGGTTTCCTTATTGAATGGGTCCGGACCAGGGTATTTTACCGAGTCTTTTGGAAAATTTAATGAACTATTGGTTTCATACTACTTATATGAAAATGCAAAAGATAGCATTGAGCAAAATTTTTATTTGTCAAAATATATAGAAAGGCTTTTTGTTTTATTCGGAAGTGCTGAAGAGGCTGCTATTGAGTACAATCTTCTACAAGGGATCATTAAAGAAAATATAACTAAACCTTCTGATCTTGATAGTATTACGTTTTTAATTGGAAGCAAATACCGTGACTACACGAAAACACCTGAACAAAAAGTGTTTTGGATGAGGCTTGAAACAAATTTCAAAGCTCCAATGCATAATATTAATGACATGGTAGCCTCCCTTTTAGCGATTCGATATTTTCAGCAATTTCTAAATGATAAAAAATCATTTTCAGCAAAGTATAATCGCTTTCTAAAGAACGGGTATACTGATAGTCCTTCAAATTTACTAAGAGACTTTATGGAAATAAATATAAATGATGTAAACTTTTGCCCTGATGTTATTGAATTTATTAAATCTGAATTGTTAAAGCTCAACAAATAAAATTCTTAGTATGAAATTATTTCCCCTATTTTGCCTTGCTGTAATTTGCATTTTCGGATGCAGAGCGAAAAAGACTCAGTCGAATTTAGAAATTAAAACGGCTATACAAAGTCAATTAGATAAATGTGTGGAGGCTGTAAATACAAAGAATATTAATTTATACATGGACTTAATACCTCCTGATTTTGTGATTAAAGATCAGAGTGGTGAAATTATAACCCGTGAAAAGCAGAAAGAATACACACTTAGAGATTGGGCTATCATTGACACCACTTTAAATAACAAGTTTATTGTGGATAGTATTCAGGCATACGGTGACAGTGCAATTGCCCATACCTCTCAAAGATGGGAAAGAGTAATGTTTCGCCAGGACGGTAAAACAAAAGATACAATTATTACTACTCAAAAGCACATTGAAACATGGAAAAAAACATCCAGTGGGTGGCTAAATTATGATGTAAAAGAACTCGGTGGTGAAGTTTTTATTAATGGCATATTGTACAAAGAATAAGTGGATTTGATGTAAGGTTATTGTCACAAATTAATATTGGAAAAAATGAAATATATAAGGAAACAAATTTAATTAATACAATAGTAGAATAAACACAACACACAAATAACTAGGATTTCGTTGCAATTAACGGGCATGCAATAAATAGATGTTGAACGAAACCGGTCGAGTATTTGGCTGTCTTATTTTATATTGTCTTGACCCGATTTGTTGTTCAGCTCTTTTAATCTTACGTTAACTGCCATCTTCTTCTTTAACCTTCTTGTAATTCTCTCAACATTACCACAACACTTTCTATTTCAATAGGGCATCCTTTTTTATTTTTTTCATATAAACTACACTTCATTTCATATAGTGATTTAAACTGTCAGAATCGAAATTTGTATTACTGGAACAAATAGAAAGCGAAAGTATAGTTACCCTTTTTGATACAATAGATGAAATTGATGCTTGGTCATTAGATAAAGACTTGCTGCATGATGGGAAAGAATAATATTCTGGACAAATGCAAAACCGCATTTGCGGAGTAGCTGGCAGGCTTTATGGTTATAGATATCGGGTTCTGCATATAAACATTGTGCTTCGGGAAACTTGAAATAGTACAACATAAATGTTTGCAGCAATGCAGAGCTTAATCCTTGAATAGGGTCTTTCTGAGGAGCCATGAATAAATGAATACCTGCGTCATGAGAACGGAAGGACATATGTTGACCTAATGCAGCGGTCTGTAGGCGGTAACAATCGATCCGGCAGATCAGTTGTTCATCCAATAAGCCGATAAAGGAATGTGCATCCGCATTCTTTTGTAAAGAGGAATAATGCGCTTTCAAATTATCGTTTGTGACATCCGGTTGGAAATGTAGTGGGACAGGATTGGTATTCGCCCAATACTGCAGGATCGCCATATCTTTTTTCAGATCAAGGGAACGGAAGTGGATACAATTGGATTGTCCAAATGGCACTTCGATCAGTATCCCGGATCTCGCTGGGGGTTTACAGAATAACATGGCTGCAAGCTATAAGCTGGATTGAGTTGAAAGGTTTTGAATCAGGTAAAATGAATTGTGAACCTATACACCTATGAATGAATTAACAAGTAAAACCGATAAAAATGAACTGAACTTCAGCAAGACAGAAGTGGTAGATGACGGATTACACCAACTCATGGGTGCGCATTCTTCAACTGCAACAGGAAGTTTCGGTAAAATAATTTTACAGCATTTTCAGGGAGATAACTTTACAATCGGGTATAATTCATTTCGTATACAGAGACCGGTGAAGCTGGATGAAAGTGAATGGCCGATAAAGTTTGAAAATAAATTCATTACTTTTTGGCAGGGGGTAAACCACTATAAATGGAGACAGCGCCAGTATCAGATTATTTTTGAGGGGAACACTACATCACCAACCCAACTTTATACTGCCGGCAATTATGAGATACTTTTAATTGCCTTGAGCAATGATTTATTGAAATCTTATGCTGCACATTGCCCACGGCTTGCCACATACTTTGAAAATGCAGATAAGGGTGACCCGGCAAATTTGTTAGACCGGGTAGTATTCCTGACACCCGGGATGGAACAGGCCATTTATGAGATACTAACCTATTCAATGCTGGAGGAACTCGCAGCAGATTTCTTTAAAAGAAAGGTAAATGATTTATTGGTTCACATGGTTCATCATTTGAATACCTTGGATAGTATGCCAGCCTTTGATTTGGCGGATATAAAAAAAGCAGAAGAAGTGAAGAGAATAATTGTAGCCGATTTCTCGGTCAATTATAGTGTCGAGATACTTGCCCGAAAACTGGGATTAAGCGAACAAAAATTACAAATGATCTTTAAATATTGCTATGGAGTGACAGTGGGAAAATTTTCCAAAGATCAGCGAATGAAGAAAGCGCACGAACTCCTGATGGGAACCAACGAGATTTTATTATCAATTGCATTGATGGTCGGCTACAGTGATCCCGGTAATTTCTCCACCGCTTTCAAAAATCATTTTGGCTATTCACCAGGTCATGTCCAAAAAAGATTGGGTAAACAAAGATATTCAACTAACAAGTCCGAAAACCTCGCCAGCGAAAAATACGCCCAAAGGAGTATATAACTTTAGACTCCGGATTAAACAGTAAAATAAATACCACTTTAGCGGTATTGTTAAATTCGGTTAAACAGTCTAACGTTGTTGAACCAACTAACCACCACCACCATGTATAAAAATGCAGCTTGTCTGGGAATAGCCCTTAAGTACCTGATTAGTTTATTGCTCCTATTGAGTATTCAGCAAAAATCTTTTGCCTGGTCTTTAAAAACTCATCTTTGGATTGCTCAACAAATTTTAAATGATGTAGCAGATGATGCACATGTGAATATTGATGGGAAGACCTATCTGGTTCCCTATGCAATTTATAATGCATTAAAACTCCATCCTGATAAATTCAGAATGGGCTGTCTGGGCCCCGATGTATTTCCTGATCCCTTGGTTGGACAAACCACAACACACCCCGGAGTACAAGGCGGCTGGCAAACAGATAATTGGTTACGACACCTTTTGTCCAATGCACAAACTCCCGAAGCAATTGCCTTCAGCTACGGATTTTCCGTCCATGCCAGTTCCGACATCTTTGCCCATACATACGTGAATGCATATGCAGGAGACATCTTTGAATTGACGGATCCCGAAAGAGAAGTAGAATTGCGGCATTTTGTATTGGAAAAATATATAGAAGGGCTGACACCCGTTCCGCTTGATAATGCGGGTAACCCGGTTAGCTGGACCAGTCGCTTATCAGCGCCGGCAGATTTTATAAAAAAAACACTCATCTTAAATGATGATGTATTTAAAGAAAATCTAAAAGCAAAAACCGGATTTCATCTCGGTGCGATGTATGTGGCGCAGAAGTCAGTTGCAGGAATACAAAAGGGATCACAGGCGTTGGTGGAAGAGTATTCAAAATGGGCGGCAACTTATTATAAATTACAAAATGATTATTACGGGTCCTTGGGTACTGCTCAATTAAATTTGGTTACTGCAAGGGAAGGATTGCGGATTGCAGCTGACTTATTGGAAGTAAAACAAAAAGTATTGGACGAGGCAAAAAAGGTATGGGAAAATGCAAAAGAGATCAGGGCTAAGTATCCGGCATTAATTGACGTTCAGCAAAATGCCCTTATAACACAAACAAGAATTGCCACGGAGCTGGCCAGCGCCAGTGTTCGGATATCTGCCAATGCACTTGATCGGATAGGAAGTTTGTATAGTAAGATTGGAAAACTCCGGAAAAAAATAAGTGATAAGGGTTGCGGCCGCTTGCCTCGTCCGCTGAGAGGACCTTGTAATAAGGTTGTTCGTGGACTGCTTGGAGATATCGGGGGATTAGAGGCAGATATCAGAGTATTAAATGCAAGTATCAATGCTGCAAAACAAGCAGCTGAAACGGCGGAGAATTTAAAAAAGGAGATAAATGAAAAGCTGAAGCGCTTACAAAAAGATTATAACGCAGCTGTTAATGGACTTGCTGATCGAACCTTTGAATTGGCAATAGATGCAGCCTCTGCGAATTTGCAACTACAGCAAACTGCTGTGAATAAAGCAAGGGAGGGAGTAGAAAAAGCGATTGAAGTAGTGGCGAAAGCACAGGAAGAAGTAGATAAGATCGATCCCATTGTTGACGAGATTAAAAAGCTTTACGATAAGTATAACAGCCTGACCTTGTTGATGGGGAATTGGGTGAAGGGAATTGATAAAGCAACCGAGGAATATATTCTGGCAAGCGAAAGAGCTGGAGTAAAAATGGTGAGTGGAACAGGCAACCCCCTCGATGAATATACTAAATGGCTCAGTTGTTATGGATTAGTATTTACGGGTGTTCCTATTCAATTCATGGAAGGCGGATGCTTCCTTATTGAAGAGTTGGCTAAACTAAAAGAAAAGTACGATAAACTAATTGAGCGCTTACCCGAATGGCTGCAATGGGTGGTTGCTCCAACAAAAAAAATCAGTGAGCTGATTACGGCCGAAGCAAAACCCGAAATGGAAAAAGCTTTTTTTAGTCTTACTGCATTTGTCACAGATGAAGCAACGGCTGAATTCTTAAATGTTTTAGTAAATCCCGAGAATGCTACGCTGGGTAAATTGAATGAAGTGTTCAGGGAGGATGGAACTACCAAACGACTTTTAACCTTTACAGACGTTTCTTCGGTTGTATTAAAAGATTTGAAAGTGGAGAATGGATTTTTAAATACGGAGAAATTTGGTCCTTTACGAAACTCTGTTACGCTTGCTAAATTAGCACTACTTGATCCGGCGGCGTTGAACCAATTAATAAAAAATTATGTCGGAGAATACAACTCTCCCTATTATGGGTCCACTTACTTTCGTTCCAATGAACCAAACTTTACAATTCTGCTGGATGCTGTAAAAAGTATTGATGGCAATCACCAATGGCAGGCTTTTGCCTTACCCTATCCCAGGAAAGGAGGAATCGGCCCTGGAGCCAGGAAACAAAATTATGGCTATAATTATTTTGCCGATGGTACCAGGGAGAAAGGATTTAGACTCTGGGTCGATCCCTATATTCGGGAGCGTGTTTTTTATAAATTATTTCCTCTATCAGCATTGGGAGCATTGGGTGAAATTCCAGAATTAAATGCATCCCGATATACCCACGTGGAATGTCCGCAGAATCCTTTTCCCGCCACCCAGGATGCGAATGGAAATATGTTGCACCAGGATCTGACCTGTGAAGTAGTTAGTGATCCGGGATTGGATGTTCGTGCAATTACATTTTCAACTGTAGAGGAATATTCTGCTCAATTTTTTACATGCCCCGGAAGAGAGGCGGAACAATATTATACAAGCATTGCAGCATTCGGTAGTTTGAAAAAGGCAGAACTGCTTAACAGCTCTGTTAATGCAAAGTACCCCGATATTAAAACGAAGTTGGTCAAACGTGGCGGTATCTTCAAACGCTGGCGTCTCATTATTACTGATTGCGCTTCACGGGCGAATGCAGTAGCAGCAAGGGATATTGCAATCCGGAGAAGATTTGCCAAAAAAATAAAATTATACCGGGTGAACAATCCCAGTGTTACTATTAAAGTTCTTAAGAAAAGTAAGATTGATTAACACCGGGCGAAAGAATGGTGCATGAAGAATATTTTATGCACCTTTTTAAGATCATTTTTCTGACAGGGGAGGTAGTTGGAATTGATTTCATATTTCCTATTCACAAATCTGCATGGCACAATCATAACTTACCAGGCTGAATACATTGACATATTTGTACTATCAAAATCGATAGTATATGTTGAGTGCATTCTCCTGGTATAACTTTATAGTCTTTCTTATAATTGCCAATCTCCTGTATTACAGTTTCATCTGGATCGTTTTCTACAAAGCAAAGCTGCCAGCCATTTTTGATTTCAATAGTAGAAACACATTTTCATTCCAGCAGCAGGAAGAGACAGAAGAATGGCAACCCACTATGCAGGATATAATGGAAGAATTACATGCGGTCTTCCACCGGCGCCTCAATAAAAATGAACTCACACTTGCGTTACAACTAAAATTAAAACGCTATAAACAGTGGGACGAACCCGCCTTCCGGGAAACCATCAATGCATTTATCGCAATGAAGAGCGAATCAATATGCTCCATCCATCTCAGTGAGGAAGATCAGCGTGTGCTATGGATATAGATCGGGTGGAGCGCCCAAATTTATGTACCCTATATAAAACAATCAATGAAAAAAATTTGTGTAATTCTTGTGTCTTGCTTCTTGTGCCTTGTTTCTTTATCCCAGGATGGTAATGCCGGTATCAACGAAGCCAACCAAAAAGTAAGATCCTATTTCGCCTCCGGAACCAATTTAATGTATGCCGTCGGTGCCGTACTCGGATTGATCGGCGCAGTAAAAGTCTACAGTAAATGGAACAGCGGTGATCCCGATACAGGAAAAGTTGCTGCTGCATGGTTTGGCAGTTGTGTGTTCCTTGTTGTAGTTGCAACGGTTATACGGTCATTCTTCGGAGTCTAAATTCTTAACCTATAAATCAAGTCTTATGAAAATTATTTTACTTTTATTTTTGTTCCCCACCTTCGTGAACGCCCAGTACATCGCCATCAAAGCAAGGTATACCGCAACAAGATTGGTCGATGATTTTCCCAATCCACCAAAAAGAGAAAATCGGTTGATGCTTTCATTCTACGAAGTAAATGGGGCAGGAGCGTACACACCTGTTGCCGTCACCAACTATCAGCTCTATGTATATAAGGAAGGGCTGCAATATGGAAGTCTCATAGGTGCTGTGCTTGATTCCGCAGGAAACAATTATGATCACTATAGCTTTACCGCCCCCAAAGCAGTTTCCTATTATAACTCAATGGGCGAAAGTTATATTGATTGTATCGCTGGATTGTCCACGTTATATGTCGTCAATGGGCATACATTAGATTGCGGCTGGATCGGCGTATCCTACTGGGATATCGATGGGGGCACCGGCGAAGCAATAGAACGTTTTACCGCACCAAATATAAGTTTGCCTTACTTTGCCTGGCCACATCCATACTTTGATGCACCCGGCAATATAAATTTTTGGGCACCGGTTCCCCCGACAGCACCTTACAATTTGTACAACTTTACTTGCGGTACACTGCAATATGTTAGGCGGGGTGTATTGCAGGCCGATACTTCCGATAGCGAGATCATCACCTTGCCGGTACGTTTTGCCAATGTCAACGGAAATATAGACGCTGCAAACAGGGCCACTATATCCTGGACCAATTTAACCGAATCAAACGTTGCGGTATATGAAATAGAGCGTTCAACAGATGGGATCAATTTCCAAAAGATCGGAACAACTTTGGCATCTTCAAATGCAGGTGGAAGCGCAACCTATGATTTTTCCACTACCCAGCTTGATAATAAAAATTATTACCGCATCAAAGCAGTTGAAATGGATGGCACCATATATTATAGTGTCATCATAACCATCTCACAGCTCACGGCTCAAGGCTTGCAGCTATTTTCTATATATCCCAACCCCGTTACTAGTAATGAACTGAATATTCGTTTAGAGAATGCCGAAGCAGGTCGTTATATTTTTTCAGTAGTCAGTAGTAGTAACCAACGCCTCAAACAGAAAATGATCATTTATGAAGGAGGAACATTGATCCGCCGTATCGATCTAAATTTACCACCCGGGTTGTATACTGCAATCTTACAATCAGCCACCCAGCGATTTACTAAGCAAATTATAATTACCCGGTAATGGATTTGCAACAGCGGATGAGTGGGAAATTGCCCGTAATTGATATTGCAGGTACCATGTTTTATGTGGATATAAGGGCGCATGAATTGAGAGCAGATTACCAGTTAATGTCCAGGATTGATTTGGATAAATTAGAAGTCGGTCCCAATGGTGATTCGTATCGCTTTGCATTTAATACGGAAACAAAACAACTCGTTAGTATTGATCAGAAGATTACAGAGTGGCCGGAGAAAGTAGTGGTGGTGGAGATACCCGATGAATTGAAAATGGATCCTTACAGCTTCGCGAGGGAGGCAGGCCTCGACCCTGTCGAATTTGTCAAGAGACATCCGATAGAGAAGGAATTGAAAGCAACGATCATTCCTTTGTCAGAGACGGGCTTTGAGGAAATAATGGAAAAAAATAAAAAAGCAAGATCCACAAAAAGAACAAAGGGAAGACGAATATGAATACAAGTGTTTACCAGGTCAATAAAGGCATCAATCGTCCCATCGAATTCAAAGGGTTAAAGGCGCAATATATATGGTATCTCGGAGGAGGGCTTTTAGCCCTCCTAATTTTATTTGCAACTTTATATATTGCGGGCGTCAACACTTTCCTCTGTCTATTAATAATAATCACCGCCGCTACTGCCTTATTCATGCAGGTCTACAAAATGAGCCGCAAACACGGTCAGCACGGCATGATGAAAACTCTTGCGAAACGATCAATACCCCCGGTCATCAAATCCTATTCAAGAAAGAACTTTACGGATTTAGCTAAAAGAGGGATTGATATCTGAATTATTTATTCGGCATTTCGTAAATTTGATACAAGCGTTGCTCAAACTTCTCTCAGGTGACTTCGGTCTTCGGGGGTTCGAATCCCTCCGCTCCCACAAATGATAAAAGCAACACTTTTGGGGAGTGTAGCGAAGTGGTTAAACGCACCTGATTGTATTTATAAAAGGCTGCAGTGTTGCAGCCTTTTATATTAATTTAATTCCAACATGCAAGTAACGGTTAAAGAGATAAAAGAAGTTTTTAAATTCTGTGAAGAATCTTACGACCATTGCTGGAAAGTATTGGGAGCTTTGAAAAGAGGAGAGTCTACAAAGGATCTGGCTAACGATTTAATTTTGTTTCAGGAAAGGTTGGCCTTCGCTTTATTTAAACTGCAAAACCTGCGTAACCGGATAGCTCAAAGGATGCGCTATCTGGTTGAGCATAAAAAAAAGTATAAAAAAGAATGGTTTGCAGGTCGAATGAAAAACTTAACAAGTTATTCAACAGGGAGCAATCAAGTCATCAATATAGGTAAAGCGATTGGGGATGCATTTGCATTTTTCTTCTACAGGGCAAATCTTGATTTATTGGAGAGTCAATATTTGCATAAACGGATTCAAGGTTTTGTTTCGGGAATCGGAGGGGAGGGTGAGCTGGCTTTTCTTCAGAATTATAAGCACCTGGATGGCAAACTCACTATTTACCATGGGACAACTAGCATATTACGCTATGGGGATTTTAGTTTTTATGATTTATTGGAACATGAAATTACAGAAATAGCGGAGCTGAAAACTAAGAAATTAGAGGATAACAAATTGGAGCTTTCGCTTACACTCATTGGTACTAAAATTCAAAAAAAACCAAAAGAACAGGTGCTGTCCACGATTAAGCCGCATGCCGGCATGGACCAACGAATAGCTGATAAATTGAAAAAACAGGTTGAAGCAATTGCTAAAATAGTGAAGTCACAAAAAAATAAAAATAACTATTCAACAAACCTTGAAGGTTCCTTTTATTTTAAGGAAATCCAGGATCTTTATAGTCAATCAGGATTTGTGAAACCTATATTTGTCCACGCAGGCGATGGATTATTATTTGCAGGTATGCGGTTTCCATCCGCTTCACTATTTACCCGGACTTTTAATAGAAAATACGAAAGGCTTATAAATAATCTGCCACAAAATATCATTGAACCCGCTAAAAAACTAGTAAAACAGAACTCAAAGAATAATGGTCTTATAATGGGGCAACTATTATATAATCCTGATTTCGGGGATAAGAATACGTCGGGAACGATACCACTTTTTTGGTACCCGCTTGATGGATCACTTTTAAAAGATTTGTATTTCTCCCATTTTATTGTGTTCAGCTTATTTAATCCCGTGCATTTGATTGAAGATTTGCAGGTACAAGGTTATTATGTCGATTCTAAATATTTGTCCGCTGAAACAAGGAAAAATAAGGCCGGTTTTAAAAAAGGGGTACAGCATTTTGATTTGTTCATTACTTACATTGTTAATTTCCTTCAATCAGAGAAGTCTGTTCTTTCTTCTGTACTGGAAGCAGAACGGATTTTATTGGAAACAGGAACGGCAACTATGTCCTATATAAAGCCTCAATTTATTTTTGATAACTTATTTAAGATTCATGATGATGGCAATGATAACTCTTAATATCCTGCATCTGTCACATCGTAAAGATCGGTTTGCCTTATTCATGGATGAGTTGCGGATTCAGCAAATACCTTTCAGGAGAATATGGGAGGGAATAGCAGATCCCGAATGTCCTGCCAGAGGAATTTTAAAGGCACATCAACAGATCGTAAGATTTGCCAGTCAGGAAGGATTGAAGCAAATCACCATTGCTGAGGACGATTTAAAATTTACTGCGAAAGGAGCTTGGAGATATTATTTGCAAAAGATGCCGGATGATTTTGATTTGTATCTCGGAGGTATTATATGGGGTAATATTATGCCGGACCAAACAGTACATGATTTTTCCGGAACAACTCTATATACGATTAGCGAAAAGTTTTATAATGCATTTTTAGACCTGGTACCCGGAACTGATTTTGACAGGCAGCTCGCAGGCAAAGGGAGGTTTGTTGTATGCGATCCAATGACAGCAGTACAACACGCCGGTTTCAGTGACAACAGTAAGCGGGTAATTGATTTTTCTAAATACACTGATCGCTATCAGTTATACAATGGCTAATCTTTCAGGAATGCCCGCATATCCTGTAGGATGAGGTAAGCACTCGGAGGGGAAAAAAAACTTGAATGACTGCCGACCCATTCTTCGATATAAGGATTTTGTGAAAGACCTTTAAATTCTGTTAACAGGTATTCTTTGAGGGCTGGGGTTGTCGCTTGCATTTCTCTCCAAACGCTTTCCCTGTTTTCCAATATGAAAACAATATCTTCAAAGTCGCTGCTTTGGCGACCATCACCTTTTCCACGATTTTTAAAAGCTTCTAATTTGGAGGCAATGAAATAGGGAGTATCAAATATCTTCACGGGGTGTTGTGGGTCAATTTTGTAATTAATAGCAGTGCTAAAACCCTCTTTGTACCAGCGGTTAGAAAATCCTAATATGCTTTCATCCGTTGGCATCACATCAACGATAAGGCCATGTTGTAAATACCTGCCGACAAATTTTGCCGTAGGATCATTGCTGAAACCCATGTCCCGTAATTGTTGTTCAAGTGCAGCGTACTCAGGATGGGAAGCTATTTCAACTAGTATATCTATATCTCTTGTTTCCCGTATATCACTGGTTTCCCGTTGCGCATAGAGTGATACAGTAGCACCACCAACAAAGACAACTTTATCTTTTAGGTTTCCCAATGCATTATAGACAGCCCGGATGCGGGTAATATTTTCACGGTGATTTTTATTCATAATATCAATCGTTTTAATTCTTCAATGGCAAACTTAACTTCACGCACTCTTCCTACACGGATCACATCCAGCAGTGCAAGCATTTCATATAAGATTGGATCTTTCCGTACTGCCTCAACCTGTTCTTTATATAATGGCTCAATCGCCAACCCTCTTACCGCACCCCTTGGTTCCGGCCAGACATACGGCAAACTGTCCGATGCAAATTCTTTTTGCATGATAGGATGTGAATGGGCGGTGTATATTCCGTTGACCATACTGCCGGGCAATGCAGGGAAAACATAATGAAGACCGTGTTCAAGGAATTCTATTAATGATTGCCGGTATACTTTTTTTCGGGTATCCGCCTCGATCAAACCGCCTATAGAACTACGGTGCAGTGATTCCGAAATCTCAGAAGGGCTGATATGTAGTTCCTGGGCCAGATCCTTGAATTGCCAGGGCTGATCCTTTTTTGCAATTATTTTAAGCAGGATAACAATATCCTGCGGCCGCATACCACTGTGTTTTCGCATAATTGCAAATATAATTCGCAATTTGCAAATTGCGAATTAAGAATTAATAAATAATTTTTAGCCTGAAACAACTAAATTAATTAGTAATTTCGTAGCTTAGAGGGTACTCATTAACGTGCGAATGAGAGAATATAAAATAATAGAGTTTAGTCCTGAAAATGAACAGGACAAGATTACTGGAATGACCATTAATTCTTCTTTAGAGGATGTCATGTATTTTATTCATTCGCTTCAGGAAGAAATGCTATTGGACAATCCTGACTTTTTGAAATTGAAATCCCTTTGTTTTGAACTGGTATGTCGCTTACCACTTCCGGTTCAACTCTTGCAGGACACCTTTATTCTCCGTGGCCGGGAAAACATCAATGGAGAAGTTTTTAGCCGGATATCAGATTTATCGTACAATCCAAAACAAGATAAAATAGGATTAGGAAGATTTAATCTTTCAGGAGAACCAGTTTTTTATGGAGCTGTGCCCATTACTACACACAATGCAAGCGGGCAATTAACAACGATCTGTGAATCATGTAAAGAGTTATTTGATACAAACTCTGTTTGTGATTGCAAATACTTTACCATTGGCAAATGGAATATAGTAAAGCCAATAACTACAGTTGTATTAACTTTTTTTGAGAACGCTGAAGAAAAGAGTTGGCACGTTGGTAACCTTAACCCGCATTATGTAAAGTTTATTTCCGGTATGTGCAATGAAGAAGATAGGGAGAAATGCAGGCAATTCTATTCCTTCTTTTCAAACGCAGCTGCAAAAAAACAGGTAGCGGGGAATAGTTATCTTTTAACAACAGCCTTTTTTCATGCGCTACAGGAATATTATGGGGAAGAATTAGGAATATTGTATTCAAGTTCTATGACTGATAATACGGGTTTGAATCTTGCACTTTCAAAGGGCGTACTTGATAACAATTATCTTTCGTTGGAGGCTGCCGTCATGTTCAAAGCAATGCGTGATAAAAAGAATTTTAAATCTTTCACTTTATTTCCTTGTACTGATTGTGCCAGTGTAACGAGGGATGATCGTTTCCGGTTTTCTTACATCTTATGAGAGTATTTCCTTTCACAATTCATAATTCCCTTTTCATAACCACCCCGCCCTTCTTCGCAGCAATCTTTGCTGCATCAAGAATTTGAGCGACATATTACCCATCTTCGGTGTCGAGAATGATTGCATACTCTCAAAGCAAGGTGATATCACCATCGTATACGAAGTGCAGTTGCCCGAACTTTTTACCTTATCCGACCAGGAATACGAGGCACTGCATCAAACATTACTAAGAGCAATAAAAATTCTTCCCGCTAACACGGTATTTCATAAACAGGACTGGTTCACCGAAAGTAAACATGCTGCTGACTTCAGCGCAATAGGTGTTAGCTTTTTATCTAGAGCCAGTGAACGTTTTTTCAATGAACGGCCTTACCTCCATCACCAGTGCTATATCATGCTCACGAAAAAACCGGCGGGCAGAAAATTGGGATCATCGTTGTTTTCAAACTTATTGCGTCGTTCGATTGTTCCCGAGCAAACACTAAAGCCACAACTCTTACAGGACTTTTTGGATGCAGCAGGTCAGTTTGAAAGGATATTAAATGACAGCGGCTTTGTAGAATTGAAACGATTGACAGATTCTGAATTAAGCGGAAATAAAAAATATTGCGGGTTGATCGAACGCTACTTGAATCTGCAACCCAATGAACGAAGCTTCGTAGTAAATGATATTTCCTTTGAAGATGGAATAAAAGTGGGGATCAATCATTGTCAGTTATTCACGCTGTCGGATGCAGCTGATTTACCATCTTACTGTGGTTCAAGAATTAATTACGATAAATATTCCACCGATAAGACCAGGTTCAGTATCGGCTTTGCATCGCCGTTAGGACAGTTACTATCCTGTAATCATATATACAATCAATATATCTTTATTGAAGACCCGCAGAAGACCATACAGAAATTAGAAAGTAAACGCTTACGCTTGCATAGCCTCAGTGCCTATTCACGGGAGAATACGATGGCAAGAGATGCCACCAATGATTTTCTCAATGAAGCGATCGCACAGCAACGTTTACCTGTGAAAAGCCATTTCAATGTTTTAGTGTGGACGAGTGATAAAGAAGAGTTGAAGGAAGTTCGTAACCTGGTATCATCAGCCCTGTCCCAGATGGATGCGGTACCGAAGCAGGAGCTGTCGGGCGCACCGCAGATATTCTGGGCAGGCATACCGGGGAACGCAGCAGACTTCCCAATGAATGATACCTTCGACACCTTTGCGGAGCAGGCATGTTGTTTCTTAAATCTTGAAACCAATTATCGCTCCAGCATTTCCCCTTGCGGAATAAGATTAGGTGACCGCCTGACCGGGAAACCCGTGTATGTAGACATCAGTGATGAACCCATGCAGAAAGGCATTATCACCAATCGTAACAAATTTATTTTAGGTCCTTCAGGTAGCGGAAAAAGTTTTTTCACCAACCACATGGTACGTTCCTATTACGAACAGGGAACGCATATCGTACTCGTGGATGTTGGTCATAGTTATAAAGGACTTTGCCAGATGGTAAAGGGATATTATTTCACCTATGATGAAAAAAGTCCCATCTGTTTTAATCCATTTTACATTGGGGAAGGTGACACACTCGATACAGAAAAGAAAGAAAGCATCAAAACATTGTTGCTGGCCCTTTGGAAAAAGGACAACGAAACTTTTAATCGTTCAGAGTATGTCGCCCTGTCCAATGCTTTGCAACTCTATTATGCAAAGGAGCGGGGCTTCCGGTGTTTTGATTCTTTTTATGATTTCCTCCAAACTGAATATGTAGAGGCTTTAAAAAAAGACCAGGTCAAGGAAAAGGATTTCGATATGTCAAATTTCCTTTATGTACTTCGTCCTTTTTATAAAGGAGGTGAATTTGATTATTTATTAAATGCGACCAAAGACCTGGAGATGCTGCAGGAGAGGTTTATTGTTTTTGAACTGGATAAGATCAAGGATCATCCGATTTTACTTCCTGTTGTAACAATAATAATCATGGAAATTTTTGTGTCTAAGATGCGGAAGCTTCCGGGAATCCGTAAAATGATATTGATCGAGGAAGCATGGAAAGCAATCGCAAAGGAAGGCATGGCCGAGTACATGAAATACCTTTTTAAAACAGTTCGCAAATTTTTCGGGGAGGCAATTGTAGTAACACAGGAAGTGGATGATATTATTCACTCTCCCATAGTAAAGGAAGCAATTATTAATAGCAGCGATTGTAAGATTCTCATGGATCAATCTAAATTCCAGAATAAGTTCATAGAGATTCAAAATCTACTCGGATTAAATAATAAAGAAGTCGCACTGGCATTATCTATCAATAAAGCAAACGATCCAAATAAAAAGTATAAAGAAGTTTTTATTTCGCTGGGTGGCACGATCTCAAAAGTGTACAGGACAGAAGTGTCACCGGAGGAGTACATAGCCTATACGACCGAAGAAACTGAAAAAGTGAAATTGATGGGGTATGCCGAAAAATTCGGCGGTGATCTGGAAAAAGCGATAAGCGCAATGTTGAGTGAAAGCTGAGAAGATTATTGCCAGAGTGGCTCATTTTCCCAATTTTTCGGGAATCCCATATCTTTTAAATTTACATACGAGCAACTTTTGAGTAACTCTTTTAAGCGTTTATTAAAAGTATGGCCAGGATTAATTATTTGAAGTATATAACTAATACAACTTAAAACACCGTAAAGTTTATTTTGATGAAAGTTGATATTATTCAAAAAGGGGTACACTGGATTTGTGGGTAATTGAGGCATCGTAGTAATCCTTCGGTTCCATAATCTACCATGGTGAGCACATATATTTCTTAAATGTGCGAATGAGTGCATCCAACTTTCTAAAAGTATTGGATTATTTAAACCAAATGAAAGCGCAACGGCCTTTTTTTCATTCGATTTTTTTAGGTTCTCAAATAATTTACTCAGGAGGCCAATAGAGACAACCTCTAAACTCATCCAGCAAGCGGGATTCGTGGGGTTGGTATATTTTCCTTTATAATGGGTAATAAAAGTCTCTGTGCTTCTGTCAATTTCTTCGTAAAGCTTATTTATATCCTTATTAAATCTGGTGGGGTTTCGATAAAGTGTTTGGTCTTCATACCAATGGCTTCCATAAGCGATCGAATATTCGTATATAACTTTCGTTCGCAGGGAGATCTCAATTTTTTCTAACGCATCAAATGTTAGCAAGCGAAGCTTTCTGTCAAATACATAGAGTTCAATAATTTCTTCGAATGAAATTTTCTTTGTGAAAGGATGGTTGATCTTTGTATTGTCTTGGAATGGATAGGTGTAAGCTCTGAGCCGGTAGTAACTGATATTTGACAAATAATGGGCAGCTTTTGTCTCATCTTTAAAGGAAAGGCCCCGCTGTTTTAGCGTGTTGATTTGGTCGGCGATGCTTAAAGGTGGCTTGGCAAACTGCATGGTTAGAATAGGTCTAAAAAATCGAAAACCCGCCCGGGTGCGCTGATCTGACGAGAAGCGTGGCGAGTCTTATTGCATCAAATGTATAAAACAATTTCAAGAAATATTGAAATTATGACCTAAAAAATATTTAAAACACAAAGTCGGGTAGTTTTACACTTGTAAAACAAAGACTTATCGATTAGATATCTAAATAGGTCCGATATCCCACATTGGGCATATCAACTATTTTCTTTTTCAAATCAACTTATTCCCGTTTCACAACAGAGAGGGTAACCCTACACTTCATATTTGTATCTCTTTAATCATTAAAATTTACAAATATGAAGTCAAGATGTATGTGTGCTGTTTTACTTTTATTTGCTTTTTATTCCTGTAACAAAAAAGAACCACAGGCAGTTCAAAAAACGATTACGCAAGTTATTAAAGAAGGGCCAAAACTTTGCGATTCTTCATTTATTGCAAATGCCCCGGTAAAGGTAGGAGAGACAGGAATTATGCTTCCTGCAGGAACAAAGTTGTGTTTGACAAAAGATAAGCTGGAGGTAAATGTAGAATTACCGGATGGATTCGGGTTTACTTCTTTCAATGGTGTTACAACTGAGGCTGTAGGGCTTCCCTTTGCTACTTATGGTTGTTATTGTAGTGGGGTCGGTACTGCCTGTAATGTATTTTATGCCGATGGTCTTGGTTTCGGTTGCCTGCAAAGTAGTTGTGTAGGAGCTTGTACAGGTAAGTTTACTTACAAAGGATATAGTGTTGATAATATAGCCTACCAATCAGGTAAAGATGACTTTTTTAAACTGGCTGCTATACAGGAAACCATTGCTACCATGACTCCGGGTAAAACATTTAGTAAACAAAGTTTGTATGGTGTTTCCTTTTATTTGGTAAAAGATGAAAAAGCTTTTCTGTCCAAAGCCACTTGCGATTGTGAAGGAACAGCAGCCTGCAAATTAAAGGTGGTAGCAATTCAGATCGCAAAAGGCGTTATGACTGATACCAAGATCTTTTACTGTGAAGGCAATTGTAATGGTTGTGAGTTAACTATAAAATAAAGGTTGGTTATGACAAAGGAGGCTTGCCGTAAATAAATTTGATTTACGGCAACCTCTAATTCAGTAGTCAGGTACATACGATCTGTCCTTGTGCATTGGTAGTACATTTAGCCGATAAGGTTCTGGAATTATAGAGAACTTCATGAGTATTATTGTCCCCCAATTTCTCCTTGATCTTGACAGTAAATTCTGCATTATTAAATGTTGCTTCTGCATTTGCATTTGCAAGACGATTATTGATACGCTCCTTGAACTCATTCAATAGCTGTTCGATTTCTGCTAATACTTTTTCTTTTTCCATAAATTTATTTTTAATGTTGATGTGTTACAATTTTTAAGTTGCCATAATTCCCGGAATTGACTGCCCCGCCGTTTATAGTAATAGTGCCAATATTTACGCTTGCGTTTATGGCATCGCCAATATAACGGAGAAAACTAGCTGCTTCGGTGACACTTTCAAAGGCAAGCTCATTAGTGCCAAGTTTTAAAATGTGTGCACCGAATTTGATTTGATATTCTTTTGGCCGGATTTCTTCTTTCCTTATCAGGGTTGTTACTGCCCTATTCAACATGGTGTTTTGATTATAAGGCACCTTTCCATACCAAAACTTTACTTTTTGCCGGGCTTCAGGAAGATGCTGGTTACCCTTATTGACCTGTCGATAAAGAAAACTATAATCTACCTGTCCCATAATGTCTGCTGTGATATCGGGAAACACTACAGTGAGGTAAGATACTTTTAAAGAATTTGACGCTACTGGGACACCTGCATTATACAGTTCTTTTATCTTGGTGAATTGTATAGGTGGCGCCCAATCTGAAGTGATTGCATATTCAAGAGAAACTACCACGTTTCCGCTGAGGTCCAGACCTTGTCCGCTTTCTTGTCGTAATAGGATTTTTTTTGTCGAAAGGCTTCCGGATAATTTTAATATCCTGGAAGTAAGATCTAGGGAAGTTTCGTATTTGTCGGTAAATCCGATCGTGCCACTCCCGCCAAGTTCGGCGGCAGCTTTGGAAGTAGCAGAGGAATTTTTAGTTCCCTTCCCGGTGTTGAGCAGTTCGAAATTATTTGCATTTGTCATCGATCCGGGTTGCCCTGTATTAACAAGTGTTGTGGTGCCCGCTGTCTTATCACTTTCAAAATCTTCACTGGAATTGGCACCGGTGATAGACATTTCTCCCGAACCTTTTGCACTTAAATTAAGAGAGGCGTTCCATTGTTGGGCCGCTGTTACTTTACCCAAATTTAATGTGTAGTGGTCGGTAACATAACGGTCCCAGGAATCAAACACTGCATTGTTGCCGGCAGGTATTTGCACTTTCAATTCTAAGAATGCCACACGGTCACCCATTAAATTAAAGGTCGTACCTGAACCGCCGGGATCAACTTTCAGTCGTTCAATGGTGAATACCAATGATTTCTTAATGGTCTTGGGAATAATTTTAATACTTGCTTTGGCCTCTTTTGAAAAAATAAAATTAGTGGTCAGCAACTCCATCAATTCCTTACTATCTGAAGATTTTTCATTGGCTGAATGAATGAATGCTTCCTGCCCTTTATCAGTCAGGCTGAGTACATTGAAAGTTATCGGTGCTGAAGTGGACTCGCGGATAATGGAAGAATTCAGATCAACCTGAACAAAACTTTGAGGGTCGGTAGCGTTGCCAAACATTTCTACATTCTTAGTATTTCGGTGTCGCTTGGCAAGATTTTTATTTGAAAAAATTCCGCAGGAATTGAATGCTATCGCAAATAGCATATAGCAGGTGATAGCTATAACTTGTTTCATAAACAGATAAGGTTTGGTGGATGATAAGCGTATCCTAATATAAATATTTTTATTAATACCCCAAAAAAGCCTGATCAACTAAGTGTATTCCATTACACAAAAAATCATAGCGCTTTCACAACAGAATAAACCAGGTCTGTTCTTCATTTGTAAAATGAAAAAGATATTTGTGATGGTACTGGTGACATGCATCAGTCTGAACCTGCATTCGCAATTCCCCATCGCCGAAATCATCAAAGCCGCCATCAAAAAAGTGATCGTGGCCGTGGACCTGAAGATCCAGAAGCTCCAGAATAAAACAATTGTCTTGCAAAATGCACAGAAGACCGTAGAGAATCAAATGGCAAAAACAAAGTTGACGGAGATCACGGGCTGGGTAGAAAAGCAAAGAAAACAATACGAGGAGTATTTCCAGGAATTACGAAAATTAAAAGAAGCACTGACCTACTACCATCGGATCAGATCGGTCATCGAAGATCAATTGGCATTGGTGAAGGAATATAAATTAGCATGGGCCACATTCAGGCAGGATAAAAATTTTTCAGCGGATGAGCTCAACGGTATGGCAGAGATCTATACCGGTATGATGAATGAAAGTATGAAAGCGATTGACCAGCTCTTTCTTGTGACAAATGCTTTCAACACACAGATGACAGATGCAAAGCGGATGGAACTGATAAATACCGCCGCCGGTAGTATGGAACAACAGCTCGCTGATCTCAGGGACTTCAACAACCAGAATAAATATATTTCCCTGCAACGTTCCGCTGCAAGAGGCGATTTGGAATACATTAAAAAATTATATGGGCTATGAAAAAATTTTTGATCGCAATTTTATTCGCACCACTCCTTGCATGCGGCCAATCCCAGGAAGCAAAACAATTATTACTGAATGTCGAGAAACTCGCACAGTTAAAATTGATGCTATCGCACATGAAGACCGGCTACCAGGTTTTACAGAAAGGGTATAACTCCATCAAAGATATTTCTGAAGGAAATTTCAACTTACACAAAACATTTCTCGATGGATTGTTACAGGTCAGCCCTGCTGTAAAGAAATATAAAAAGATTGCTGATATCATTAGTATCCAGGTCAGGGTAGTCAAAGAATCCAAAGAGGCATTGAAAGAATTCAAAGCAAACAAACAATTTTCAATAACAGAGATTGACTACCTCGGTAAAGTATATGCAAATTTATTGACCGAAAGCCTGAAACTCGTGGAGGACTTAGCCATGGTGCTGACCGCAGGCAAGTTAAGGATGAGTGACGATGAAAGACTCAAAGCGATTGATGCGTTGTATGAGAATGTATTGGAACAATACAGTTTTCTAAATGAATTTAATAATAGTACAGCGATCCTTTCCTTCCAGCGGGAGAAAGAGAAGATGGATATTGATTTAATGCGGAAGATTCACGGTATAAAATAAAGTGATTATGAGAAGAGTGATAGGGGTGAGTTTGATTCTTTTATTGATTCCCATTGTGGCAGATGCGCAACTAACAACCCGCATACGTTCTATGCACGAAGTGCTTGAACAACTCTATGATGACATGATGCCATTATGCAACCGGTTGATCGGTGTAGGAAGAGGGATAGCAGGTTTTGCTGCTACCTGGTATATCGCAGCGAAAGTATGGGGCCATATTGCGAGAGCGGAAGCCATCGACTTCTATCCCTTGTTTCGTCCCTTTGTATTAGGCTTTGCGATTTTAATTTTTCCATCCGTCATTCAACTCATCAATCAGTTGATGAAGCCCACCGTAACAGGCACTGCACAAATGGTGACGGATTCCGATAAAGCCGTAGCCCAATTACTGCAAATGAAAGAGAATGCCATCAAGACCACCGCATACTGGCAGATGTATGTCGGAGAATCGGGTAGGGGTGACCGGGAGAAATGGTATAAATATAATTACGGCGATAAAAAAGAAGGCTGGCTCAAAAGTATCGGCAATAATATTCGGTTCGCCTTTGACAAATTTGGCTACAACCTCCGCAACCAGATCAAACAATGGATGGCCGAAGTTTTAAAGGTTCTCTTCGAGGCCGCAGCCCTTTGTATCAATACCATCCGCACCTTTTATATGATCGTACTCGCTATACTCGGTCCCCTGGTCTTTGGTATTGCCGTCTTCGATGGTTTCCAGCATACACTAACGGTGTGGATCGCTCGCTACCTGAATATTTTCTTATGGTTACCCGTCGCTAATATTTTCGGAGGCATCATGGGAAAGATACAGGAGAACATGCTCAAAGAAGATCTCCAGCAAATTGCTTCAAACGGGGATACATTTTTCTCCACCACCGATACCGCGTATTTAATATTCATGATCATCGGTATCATCGGTTATTTCACCGTGCCCAGTGTCGCCAACTATATCATCCATGCGGGTGGTAACAATGCACTCTTACAAAAAGTGACCAGCATCATGAGTACCTCTGTCCGTAACACGGCATCTGGTACAGCAAGTATGTCAAGGGATGCATTGGGTGGTGCATATAATAAAGTTTCCAACAGCATGGCAGATAGTGGTGCAAGCGGTGGTTATTTCAAAGATAAAATAGCAGGTAAAAAAGATGTTTAGGGCAACTAAAAATATAGATACTGCTTTTAAGCAGGTGCGTTTGTTTTCAATAGCAGTAATAATAGTTTGTTTATTGCTGACGGTTTTCATTTCATACAAAAGCTACCAACTCGCTACACAGTCGCAGCAAAAGATATTCATTCTCGCCAATGGAAAAGCACTGGAAGCCTATGCCGCAGACCGCAAGGATAATATTCCCGTGGAAGCCCGTGATCATGTAAAAATGTTTCATCACTTTTTCTTTACGCTTGATCCGGATGATAAAGTGATCAACGCAAATATCAACAAGGCCTTGTACCTCGCAGATGCGACTGCCAAACAACAGTATGATAATTTAAAAGAGAATGGCTATTACACCAATTTGATCTCGGGCAATATCAGCCAGGAGATGCAATCGGACAGTATCAGTATTGATACCAATGACTATCCATATTATTTCCGCTATCAGGGAACACAGAAGATTATCCGGCCAACCACGATCGTGACAAGATCTTTAATTACCGAAGGCTATTTGAGAAATGTATCCCGTTCCGATAATAACGCACACGGTTTTTTGATCGAACGCTGGAAGACGATTGCGAATGAAGATATAAATATTGAGAACAGGCAATGAGAAAGAAAAAAGAAAACCCCTTGCAGGACAAAATTGCCGGGAAGATTGCAACCGGGTTGATGACCATGCAAACAAAGATTGCTGATCGTATGAACAAGATGCAAAATTTAAAAACTATCCTTATCTCATTTTGTGTGCTGAGTGCCGTTCTCAGTATTTACTTTTTCGTGGATGCGATCATTTCAAAACCAAAACGAACATTCAAAATTGACCAGGTGAAAATGCCAAAGCATTTTGACCGCTCAGGTGATGAAATAATGGAAAGCGAAATGCCGGATGATATATACAATCAGATTCAATCATATAAAAGATATATGGATAGTATCGGTGAAGCCATCCGTCCCGGGATGCAGGACTCGATACGAATAGTAGAAGAAATTTATTTACAACAACAAAAATCAAAGTGAGTATGCGTACAAATGTGAAAAGGAGAAAATTTTTGGTGGTAGTACCAGTACTGGTCATCCCATTTTTAACAATGGCTTTCTGGGCATTGGGCGGAGGAAGCAAGGAGAACAAGGAAGAAGCAATAGCAAAGGGATTGAACCTCGATCTGCCTAACGCAAATTTGAAAGAGGATAAATTATTGGACAAGTTGGGGTTTTATGACAAAGCTGCAAGAGACAGTTTAAAGATGGAGGAATGGATGCGCAATGATCCTTACTTTAAGAAGGATACGATGCCCTTTGAACTCGAAGAGTTAACCACCAGCAATAAATATTACCAGGGGTTGAATCTATCACCGTCCGAAAGATCCCTTTCAAATCCCGAAGACCAGGTGCTAAAGAAATTAAAATTGCTGGAACAGGAATTGAATCAACCGGCACCCGAACAAAAAAAATATGAACCTGAAATGTACCAGGACTTACCGGAAATAAATTATGCCACAGTCGCAGAAGACCCTGAAATGAAACAATTGCAGGGAACGCTGGATAAGATCCTCGATATACAACATCCGGAAAGGGTAAAGTTAAGAACAGGAAAAAATAGGGAGGCTGTTTATGCTGTAAGAAAAACAAATGGCAGCGATACGATTGTCAAAGGTTTCTACAGCTACAGCGAAGAAAAGGAATTGGAGGAGCAAAATGCGATCGAAGCGGTCATCTATGGTGATCAGGTTTTGGTCAATGGTTCGGTCGTGAAATTCAGGTTGCTGGATGAAATTTATATAAAGGGACAGCTCATTAGAGCCGGTACATATATAAATGGTATCGCCTCCCTCAACAATGAAAGGCTGGAAATTGAAATTAATTCCATCCGCAGCGGCAAATTTATATACAATGTAAAATTAGAAGTGTATGATGTAGATGGCTTGCCTGGAATTTATGTTCCCGGTACGATCACGAGGGATGCCGCCAAGGAGGCAGCGGCGGGTAGTTTATCACTGATGGATATGACTGCCGTTGATCCTTCTTTCAAAGCACAGGCAACGGCAACCGGTATCGGTGCAGTAAAGAATTTACTATCCAAAAGATCAAAGCTCATAAAGGTATCGGTGAAGACCGGTTACAAAGTATTATTAAAAGATAAAAATCAAAACCCATGAAACAGATCATAATATTTTTATTCGCATTTTCAAATTTTGCAAACGCTCAACAACCGTTGGCGATCACCACCGACAAAACCACTTCGCTCATCTTTCCCTTTCCTATTAAATATGTTGATAGAGGAACAAAGGATATACTGGTACAACCCATAAAGGAGAATGATAATATTTTATTGGTGAAAGCCGCGTCCAGGCAATTTGCAGAAACCAATTTAAGTGTGGTAACGGCTGATGGGAATGTGTACACCTTCACAGTGAATTATTCTCCCGCACCTGCAGAACTCAGTTTTCATTTACCGCCGAATAAGAAAACAAGTATCGCCACGTATGCGAATAGTATTATTGATAACAAACCCCGCCGCCTCTTAAAGGTGGAGAAGTACAATGTCATTGCAAAGCTGACGGGTATTTATATCAAGGATGGAGTGATCTTTTACCAGTTGGAAATCTGTAATCACAGTCCCCTCGATTATGATATTGAATTATTACAATTTGTCATCAGGGATAAAAAGCAAACTAAACGCACCGCCATCCAGGAAAATGAATTAACGCCCTTATATATCGCTGGCAACAAAAAACAAGTGAAAGCCTATAATTACTCAGTCATCGTTGTCGCACTCGACAAGTTCACAATCCCCGATGCAAAGTTGCTCGGCATCCGCATCATGGAGAAGAAAGGTGGCCGTCATTTCAATTTGAAAATTTATAACGGGCATATTTTAAAAGCATCTTTATTACCTGATTTGCATTGAATAAGGAACATGTGATAGCAGATGACCTATTGGCCATTGCAAAAAATGAAATGCAAAAGGGCAATCATTTTATCGCTTACAATGAGATCAATTATTTTCTCGATAAGCCGGATATGTATTTCTTTAAGACAAAGGATGAAGCCGATGAATTTTCAGATAACAATATCAGTGAGTACGACAATTTCAAAGTGATTCATGTCCGTTCAGTGGAGGAACTGCTGAACAGTGTACCCTATGGAGAACAATTACGCATATTATTATTAACGAATAAAAACGAATTAACTATGAATGAACAAAATGTAGCCGCCCTGGAAAAGAAGTTATTGAACCTGGGATTCGGCAAAGAATTCAACGAAGAAATGAAAAAAAATATCGAAGAACAAAAACCCGAATTCACCTTGGCCGGTGAAATGCAGTACGGTGGCCGCTCGATGCAGGTGGATCTTTCTTTCAGGGCCGGGAAGGAAAATGAAATGTATTTTTTCAATAATTACCAGGCCACGCTCAAAGATGATCCCGAAAAATCACAACGCTTTTATCTCGACAAAGGCAATGCGATCACGACCAAAGAAGCATTCAATTTACTCGAAGGCCGTGCCGTCAATAAGGATTTGGTGAATAAAGAAGGGGTGGAGTATAACGCATGGGTTCAACTCAATTTTGAAAAAAAATTAGACAATGGAAATTTTGACCTGCAACGCTTTCACAGCAACTACAACTTTGATCTGACAAAGACCCTGAACGAATTTATCCTGAAGCCGATGGATGTTGAGCAAGATAATACCCTGCACAATTCATTGATGAAAGGGAATGTACAGTCCGTTACTTTTTTGAAAGATGGCGAAGAAGTCAAAGGTTTTGTCGAAGCCAATCCCAAGGAGAGAACGCTGAATGTATATGACGGCCACATGAAGCCAGTGAGCAAGGAACAGAAAGAAGAATTGATGGATATTCCCGCCCCCAAACAGCAGCAGCAAAAGCAGTCTGCCAAACCCGGTGACGACGGCGGTGACGACATCGAACTCAAAAAAAAACGCACCCGTAAGCAAGGCAACGGGATGAAAATGTAGTGGCCCGAAGAGGAAGTGCCGGTGGAGACCGTCACCAGCAATAAGGCCATTCGGTGAGGATAAGCCAGTTTCGTAAGGAACTGGCTTTATCGTAATTTCATAGGATGTAATCAATTAAGAATGGATTATAGGCTAGAGTTTCCATCAATCCCAAAGTGGGGTCAATTTTACATTGATTATCAACCCTTTTTAATATAATACTTGCAAATCTCCTTGTCTGGTACGATATTTACGCTTATTTTTAAAGCTAACGGCAGGTTAGCAGCTTGCATGAATATCCCCACTACGACATTAAATCATCTGGCATGTTAGCTAAAGCACTTGATCTGGCAATACAGAAGGATAACAGCATCCATAATGTAGAGGATTATCTATCAAAATTAGGTAGAGATGTGACCAAGGTAACTGTAAAGTTACCGAGGCATCATAAAATGACTTTCTTTAAAGATGCATGGATATCTTCACTGATTACTACAGCATCATTTGGGAGGGAACTGGTTATAACAGACTGGAATAATAAATTAGATTATGGGGAATTACGTGATCGTTTTAGTAATTCTTTAATTGGCATCACTTCTGCATTTCTTGCACAAGAAATCAATAATGTGAGTCATCAAAAATTTGATTTTCACATTAAAGATATAGTCGACAGAATAGTATTTGATTATGACGGAATGATTGAAGATCATGAATCCGGGAAATCTTTTGTTTTTTGTTCCTTCGATTCGCCCGAAGAAAATTTTAATTACCCAAAACCTTTTGCATTATCTGCGTCTTCTAAAGAAGAATTTATCCGGAAATTTCTTGACATTAAAAGGGAAAAAGTAGACTATCAGACAGCAGGTGCCAATTCATATCAACTTGCATTTACACATGAATCAGATATTGATCTCGCTACCTTGATTTTTGAATTATATGAGAATACTAATCAGCATGGAAAGTATGACGAAAACAATAATGTAATTAGGGGAGTAAGATCATTTTCTATCAAGCGGCATTCTTCTTCAGATACAGCGAAGTTACTAGACCAGGCAAAGCCTTTTACAGAACTAGAAACCTATATCAATGAGTTAAAGCAAAAGAGGAATTTGCATTTTTATGAAATCAGTATTGCTGATAATGGTATAGGTATAATTAACCGTTTAAAAGCCACTCGTCCTGACTTATATGCAGAGCAGCAATTGGATAAGTTGTCTGATACCCAGAAGTTAAACTGTATAATTTCTAAAAATTTAAGTAGCAAATTATATCCTGGTTCAGGTCTTGGTTTAACACTTGCCCTTAAAAATCTTCAGAATAAAAAAGGGTTTCTTTCTCTTAGAACAGGTGATCAATGGGTTTATTTTGATGGAGCAACAGGGAAGATAGATTCCGAATTTCCATTGCAATCAGTTGGATATAAAGAAAACCTTTCATCAATTAAAGGGACGTTTTATAACATACTCATCCCTGTTTCTTAAACTCCGTCATGCATCTTTCCACCTTAAATTACCAGTCTTCGGCCGGTGCAATTCAGATTGCGTTTGTTGCTTTTGAAAGGCAACTTGGATATGACCGGGTGGCTTCTATTTTATATGACGAATATAAAATTCGGATCCAAGGGGTCGATGCTATCATATTAAGACCACCTGTAGATATTCAGATACATAAAATACCTCTTGAAGAGATACTAATGATAATTAAGCGGTTTCCGCATATACCGTTATATCTTTTGTATTCTGTAGATTATATTATTGAACTATCTGCGAATGTCAACACGAATATCAGCACTGATATTTTTACTACTGAATCGAAGAGTAACATTATTCAGTTTCTTCAACAAAAAGAATTGGAAGATTTTGTCTTACATTCTTCAGCAATATTACGTAGTCCTGAAAACACAGTCTTCAGAACACCTAGTCAGGAATATTCCCATACATTTTTAAGGGTGGGAAATATTCAAACTAGCAGGCATGTGCTGGACTCTGTTTTTTTCTGGACTATACCGTATTTAAAAGATGCAGGATCAATATTGACCGACTCATGGAGTATATCCTCAATAGCGTTGAATATTTCAAGGTTATTATGCCGTTATGATAGTAAAGTAAAGATGGAAGAGTTTCATGTTAACATGCTTACCAGTCATTATAACGGGGAAAAGAAAATGGATCGGGATACGGAGAATAATCTTATTGCACTCACTTATGGTAATACCAAGAAAATTCTTTTCTTGATTAGTGCTGTTAAAACACAGAAGAGTCTAAACAATATCCGCAAAGCCTTCTTAGCAGTGGATCTTTCTCGGGAACTGAAATGCCTCGCTATATATAAACTTATTAATACGACTGATATTGATTTTTTGTGTGAGCTGGGTGAGATCTTTTGTGTGGACAATTCCATTCGATTTGACAGCTATACAGATCCGCCTGCCGGAGAAAAAGTACTCGAAATTGACGACCGGATTTTCTTCCCATTAAAAGCAGAAGAGTCTGAAATTGAAATACGCAAAGGTTGTACAACGAGTGCCGAGGAATTTTTCAGGAATTATGAAGGTTGTGAGACAATTTACATACATCGTGACTCTTATTATTTGAATAAAGATAAATTCCGTCACCACGGAATTTATCTTGATATTTCTAAAATGTTATTGACAGATCGATTTACCAACCGGATTAAAGAACAAATTGATGCGTTTGAAAAAGCACCATCACTTATTATTTATCCTCCTCATGAACATGGAAAAGACTTGGTTGATAAAATTGTTGAGTTTTTAAAAGAACGTTTTTCCTTGCAAGTCCCCGACTATTCCGTTTTAGACCTGGACTTTGCCATTATGGAAGATGGTAATGAGTTGGTTGAAGCATTGAAAGCCAAAAAGGAAGATGACTTTATTTTGGTTGTTGATGATGTCTCGACAACCGGTTCTAGATTACGAAATTATCAAAAAAGACTTAGGGATATATTTGCCGGACAAATATGCTATTTCATAGGTGTAGCAAGACCGGATCATAATAACAAGTGGGATAAGAATATTAAGAATTTGACTTTCAGATCTAAAGGAACAATCGGTCAGAAATTGGCATTTCATAAAGTAGTTTTTATTGAAAAGCTGGTAATTCCTGATTGGGATGAGAAAACCTGCCCATGGTGCAAGGAAAAATTGTGGATTGAGAAAGTGGCAACGAAAAAGGAAAACCAAGCTTATCCTTTAACAAGAAATCTTAAAACACGTTATCATAAATTAAACAGCAGCACTGAGCGTGGCTTATTAAACGATGTTTTTTTTAGTATAAGCGCAACTCCCAAACCATCATTTCAGGGAGGTTCAATCTTTGCGTCAAGTATGAAGGTGAGCGAAGCAGATTTAGTAGCCATCGTTGCAGCGGGAATTCAGTTTCTTAGGAATGAAGGAGGAAATATAAGTGGAACAGAAAATGTTGCTCGTTTAGAAGCGGACTATCCTCATTTTAAGATTATAAAAGTCCAGGATTATTTAGGTGCGGAGGCTTCTTTTAATGAAGCACTTATAAAAGCAATCATTTTCAGAACTACGTATAAAAAAGAACTCCATGCAACAGCAGATGAGAATCTTCAAAAACAAAAAGAAGGAGTCTTACGTTTTTTCAATGGTCAGGATATGAAAAAGGAAGAGATAGGCTTTTTTATTTATGAGCTTTACTTGGCACTTAAAGAGAGAAAACTGCCAAAGCCTGACATAGATAAAAAATTGATTAAAATTCTTGAACAGGCATTTAAAGATGAAATTGCTATAAAGTTGTAGCTTTCTTTATACATGCAGGACAAAGAAATAATTAAAAGCTTTTTTGAAAGAGAGAAAAAACCTCTGTTAGATCACCTTGATGAGGCTAGATGGGTGGTTGGAGTTAATCAATACCTTAAAAAATTCAATTGGGCTTTTGTACACCCTTATTTAGTTGGATATAATATCAGCACATTTGAATGGATGCAGAAAGAAGATAGCGGAACGCAGGAAACCGTCTTTCAGATTTTCAAGGATTATTTTTTTGACCTTCGCCATACCGCTTATTTTATTGACGGTTACTATAAGGAAAGGCCGAGTCTAAAGCCATTCTGTCCTTTGATTGATCAGTCGGTTATTCTTTGTCTTCAACAAGATTATGCAGGGGCAATTAGTTTACTCATAAGCGTTATCGAAGGTTCATTGCGTCATTACCTGATTAATTACCAGGGGAAGGAACAACAAAAGATAATGCGTTCTGCTGATTTGATTGGCGCATTCGAATTAATGAAAAAAGATGATCATGCACGTAAGCTCGAATATTATCGAAAACACTACCATCATTTCAAAGATCATCAATTAAAGTTTGATGAAAACCAGGTACAGGCATTGGCAGGTTACCATCGTGAGTATATGCAGCTTTGGTTTTCAATTATTGAGGACTTTTTCACCAATAATCTATATCTCGATACACGTACCGGTCTGGTAGTAGATAAACTGAACCGTCATTCGATAGTGCACGGGTTTTCCACAGACATATATTATTCACTCGAAAACTACCTGCGGTTGTTTAACGCAATTCACTTTCTAAGTTGGGCATACAGTATGGTTTGTCCGGATGCCAAATATTTACCTGACCTTTCTGAAGATGATGTAGTTTATAAATGGAAGGCATTTGAGAAAATTAAACTGGCAGCGGACTTGGTTGCTGCTGTTAAAGAAACAATTATAGGAGGACAAAAAGTAAAATTAATCACAAGCTCCCTTGAAAAGCAATTGCCGGCGTTGAAAGGGAAAAAAATCGAGGATAAATTATTATATATTGATCAGGTAATCGATCATGGTTATAGACGAAAATAAAGTATATGGATTTTATTAATTTCGAGGCAGGAGAAATTTATGATGAAATTTCTAATGAGGGGTTAAGTGTTCAGAATGCACTTAATTTAATTAAGGAACACGCAGCCAATTTTTATAATAATGAAAGAGTTGTTCTGCTGGAAAATATTAGAAATAAGTTTCAGGCCACATACGATGAGCACCTGAAAGTTTGTAAAGCAGAAGTACCCACAGAATGTGAAACCAACAAATGGCATATAAAGCTTCTTCATTTTTTGAATCAGGAGATTAAAATGACAAAGGAGATTACCGATACGGCAATACCAGATGATAGATCTGATTTTACGGTTGAAGAAAGACGAAAATCAGATGCAAGAATTGACGAATTGTTTAAAAATTTACAGGAATTGAAAACCGGCCAGGAAATAATATGGACTGATCTGATGAATGAACTAAGTGAGTTAAAAGAAATGTATTATCTGAATAAGAAAAATTGGAGGCAGTTGCTTACAGGAAAATTAACCGAAATGGTAAGTGCAGGGGTTGTCAGCGAGACTATTTCGAAAAAAATTGCAGGCTCAATGAACCCTGTATTTGACAGGCTACTGGAGTGAACAAAAAATCAACTCATCTGGATGAATTAAGATAATCAGTTTCACTACCTATTAAATAAGCCAGCCAAGTGCTGGTTTATTTTTTTTCTTTTCTTTTTTAGTTTAGTGTCCTTCACTAAAAGCACCTTTCCCGCTTTCAATTCAAGGTAGCCATAATCATAACAATATTCATATTGCTCACCCTTAGCATTCTCATACCAGTGAGTGGTAAAATCAAAATCAAACCCCTGGGCAACCAGTTTTTCTCTGGCTACAATAACGGTGCTTACTTTCCCTAAAGCCTGTCGTATTATATCCCTGTTGCGTTTAAGTAATCTGTTGATTTGAGTAATTATCTTATTATCTTTTTTATACTTTATATTATTAACCGCACTGCGGCAACTGTTATCACAAAATCTTTTGTTCGAGTTTCCTTTCAGCACCTCACCACAGTAACCACAACGGCGAACTGTTTCCTGTAATTTTTGTTTGAGGGTCTTTTTCATAGCAAAAAGATACAAAATCCTTTCGGTTTAAAATCGATTTTAATCGCTTATAGCCGTGATGAATTGGTCAATGTTCGCTTTATTTTTACCGGCTGCACAATCTTCGTATCCTAAACTAAAGCACGATGAAATCACTCAACAAAGTGCAACTGATAGGCTGGCTGGGCAAAGACCCGACAATCATAACAACCAAAAATGGCAGCCTTATGGCAGTAATGCGCATGGCTACAGACATTTTCATTCCGCAAAAAGAAGGCCCACCCCAAAAACTCACGACCTGGCACACAGTGAAGATCTGGCGGCAAAAACAGGTCGAAAGGTTGAAAGACTACCTCATCAAAGGCAGTCATGTACTGGTGGATGGCCGGGTTGAATACAGGACATACGATGATAAGGCAGGGCACAAAAGATATGTGACAGAAATAATTGCTGATTACTACGTTGATCTTGACCGTTAAAATTTAAAACATGAAAACATTCAAATACCGCAAAGCAATTAAAATAATTTATTGGGGGTACGAATTCGATTCACTCTTGGAATTAAAATTCGCTATATCTATTCAGCAGGATTATGAATTTCTGCGTTCACACATACCTATTCATTATAACCCTCGTACTAAAATACCTACTGAATATATCCGTGAGGGTATTAAGCGTTACACACCAGACTTTCTCATTCGCCACAAAATTACGAACGAAGCATTTTGGGTGGAAGTAAAGCCAAGGGCTTTTGAAAACCAAACACAATTGTTACAACGAAAGGAAGTAGCTGAAAATTATATTCAATGGAAAGGATACGATTGGAAATATATTGTGATCTATGATGATGAAATATTCTTATCACAGAAAGAAGAGAAACAATTGGGTGAGTGCCGCAAGCTAATTGGAACATCCGCTGCCAAATTGAGAATGCAGGATTTGAATAACCGATTCGACAGGAGTTCACCTTCATTATTTAAAGGATTTACTGATACGAAACTCGTACAGTTTGTCATGTTTGGAAAAGATTTTTCTATTACAAAAAATAAATTTCAGAATTGCCAGTAGGCTTTTGTTACCAACATTTGTATTTCATAGCAACTTTACTTGCGACGCTCCTTTCATCTTCCTGTTCTTTTTTCATACACTATCAATGACCCGGCACAGTACTCCCGGATTATTTTTTAATTCGCCTGCGGCAAAATAATCCCTGACAACTGCGCCTTGATAAATATGGCGTATTCAGCGGGTTCGTACCTCACACCGCTCAATACGTCAACAGTAAATAAACGAGACTTTAATGGAGAGGAAATGTTTTGTAAACAAACGGGTCAAGGCGAAAGCCAAGTTCGGGATTGCAACGCACGAACCAAATCGTTCGGCATAAACACAATTCCTTCGCACAGCCCCTTCATTTATTCCGCTTGCGATTTGGTGTCCCGGCCACGCACGACCACGGTGTAAAGGCTTTCTTTTTCCCGTTTTTCTTTTACAAAATTTTTTCATTCATCATTTAAAACTTAAACAAAATGAACATCATCGGAAGAATTACAAAGGACGCAGTTGTTAAACAACTCAAAGACGAAAGACAGGTCGTTGAATTTTCAGTGGCCGTTAATGATTACTACAAAGCAAAGGGTGCTGAGAAAGCTACAGAGGTCACTACTTATTTTAATTGTGCCTATTGGGTGAATCCAAAGAGGGTGGAGCAATTAAAAAAAGGCGCATTGGTGGAACTCGATGGCCGTGTTGGGGTGAATGTGTACAATGATATGAAAGGAGAGGCCAAAGGGTCGTTGACTTTTCATGTTAACAGTATCAAAATTCACCAATTTCCAAAACAGGGAGCAGTTGCAACCGTTCCGCAGCCCAATGAAATCACAGAACCAGTTGATGATTTACCATTTTAAACTTTAGTATTTAACCAAACCGCAGCAGTACCGCCTGCGGGATATAAATTAACGCTGGGTAATTTATTATGGCACATAACTTAAATGTAAACCAACAAACAGGAAAAGCCAGTTTCTTTTCAGTCAAAGAAAAGGCATGGCATGGATTGGGGCAGATTGTAAATGACTACCCGACAAGTGCAGAGGCACTCAAATTTGCCGGCCTCGATTATGAAGTAGAGAAAAGAAATCTCTTTACTTATGGTGATGATGCTAATCCAAACATTGACCCCGAAATTGATAATGATGTAGTGATGGAATGGAAGATTGATGTTCCTAACTATTATGCTACCGTAAGAACCGATAGTGATGCTGTATTGGGAGTAGTTGGTAAGGATTATGAAGTAGTACAGAATATTGACGCTTTCAGTTTCTTTGATTCAATCGTAGGGGGTGAGGGTATCCAGTATGAAACCGCAGGAGCATTGGGCAAAGGAGAACGGATTTTTATAACTGCAAAATTGCCAGGTTATATCAAAGTCGGAAGCAACGACCTGATAGAAAAATATTTGTTCCTGACAACTTCACACGATGGATTCGGAAGTATTACCGCTGCCTTTACGCCGACCAGAATAGTTTGCAATAATACACTCAATGCAGCCCTTCGCAATTGTTCAGGCAGTATTAAAATTCGTCATACTGCCAATGCAAAAGACAGGTTAAGCGAAGCCCATCGGGTAATGGGAATATCAAATAATCTTTCCGGTCAGTTAGAAGAGATTTTTAACCAATGGTCAAAGGTTCGTATTACTGACCAGCACCTGCAACGCCTGATTCAGTTGGCAATGATTCCAAACAAGGAAGTTTTGAAAAATGTGCAAGAAGCAAAATTTGATGAACTGTCAACTGCTTTCAACAATGTTTGCAATAATGTTTTTGAGTATGCAATGACTTCACCGACTCAACAGGAAGAAACAACAAAGGGAACTGTGTTTGGTGCATACAACGCCGTGACAGGATATTTTCAGAATGTCCGCAACTTCAAAAACGATGAAGCAAAATTAAAATCATTATTATTTGGCGGCACTGGTCAGATGCGTTCACAAAAAGCCTTTACCCTTTGCGAAGATTTTGCAAGCAAAGGTGAAAATGCTTTAATCCTTAATTGATAATTAAAAGGCGGGGAGCAGTCCCCGCTTATTTTCTTACTTCAAAAATCAACAGTATGACAACCGTAATAAAAACTAAAAAAAATACTAAGAGCCATCAACCTGAAATCAAAGATGGTGTTTATCAAAATCTGAAAACAGAATTAATTGAATTAAGTCCGCTGAATTATCGCAAGTATTTTAAACAGGAAGATTTGGAAGCCTTCGCCGAAGAACTTAAACTGCATGGAATCATTTCACCGCTGACAGTTCGGAAAGTAACCAATGGAAAGTTTGAACTGGTTGCGGGAGAGAGAAGGTTAAGAGCCGCCCGTCTTGCAAAGTTGGTTGAAGTTCCGGTAGTGATAAAAGAACTGACTGATGAACAGGTAACAGAAATACAATTAGCAGAAAACTTGCAAAGAGAAAACCCGCATCCACTTGATGAAGCACAGGCCATAAAAAGGATGCAGGAAACAGGAAAGAACATTGATGAAATTGCTTTACGCTTGGGCAAGTCAAACAAATTCGTTTACGTCCGGTTGAAATTGCTCAACCTGATTGAAGCCTACCATGAAATATTCTATTACAATAAAGTGAATTTACAACAGGCTTTAGAAATTGCAAGTATATCAGTTGAAGGGCAAGCCGAATTTTTCAAAGAGCATTGCACAAAATGGAAACAGAAGAATTTTGAACTGGAAGATTTGCACTGGTTGCTTAGAAAGTATAAGTATGATTTAACTGACGCACCGTTTAACACGAAGGACAAAAAATTAATACTAGAGGCGGAGGCTTGTAACGGTTGCCAGTTTAATTCATCTACAATGAAAAGTCTTTTTCCTGAATTGGCAAAGCAAGCGCATTGTAGTAATGCTACTTGTTACCAGAATAAATGCACTGCTCATGTAAGATTGGGCTTCCTGTTAGCATTACATACACATCAACCAACAGCTTTACTATTTAATGGTGAGCCTGATGAATTAATAGAAAGAATAATTGCTGAATCAGAGGAAGCCGGAGAATGTACCCGTTATAATGTAAATGAAATAACTATTCTGCAATCTCCTGAAACGCCGGACAAGGAAGATTACACCGACGAGTATTCAGTTGAAGAACCGGAATTTAATGAAGCAGCGTTTAATGGCGCAATGCAGGATTATGAAAATGAAATGGCAGAGTATCAGTTAAAGTTGGAAAGCGGCAAATATCAAAAAGGATTGTTAGAACGCCGCAATGAATTCTTTCCCGTTTTGTTCAGCCCTGAACCGCCGACCCGCCATTTAAATGGCAATAGCAGGAAAGGTTTATCTATGAAAAAAGTACAGGAAGCAATCACAGCAGGAACAGCAACGCCGGAACTTTTGCAGGAAGCAGTTCAGGGAATTTTGCAACGGGAAGAACGAGCAAAGGAAATTGACAAGCAAAAAGTTCAGGTGATAGTTCACAAACAGTTTGAAGGAGCTATTCAGGATATTTCATTTAATAGTAACCAAACAGAAGCCGATACAGTAGCGACAAGGCTATTGATTTTTCAATCACTCGACTGGAGTGCCAGGCAAAGAGTTTCCCAAACTTTATTTGCTGAAACGAGTACCAGTTCTGGCGAGGAATTTTATACGGCTTTACTATCATTAACCAATGAACAGGCTACCTATTTAGTAAGAGCCGCTATGGCAAGTAAGTCCGAAAGCAAAAATTCCCAATATGCAACTGGCTATGTCTTATATAAGGAAGCGGAGGCTGCCGGAATCAATACAGTAAGAATTGAAGTTGAGCAGGAGGAAAAAGCAAAAGAACGGGAAGACCGAATGAGGGGAAGAATCAAAGAACTGGATAAGAAAATCAGGAAGCTACAACCGAAAGAGTAGTAAGAATTACAAGGCAGCAAAAGCTGCCTTTTTTAATGCCTGGAAAGCTGCTGCCCGGAGGAAGGGGCGGCAGCTTGGATTTTCTTCATTGATTTTCAATGCATTAAAAATTTTTAAAAATTATATGAGGAGTTGAGTATCAACTCAACATTTATTTCTATATTTATATTATGAAAACAACATTTGGAACTCTTTTAAAAGAAATCAGAAGGTCAAAAAATATTAGTCAGCGTGATTTAGCAAAATCAGTAGGGTGTGATTTTACTTATATAAGTAAGATTGAAAATGACAGATTACCACCTCCCGCTGCGGATACAATTCAAAAAATTTGTACTGTTTTGGAAACGCCTTCTGAAATTCTAATGGCTAATTCTGGTAAAGTGAGTACTGAAGTAAGGGACATGGTTACTAACCCTGAAGCAATTAAATTTTTACAGGAAGTTCATCAAATGAATTTATCTGATACAGAATGGAAAGCATTGCATAATCAACTTAAATCTCTTAGATAATGCAGCAAAGAGACCTATTTGGAAATACTATTGAAGAAGTAAAAACGGTTATTACTTTTCCCTGGTCTCATTCCAGAATAGGATCATTGAATTCCTGCCCTCGAAAATATTTTTACCAATATTATGCAAGCAAAAAAAGGTCTGCAAAAAATATACTTGGAAAAGACAGGATTGTTTTTTTATCGCATCTTGCTACGAAGCACTTGATTATAGGAACCATAATTCATGATGCTATTGACAATTATTTTAAAAGATATAAAAGTGGGGTTAATTATGATCTTTCAATGATATTGAACTGGGCATTTGAGAAACTGGAAGCAGTTTATGTCCTTACAGAGAAGGCTCGTAACAACAGTACTATTCAATTTGTTAACGGAGATAAAATTTTCAAGGAATTATATTACCGAATAGTTGACCCTGAAAAATTTAAAGCCGAGGTCAAAGAGAAAATAGAAACAAACCTGATTAATTTTTATGAAGCAGAAGAGTTCAAAGAATTTCGTAGAGGTGGGAAGCTAAAAAGTTCTGATTTAGAAAAATGGCTCATATTTAAACTAATGGGCTATGCTTCAATAAAAGGGAAAATGGATTTGGGTTACGAAACTTCTACCGGCGATTATTATGTGGTGGATTGGAAAACTGGAGGTGTTGAAAATGAAGATACAAGTCTTCAATTACTTATGTATGCAATTTGGGGTATTGAAACGGGAGCTATAGACTCCAACCGAGTAAAACTTTTTAAAGCATACTTACAAGAAAATAAGGTAGAGCCATTGGAATTTTCCGATGAGCATATACTTCGTGCTAAAATGCGTGTGATACAGGATACTCAGACTATCGAAAAACTACATAAATATGGTATAGAAGGTGTAGAAAATGCTTTTTCAAAAATTGATTTTCCTAACAAGATATGTCCTCAATGCCCGTTTGAAGAATTATGTCACAAAACAATTGCAAATGGAAACAAGTATTAAAATTGTCGAGGGTGGAAATAATCTTACCCTTAAAGTAAAGAAGATTTTACTTAACGGCGAGTCCTTGGATAGTGGCCAGGTTCAGTCAGTATGCTCGGAGATCGGAAAGCGGTATAAGATTCCTGCAGTTCCTTTTACACAAAATAATAAGCAGGAAATTTTAATTCCTTTTTTCTGTAACCTCCCTACACGTACAATACCAGTGAATGAATGGTTGATTACGCCATCAGATGCTTTAGAAACTCTTGTGTTAAACTATAAAGCAAACGCATCAAAACAACTGATAGCTGATTTGTACAAGAGAGCTTTGCTTTTATTATGTAAGGAACCTTATTGGACATTGGATAGCCCTCGGATTTTATACGAAAAGAAAGCCTTTCGTAAGATTGATGGCATTGCCGTAGTGAGACGTTTTGAAGTATCTGAGGTAATACTGGAAGAAGGTCTCGGTTTTTCTGTAGGTCTTACTACTTCGTTTTTTTCAATAAAATCGGTGTTGGAGTATTTTGATCTCGGTGAGCAGGGTTTATTTAACCAGATATCAAACCGGCAAAACGAGCAGCAGGGAACATTATTATATAAAGGCCCGAGAGGATATACAAAGTGCTACTTTGTAAAATACGGATTTGACAAAAAATTATCTGACACACCTTCATTCACAGAAGGGGGCACAGAGTATGCAAATTCCTTTGAATATTATCAGAAAAAATTTCCGCAGTATGATGTAAAGGCCGATGATAAAGTAGTTATGGTTTCATTTCCAGGAATGGCTAAACAAGTATATGTGGCCGCTAAGTATCTTTTTCCACGTATTTTCAATTCAGCATTACAGGGAGAATTGCAAAACATTGACAAAATCGGTCCCGATGAAAAAAGGAAATACCTTGAAAGTAATTTTTGGAAAGTAATTGGGGAAATGCCTTTTGGCAATGGGTTTTCCAAAATTGCTAAAAACTTCTTTGAACCATCTGATCAAAAAAGCGGGATAATACCTCTGCCGGGAATTATAGTAGGAAAAAATGTTCTTGTGCCAGCTCCAGCAGATTTAACCAGTAGAGCCTACAAAGAACATTATCGAAATCGTAAAATTTATCTTGACAAGTATGGATGTTATTACGTCCCACCCACTTTATCAGGATCGAAAATATATTTTGTTTTTCCGGCAACTATTACTGCCGAGATCCAGCAACGGTATGCAGATGATACGATGGCCTATATCAAAAAATTAACAAGAAATGAAATTGATTTTGAGGTAGTCGTTTTACCAACGTATCAAAATTATTTGCAAGCCACCGTTTCTTTAAAGAATGATCATGAAAACGGAATGGTGGTTTTTGTTTTTGATGATGCAAATCCGGCGACTTATTCATTGATAGATTTTGAGCTGAAAGGATGGAGCCTGAAAAGAGCTACTTCACATGAGTTATTAAGAAAATATCGACCGTTAGGTAAAGCTTCCCAATCATTCCGTGAGAACCCGGCTTATGAAAAAGCAAAGAAGGACTGGGATTCTTATATCGAAATGAGCACATTAGGGATCATTCAGAAACTTAACTGTATACCTTTCACCGTTCAGCCTGACTTATTCAATTATGATATGCAGATTGTAATTGACGTCAGTGAAGATTTTTCTCATTTTTGTCTTTCGGGGTTGTTATACAAGGCAGGAATGCCTTTCCCCATTTTACCATGCCATACTGAACGAAAAACAGATGAAAAGAAGGAAACAATTAATCCACACATCCTGAAGGATGAGTTGATAAAAATGTTTACCGCATTGAAAAAACAGATTGGCAAGTATTCAACTAAAAAATATCTTTTTGCACGGGATGGAAAGGACTGTGGCGAAGAATTTAATGCAGTAAAAGAAGCTTTTGAGCAATTAAAAAAGGATGGCATAATTCCTGTCGATGCTACTTTTGATTTTGTTGAGTATCATAAGACAACCAGGAAGGAAGTAAGAATTTGGGATGTAACACCTGATAATGTTGCTGTCAATGTACTGGAAGGTTCTTTTTATTTTTTCAGGTCAAATACAGCAATATTATGTACGACAGGTGATGGTACATTAAGTAGCAGGGTTACGGCTGATCCTATTACCATTGTTAATAAATATACTAAAGCAGATGTTTATAAGGTGCTTGCTGATATTTTCTATGCAGCCCAGTTTAATTTTTCAAATCCTAGGGTAGCTCAGAAACATTCCCTTCCTATGAAAAGAGCCGATGATGAGCTTATTGAAAAAAGAGCTCAGGAAATTAAACGTATAAAATAATATTTTATGGAAAGTAAAGGATTAAATATTAAGAGCTTCCATAGAAATCAAAAACTGTTGGATGCTATCAATTTGCTTTTAATACATTTTAAATTGTCTTCAGTTAATGTTAAAGCAGAAATCGAAGAGGAGAAAATTGAGCCTGCCAAGAATTATCTGTTATCTTTTTTAGATCAGTTGGAGAATCTTGTAGTTAAGGTTGAAAAAAGAGACGAAGAGCCCCTGGTTGGAACTGATATAAGATTAAGGACATTTGCTAAAAGCTTTGTTGATGCAAAAGGGAGAAAAACCAAGTTTAAATCATCATTGTTTCAATCAAGCATTCCGACTATACGATTAAAAATACAAAACAGCCGTCCAGAAGATGCCGCAGAACTAATACAGTCGCTTACGGAATTACGGGTCTTGTTAGAAGAGCAGATTTCTATAGATTCCAAAAGTATAATAAATGAAATCTGATGAGAACGATCTTAGTTGCCAATAATAGGGATATACTTAGAGAAATTAAGTCACTTCGAGATTGCTTGCAAGGATCTCCGTTTCCTCAGGAATTGAATGGCTATTGCGAATGGGTGCTGAGTTTTCTGAAAGAAAAGGAAAGAATGGTTATAGATAACCTCCATTACCTTTCATTGAATGTGGACTCAATTTTAAGCGAAGTAATGGAAAGAACACAATCAGTCACACTTAATATCAGAATTCTTAGTGCTAAATATATTTCACCGTTAAGCAGATACTCGAAATCTGATAATTTAAGTATCATGTTATTGAAATGGCTGCATGATCAACACCCGCAGTCAAAGGATGTTCCATTTGCCGTATCTGATGGGAATTTTTCTATTTACCCATCCACTGATATTCCTGTGATATATTACCTCCCTGCATCATCTCAGAAAAGTCTTCTTCATTTACCATTATTTTTTCATGAGTACGGACATTATCTTTTTGAGTTTCACCGGAAGGAAATGATTGACTACATAATTTACATGCAGGATGGAATGGAAGAACTCCTGTTACAGCCATTTCAGCAAAACGACGCTAAATTTCACAGAGAACGGGCAAAAGCAAAAAACATTATTGAAACATGGTATGATTGGATTGAAGAAATATTCTGTGACTTGGTTGGTTTAACTATCGGTGGTTCCGCATTTTTGAAAACCTTTTCCATGTATTTAAGAATGTCAGGAAGGGAAGCTTTTTATTTGAGTGATAAGGAGCTTGAAAATACTACACATCCCGTTTCTTGGATAAGGATTAAATTTCTGGTTGATCGAGCAAGAAAAATGAATCTTGTAAAAGAAGCAGATTTGGTTGAGAAAGAATGGAAAAAAATGGCTGAATTGATGAATATGGCTCCTACATATCACGGATATTACTCGGGAAGCTATGATAATTTAATTAATGAAGCACTTGATAGTATGCTTGAAGAAGCTAATCCAATTAAATACACAGACTTTGTTTTCTGTACAGAAGGGTATATACATGGCAAAAGCAATTTTATTGAATTAATGATAGAGGCGTGGCTTGTGCAAGAGAATAAACATGAAGAATATGAAACGTGGGAAAAAGGGATACTGGAAGTTTTTACAAATAATACTGCTGAAAACCCTTACCCACTTCATGGAAATGCTGATTTTATACCTAAGAATCTCAATAAGGAAATGCAGTTAAATTATTAAATCCATTTTTTAATTTTATCAACTGTCCAAGTTTACTTTGGCAGTTGAGCAAGATAACTTTATCATTTATTGATTTTTGTAAGAATGTATTAAGGTGAGTAAGAATGAGATTTTGAATAAATTGCTAAATAAAATGTTGTTCGATTTATAACTTTTTGCTACTTTCAATTTGTAATTGATAAGACAAAGTAAAGCTGCGTTAAGTAAGATAATTCTCACAAAAAGCGACTCCTATTTTTCAATTGTATCTCTAAAGTCGCTGCTAATTAATCTTCAGGGTTCGGTATTTTCTGTATCGGAAAGTAAAACTTACCTGCTAAGTCCTTCCTATCTCAATCTTTAGTACTGGGTAATTGCTGAACACTTTTATCTTTGTATAGAAACCCGATATTACGAAGCAATACAATTACAAGCAGCATAAATGCAATCAATAATAAAAAAGAAAATGCTGGCTTTATTCCTCTTAGCCAATAACCTTCGAGCAAAATAAAGCCATGTAAAAAGCAAATAAGCTTGGCTGCAAAGGCATGGCTAAAGCCCTGATTAGTTAGTAAGTGATGGATATGTGTTTTGTCTGCCACAAAAGGTGAATTGCCTTTCCATATACGTACTACAAATACCCTGATGGTGTCAAATACAGGAATAAGTACAATGCTTAATACAAATACTGGTGCATGTGGTATAGCTGGATTTAAGTTCACTCCATTAACCTGCATTAATCGAATACATAAAACTGCTACAACAAATCCTAATACCAGTGAGCCGGTATCTCCCATAAAGATCCGGGCAGGATTAAAATTAAAATATAGAAAAGCAAGTATTCCGCCGGCCAGTGCAAATGAAATTAAGGCTGTGTTTACATCTCCGTTAATGGTTAGAAATATACCAAGCGTAACGAGACTCATAAAACCAAGCCCGCCTGCAAGCCCATCAATACCATCAATTAAATTAAATGCGTTGGTAATACCCACAATTGCCAATACCGTAACTGTGTATTGAGCTGTAACATGCAAATCATATATCCCAAACAACCCTTCAAAGGATGCGATACGAATTCCGGATAAAGCAATCAAAACAGCAAGTGCAATCTGCACAACGAATTTGTATTTGGCAGAAAGATTTTTTAGATCATCCATTATACCAAGTCCGAAAAGGACAAGAATAGAAAAGAAAAAACTGATTTGCCCGATTGAGTTTGAAAACGGAAACCAAAGTATAAGAGCCATCATCATTCCGGCAATAATGGCAATACCACCCATTGTAGCTATTGGTGCCGCATGTTCTTTGCGGGCATCAGGCACATCAAACAGCCTGTACTTTTTTATTAAACTGATAAGTGGGGGAATAGTAATAAGCGTTACTACAAATGCCGTAATAAACGACAGTAATGCAAACTTGTAGTCATATAAATACAAGTCAACTTGTATAAGGTGGATGTGGTTATTCATTGTACCCGGTTTTGGATCAGGTATTGGAGTCTTGTAACTACAAAGTAGAACGGAATTTTAAAAACTGCAAGTTATTT
>LNFM01001277.1_pt1 | contig 57973 bp, 56 predicted proteins | sample 596031 | NCBI WGS metagenome assembly LNFM01 (sample SAMN04254537, study PRJNA301005) | activated carbon metagenome | isolation source: dual media filters at the Ann Arbor, Michigan drinking water treatment plant | place: USA: Ann Arbor | reverse complement strand
GGCGTTTCTGGAGCGGATCGGCGTGACCCGGCGGATAAACCTCAGATCAAGCCGGATGACCGGAAGCTGACGACGCCGCTCATCCCGACGATCAGATGATCGTGTACGGAGATATCGAAAGGCTGCAAGACGTCGATGATCTCGCGTGTGATCTCGATGTCGGCGCGCGAGGGCTTCGGGTCGCCGGACGGGTGGTTGTGCACGAGGATCAGGCTGGAGCACTGCACTTCCAGCGCGCGCCGGGCGATCTCGCGCGGGTAGACCGGCGCATGATCCACCGTGCCCCGGCCCGTGATCTCGTCGAGGATAAGCTGGTTCTTCCGGTCAAGGAAGATCACGCGGAACTGCTCGCGCGTCTCGTGCTGGAATTCGCGGCGGACGTATTCGATCAGCGCGCTCCAGGAGGAAATGACTTCGCGGGTTTTCAGCTCTTCCAGAGCGGCGCGCGAGTGAAGCTCATTTATGGCCTTGAGATAGGCGGCGACCGTCTCGCCGACCCCGTCGACCTTGATCAGCGCCTCCGCCGGCGCCGCGAGGATGGCGGAGAGCCCGCCGAAATGGCGCTCCAGCGCCTAGGCAATCGGCTTCAGATCCCGGCGCGGGATGAAGGCCATCAGCAGCACTTCGAGGATTTCGTAATCATCCAGCGCCTCGGCCCTGCGTGCAAGCAGCTTGGTGCGCAGGCGCTCGCGGTGGCCTTGCCAGTGGGGGGGCTTCTTCGGTCATGCGGGGAGGGCGGCCTTGTGCAGGCGTTTCAGTTCCTTCAGCACCAGCGACCGGTCGTAGCCCTGATAGGCGCCCGGGCCGGAGATCTGTATTTTCACATAGGGATGGTCGAGCTTGGTAGCGAATTTTCCTTCCGGGCTGAGCGCCAGGATTGTCGGATACTTCTCATGGAAGTGTGCCTGCGCACTGGCTGCAGCCACGACTTCGTCCGCTCCCGGAGCATAGTCGTCCTCGATGTGCACCACCACGAAATTTTGGGCGGTGTAGGAAACGAGTTCCAGCGCGTCCCGGCTGACATCGCCGCGACGTTTCTTCGTCACATGATCATAGCGGCCGGTAGCGCCTTTCAGGTGGGCATCGAAGGCGCGGCACCAGCCGCACCATTCGGCGCCGATGATGACGAGCACAGCCTTGCCCTCTGCCTTCGCGCGGTCAACGGCGGCGGTGTAGAGGTCCATCTGGTTCGAACACTGATCGTAGGCGATCGCGCGCCCGTCCCGGCAAGTGGGGTCCAGCGACAGGGGGTAGGCGACGATGTTGGCGGCCGCTGCTTCAATCTCGGTTTGTGGGATGGCAGGCGTGACTGCCGGGCCCGAACAGGCCGCCGCGAGCAGGAGCATGGCCGCGGCGGCCAGGGATCGCATCAGGGGCGAACCTTGAACGGCTCGTGCCAGCCTTTCGACGAGGCGGAGAAAATCTCGTAGCCGGTTTCGGTCACGCCGACGGAATGTTCGAACTGCGCGGAGAGCTGGCGGTCGCGTGTCACGGCGGTCCAGCCATCCGGGAGGATGGCGGCGTCCTTGCGGCCGAGGTTCAGCATCGGCTCGACCGTGAAGAACATGCCGGCCTTCATCACCGGGCCCGTTCCGTAGGCGGAGGAATGCACGACGTTCGGCTCATCATGGAACAGGCGGCCGAGGCCGTGTCCGCAGAACTCGTCGACCACGGACACGCGGTTCAAGCGCGCCACTTCGCTGATCGCGCCGCCGATGTCGCCGAAGCGGGCACCGGGCTTGATCTGCGCGATGCCGGCCATCATGGCCTCGTAGGTCACTTCCATCAGGCGCTCGGCCTTGCGCTTTACGTCGCCCACGCCGAACATCCGGCTGTGGTCGCCGTGCCAGCCATCGACGATCAGCGTCACGTCGATGTTGGCGATGTCGCCATCCTTCAGCGCTTTCGGGCCGGGGATGCCGTGGCAGATCACGTGGTTCACCGAGATGCACGAGGCATGGCGATAGCCTCGGTAGCCGATGGTCGCGGAAGTCGCGCCATGGTCGTTCACGAACTCATAGACCCGGCGGTCGAGATAGTCGGTGGTCACGCCGGGTTTGACTTCCGGGACCAGCATGTCGAGGCATTCGGCCACCAGCTGTCCGGCGCGGCGCATGCCCTCAAAGCCCTCGGGGCCGTGGGTGCGGATTTCGCCCGTGCGCAGGGGCAGGAGGAGCTCTGTATCTGTCATCGGCGCAATATGGCAGGCCGCACGCCGGTTTTCCACTCCCTTCTTGCCGAAACGGCCGCCCGCTGTCAGGTAGCGGCCCAGAAACCTGGCCGGAAAACAGGCCATCAAACCCCTAAGGGAGACAACGCATGCGCAAACCCCGGTCAATCCAGGCGGCTAGCCTTGCATTGTTGGCCGCGTTAGGCCTCGCGGCCTGTGCCAGCGCCCCACCTGCCGCCGAAGCGCCCGCGCCGGCCGCCTTGGTCATGGAAGCGCCCCTGCCGGCGTTCAGCGCCGAAGGAGTCGCCGCCGTTGAGGCCCGCATGGCGGCCTATGTCGAGGAGGGGGCGGCCAAAGGCATTGCGACCCGTCTGGTGCGCGGCGGCGAGGTGATCAGCGATGTCCGCTACGGCATCCGGCGCGAGGCTGATGCGGCGCCGGTGGAAGACGACACGATCTGGCGGATCTATTCGATGTCGAAGCCGGTGACCGGTGTTGCGCTGCTGATGCTCTGGGAAGAGGGCGCGTTCCAGTTGGACGACCCGGTCACAAAATACTTCCCGGAATTCGAGGGCATGCAGGTGTTCACCGGGCTTGATGCGGCGGGCGAGCCGGTCCTCGTGCCCGCCACGCGCCCGGCCACCCTCCGGGAACTGATGAGCCACACCGCCGGTTTCGGCTACGGCCTTCGCGGCGGGGATCATGTCAACGACCTGTTCCAGCAGAGGCAGGTCTTCCAGTCGCACACGATGGCGGATATGGTCAGCCGCGTCGCCAGCATCCCGCTGCTTCACCAGCCGGGCGAAGTCTGGGACTACTCCATCGCGGTGGATTTGCAGGGCGCGCTGATCGAGCAGCTCTCCGGCCAGACGTTGGGCGAGTTCTTCGAGACGCGGCTGTTCGGCCCGCTCGGCATGAAGGATACCGGCTTCTTTGTTCCGGAGGCGGATTATGACCGGTTCTCGGATGTCTGGGGCTGGAGCGCGGAGCAGGGGGCGTTCGCCGCGCTACCGATGCCGGCTTTCCAGTTCCGCGAGGGGATGATCGCCTTTGAAGGCGGCGGGCACGGGCTCGTCAGCACGATGGACGATTATGCGCGCTTTGCCGAGATGCTGGCAAACGGTGGTAGCCTCGACGGCGTCCAGATCCTGAAACCGGAAACTGTCGCGATGATGGCGACCGATGTGCTGCCGGACGGCGCCTTCCTCGGCTTTGACGGCACGGCCAGCAGCGAAGCGGCAGGCGTCGGCTTCGGCCTCAATGTCGGCGTCATCCTTGACGCCGACAACGCCCGCGGTTTTCCGCAGGGCGCCTATACCTGGGGCGGCGCAGCGGGCACCTGGTTCTGGGTAGACCCCGCGAATGATCTCTACTTCATCGGCATGGTGCAGCGCTTCGGCCAGGGCGGGCCTGAGTTTGATGCGCGTACGGAATCGGCCGGCCTCGTCTACAAGGCTCTGGAAACACCGAATGAGTAATCCCACCGCCGCCGTCCTGCTGATCGGGGACGAACTCCTCTCCGGCCGCACGCGGGACATCAACCTGCAGCAGGTCGCGCAGTATCTGGAACCACTCGGCATTCCGGTTATGGAATGCCGCACGGTGCCGGACATCGAGGCCGAGATCGTCGCCGCGGTAAACGCCCTGCGCGCGAAGTACACCTACGTCTTCACGACCGGTGGTATCGGCCCGACGCATGACGACATCACCGCGGACGCGATCGCAGCCGCCTTCGGTGTCGGCATCTCCGAACATCCGGACGCGATCCGCGACATGGCCGCCCGCTACGCGGCGATGAAAACCGAGTTCACCGCGCCGCGCCGGCGCATGGCGCGCCTGCCGCATGGCGCGAGCCTCGTGGCCAATCCGGTCTCCGGTGCGCCCGGCTTCCAGACCGGCAATGTCTTCACCCTTGCAGGCGTGCCGCAGATCGCGCGGGCGATGCTCGAAGACATCGGTCACCGCCTGCAAACCGGCGCGGTGGTCCACAAAGTCACCGTCAAGGGCAAGGGCCTGCGGGAGGGCGATCTCGCCGTGAAGCTGGGCGAGATCGACGCGGCGGCTCCGCTGGTTTCGGTCGGCTCCTACCCCTGGTACCTGGCGCCTGACAATAACGGCGTGTCGCTGGTCGCCCGTTCCATCGATCCCGAAGCGCTCGCAAGGGTCCGCCAGCAACTCGTCGAACTCGCCGAATCCCTCGGCGTCAAACCGGAGATCGAAGCATGAGTTTCATTACCCGCACGCCCGTCCTCTGGATGCTCTTTGGGCTGACGGTTGCGCTGACGCTGGCCTTCGGGGCCGCAGCGCCCTTGGTCGGCGGGCAATTCCTCGACATGGTATCAAGGCCTGAAGACACCCGCGCCGTGTTCGACGCAATGACGCCAAGCGAACGAACCGCGCACTTCTGGCTCACGGTCTTTCTCGATACGGCCTACCCGCTGAGCTTCGGCCTGTTCTTCGCCGGCATGGCCTGGCGCTTCTTTGGCAAGCTCGGCCCGTTCGCGGCGATCCCCGGTTTCGTGGTCCTGATCGTCGATCTCACCGAGAACACGCTGCAGGCCATCACGCTGTCGGGTGCGGCCTATGTCTTGGAGCCGAAGGAGTGGGTTTCGCCGCTGAAGATGAACCTGTTCTATCTCGCTGCCCTGATCGCGCTCGTCGCGGCGGGCATCGCGCTCTACCGGGTGATCACGAAGAAGAAGGCCTAGGGTCTCCCCAAGGTCAGGCTTGGCGCGGGCCCTGTCCCGGCGGTAGCATTGTCCAAACACTCAAGGGAGAAGCCGCAATGTCCGAACAGATTGTCCTCGTCGAGCGCCACGGCGCCGTTGCCCTCGTCACCCTCAACCGGCCGGACGCGCTGAACGCGCTCAACCGGGCCCTGCGCGCCGAGATCGTGCGCGTGTTCACCGAACTGAAAGACGATCCGCACATCCGCGCTGTCGTGCTGACCGGCGCGGGCCGCGCCTTCACTGCGGGCATTGACCTCAAAGAGGCGGGCCAGACCGGCTTTGCCCTCGGCGCCGATGAGGATTCCAAATCGATCAACATGGCCGCCGCGCTGGAGGCCTATCCCTGGCCGATCGTCGGCGCGATCAACGGCTTCGCGATCACCGGCGGCTTCGAACTCGCCCTGATGTGCGACGTGCTGCTCGCCTCGGAGAACGCCAAATTTGCCGACACGCATGCCCGCGTCGGCATCGTGCCAGGCTGGGGCCTGTCGCAGAAACTCTCACGCCTGATCGGCATCAGCCGCGCCAAGGAGCTTTCCTTCACGGGCAACTTCATCGATGCCCACACCTCGGAGAAATGGGGCCTCGTCAACCGCGTCTATGCGGCGGCAGACCTCGTGCCCGCCGCACTCCAGCTCGCCACCGAGATGACGGGCACGCAGCCCGTGCTCCTGAAGAAGTACAAGGCGCTGATCGACGACGGCTTCGGAATGGAATTCGGCAAGGCCATGAAGGAAGAAATCAAACGCTCGATCGAGCATTCGGCGTCTGTGTCGGCCGAATCGGTCGAGGAAGCGCGCAAGCAGGTGACAGCGCGGGGCAGGGGCCAGCAGGGTTAAGCCGGGCTTGAACCCCTCTCCTGCTTGCAGGAGGGGGAGAAGGCTCAAGCCGCAAATTCGAACGCATCCATCCTCAGCACACTGAAAGTCAGGGACTGGTGCAGCGACGTGGCCGCTGTCCCGCCGGCGCCCAGCGCAACGAACAGCGGCAGGAAATGCTCCTCCGTCGGATGGTTGCGCGCGGCGTGCGGCGCGAGGCGGCGGTAGTTCAGGAGGTCTTCTATCCGGCCTTCCGCCAGCGCGGCGTTCACCCAGTCCGCAAAGTCTGTCACCCAGCCGGGCGCCACATTGTTCCCGCGCCAGTCGACGCTGCGAAGGTCATGCGTGAAGCTTCCGCTGCCGAGGATCAGCACACCTTCTTCTGCCAGCGCACGCAGCGCCAGGCCGAGCCTGTAATGGTGCGCGGCGCCCAGATCGGTTTGGACCGACAGTTGCAGCACTGGAATGTCGTTTGCGGGATACATCAGCTTCAGCGGCACCCAGGCGCCATGGTCGAGCCCGCGTGCGGTGTCGATGCCCACCGGCAGGCCAACGGCCTGGATCAGCCCGGCGACCCGCTGCGCCAGCGCCGCATCGCCCGGTGCCGGATAGCGCTGGTCAAACAGGATCTGCGGGAAGCCGCCAAAGTCGTGGATCGTCTCGTTGACAGCCACGGCGTTCACCGCAGGGTTGTTCGTCTCCCAATGCGCCGAGACGACGAGGATGGCTTTGGGCCGGGGCAGGGATTGGCCGAGCGCCACGAGAAAGTCCCGCGCGGGCACATCGTCAAAGATCAGCGTCGGCGAACCATGCGAAACAAAGATCGGCGCAATCAAAGGGCAATCCTCCGGCAACATCGGCAGCCTTCCATCTAGGGAAGGCGCGCCCGGAATGTCAGCCCGCACCGGCGGCCTAACACCTATGCCGCAACGGTATGGCCGCGCCGGGAGTTGCGCGAAGGCCTGCCCCCGGCCTATCAACGCCCCAGCAAAAACTCCGGGAGAAAGCCATGCGCGATGTCGTGATCTGTGAACCTGTCCGCACGGCGGTCGGCGGCTTTGGCGGCTCGTTCAAGGATGTCCACGCACATGTGCTCGGCGCCACGGTCGTCGAAGGCCTGATGGCGCGCACCGGCCTGCCGAAGGACAAGGTAGACGATGTCATCTTCGCGCAGTGTTATCCCTCGATGGATGCCCCCGCGCTTGGCCGCGTGGTCGCGCTGGATGCCGGCCTGCCCATCGAAGTCAGCGGTATGCAGATCGACCGGCGCTGCGGCTCCGGCCTGCAGGCGATCATCAACGCGACGATGCAGATCGCCACCGGCGCGATGGACTGCGTGATCGCGGGCGGCGCCGAGTCGATGAGCAATGCGCCGTTCTATTCGACCAACTGGCGCTGGGGCCTCGGCCAGGGCAACATGACGGTGAACGACGGCCTGATCACCGGCCGCCTCACGGCGGGCGGCAAGAATTTCCCGGTGCCTGGCGGCATGCTGGAAACCGCCGAAAACCTTCGCCGCGAATACCAGATCACGCGCGCCGCGCAGGACGAGTTCGCCGCCGCCTCGCATGCGAAAGCCGTCGCTGCCCAGAAAAGCGGTGTGTTCGATGAAGAGATCATCCCGGTCACCGTGAAAGGCAAGAAGGCCGACACTGTGGTTACCCGCGACGAACATCCGCGTGCGGATTCGACCGCCGAAGTGCTGAGCAAGCTCAAAGCCATCCGCCTGAAGCAGGACTCCGAGGCCACGGTGACGGCCGGCAATGCCAGCGGCCAGAATGACGGCGCCTCGGCCTGCCTCGTGATGACGCGCGAGTTGGCGGACCAGTACGGCCTGAAGCCGCTCGCCCGGCTGGTCTCCTGGGCCGTCGCAGGCGTCGGCCCGGCGGTCATGGGCATCGGCCCCGTTCCGTCCACGGAGAAAGCGCTGAAGCGTGCTGGCCTGACGCTGAAGGATCTTGACTTGATCGAGCTCAACGAAGCCTTCGCCGCGCAGGTGCTCGCCTGCACCAAGGCGATGGGCTTCTCCGCTGATGACTATACGCGCCTCAATGTGCACGGCTCCGGTATCTCGCTGGGCCACCCGGTCGGCGCGACTGGCGGGCGAATCCTTGCCACTCTGCTGCGCGAGATGGACCGGCGCGAAGCACGCTATGGCCTTGAAACCATGTGCATCGGCGGCGGGCAGGGGCTGGCAGCGATTTTCGAGCGCGTTAACTGAGAATTCTCAGACGGCGGATTACGCAGCGCCTAACGTAGAAATAACTTGCTATTGGCAGGTCAGGGGCGCATATGCCCGTTATCGACATTGGCCGGCCACTCAGGCGCAGCTCCCCTAACAAGGCGCAGTTTCAGACAACCCCTCCAAAATTCGATATGCAAGGGCTGACGCATTGTCAGTCCACAAACTTATATGAGACTTACTTCTATGACTATGACGAACGGTACTGTGAAATTCTTCAACAGCCAAAAAGGCTTCGGCTTCATTGCGCCTGCAAACGGCGGCAACGACGTTTTCGTGCACGTGACCGCGCTCGAGCGCTCGGGCATCGCACACCTGAACGAAGGCCAGAAAGTCAATTTTGACACGGCTAAAGATCAGCGCTCCGGCAAGGTCGCCGTGAGCACGATCGAACTGGCTTAAGCCAGGCAGCTGCTGGCGCTGCGCTTCGGCGTAGCTGCCTCAGCGGCAAACTGAAGAAGCGCGCTCCGGCAACGGGGCGCGCTTTTTTCTTGAAGCTGCGGGCGAATGCACGGGAACCCGTTTCTTGTCGGAACCGCCAAGACAAAAAGAAATCCGGATCAGCTCGCGGAGCGGAGCGGTCGACCGTAGATCCGATCAGAACTCTTTCGAGATGCCGAGCGAAATATTGTGTTCGGTCGTATCTTCAGCGCCGTTCACGCCGTTCCGATACCGGTTGAGGTAGCCCGCTTCCCAGCCGATCCCGGCAGCTTCCCATTCGATCTCCACCCGCGCCCGGTTTTCCTGCAGGCCGTCGGCATTGCCCCAAGGCGTTTCCGCGAATCCGATAAACGCTTCGTCGCTGACTACGAGCGTCAAACTTGTGTCTTCCAGCGGGCGTTCAAGCGAGATCCGCTGGCGAACCCGCCAGCCAGTGCCATCGGCACCTTCGCGCTGTCGCTGCTCCAGGCGCGTACGCCCCTCGATTTCCACTTTGCCAACCTTGAAGAGATCATATTCCGCTTGCTGCCACAGACGATGCTCGATCTGGTCGTCGCCGTCGCGCACCGTCTGGCCGTAGCGGTAGCCGGCGCTGATCTCCAGCCGGTCGTTCACCTGGAAGCCGATCCCGGGGCGCAGCACGAACTGACTCGCCACCGCGTCCGGCTCGAAGCGCACTTCAGCGTTCAGGGACAGTATCAAGGGCAATCGCTCGGTGGCTGATTTTTCGATCTCATAGGTCGTCCAGATCTCGTTTTCGGCAAAGGCGCCGGGTGCGGCGCAGGCTGCCGCAACGGCAAAGGCAAGCAAAGTGCGTTTCATGAGGGCGCCATAGAGCAGGGAAGCTGACACAAATCTGACAACAAACTTCAGCCCGCTAAGGAGCAAGGCCCTGAACGTCAACACCAAACATACATTTAAATGTACCTTCGCGCGCTCACAGGCCGAAGTAGAGCGCGATGATCCCTATGCACGTAAGGTTCAGCGCCAATCCCGCCCGGGCCATGTCCCGCACCGTCAGTTTCCGCGTCGCGAACACGACGGCATTCGGGCCAGTCGCAATGGGCAGCATGAAGCCGCACGAGGCCGCCACGCAGCAGGGGATCACCAGGCTGCGGATATCCAGCCCCGTCGCCTCTGCCAGCGCGCCGAGCACGGGCAGGAAGGTCGTCATCGCCGCCACGTTCGACATGATCTCCGACAGGAACACCACGATTGTCACGATAATCAGGATCAGCAGCACCGGCGGAAGGGTCGCAAACCCTGCCAGGCTGGTGCCGAGCCATCCGGCCAGCCCCGAGGCCTGGATCGCCGCCGCCATCGACAGGCCGCCTCCGAACAGCAGAACCACATCCCAGGGAATGTTCTTGCCGTCTTCCCAGTCCAGCAAGGCGCGGCCGCGCCCGGCGGATTTCGGACTGGTATCGCCGTGCGGCACGAGGAACATCACCACGGCGCCGAGCATGGCAATGCCCATGTCGCTGAGGCCGGCCAGTGCAGGCACCTTGATCAGCTGCTCGCGCAGGATCCACGCGCCGGCAATCAGGCCGAACACGATGGCCACCCGCGCTTCCGCCCGCGTGATGCGGCCGAGCGCGCCATGCTGTACACGGATGGACTCGCTCGCGGCTTTCGCCTGTTCGGGCGAAGATTTGAGCCCCCAGGTCAGAATCAGCCAGGCTGCCGGCAGCATCAGCGCGATCATCGGCAAGCCAATGCCCATCCATTCGCTGAAGCCAATCTCGATGCCGGCATTCTCGCTCAGCCAGCCCATGGCGATCAGGTTGGTCGGCGTGCCGACCGGCGTGCCGAGGCCTCCGATCGAGGCCGCGTAGCAGACCCCCAGCAAGAGCGCGACCGCGAGCCGCGGCCCGCCGCCGGCCGCCAGCGCGACCGACAGCACGATGGGCGCCATCATCAGGCTGGTTGCGGTATTGGAAATCCACATCGACAGCAGCGCCGTCGTAAGCATCACGCCGGCCACCAGCAGCTTCAGCCGCGCGCCGGACACGCGCAGGACATTCAGCGCAATGCGCCGGTGCAGGTTCCACTTCTCGATGGCCAGTGCCACGATGAACCCGCCGAGTAGCAGCATCACCACCGGGTCCGCATACGGTGCCGCGATGTCCTTCAGCGGCATCAGTCCGATCAGCGGCAGCAACGCCAGCGGCAGCAGCGATGTCACTGCCATCGGCACCGCTTCGGTCGCCCACCACACGGCCATCAGCGCGAACAGGCCTGCCACCAGCATGGCGCTCTGCTCAAGGCCGCCGGGCGCCGGAATCAGGGCGATCATCAGGCCCAGCGCGGGGCCGAGCGAGAGGCCGAGCTTCTGCGCAAACCCGATGCTTGCAGCCGGCATGCCTTCGCGCGGCGGGGATGTCTCACCCGTCTCGGTCATCTAGTGTTCCTCAAACCCCAAGGTCTTTGGACCGAGGCTTAGCGCGCTTTGCCGGGAGGGGGAACCGGGCCTCCGGCTTGCCATTGGTACACGGGCGTCTTAACCCTCGGCAAACTTTAGAATGCGCGGCGTTTCCCCGAAAACCGGTTCCCATTTTTCGGAACGCCGCTCGATGTGCGGGCGTGGCGAAATTGGTATACGCAAGGGACTTAAAATCCCTCGGCCGCAAGGCCTTGCCGGTTCAAGCCCGGCCGCCCGCACCATCCTTTCACCCCTCCGGCGGCGGCGTGAACTCCTGATCGTCTCCGTCCGGCAGTTTCATCCGGCCCTGTTTCCAGTCATCCTTTGCTGCCTCCAGCCGCGCCCTGGACGACGATACGAAGTTCCAGAAGATGAAGCGTTCGCCGATCGGCTCGCCGCCAAGCACCATCACGGTAGAAGGCGCCTGCGCCGTTACACGCACGTCTACCTTGCCGAGCACGGCCATCTGTCCGGGCTTCAGCGCCTGTCCCGCCACTTCGATGGCGCCCTCGGTGAGATACACCGCGCGCTCCGCATGCTCTCCTGGCACGCCGCGGCTGGCGCCGGCGTCCATGTCCCAGTGCATATAGAGCAGCGGCGAGTTCACCTTCACGCCGGCGTCCATGCCCTCGGCAGCGCCGGCAATCATCCGTCCACGGAGGCCGCTTTCCGTCCAGGTCGGCAGGCTGTCGGCCGGATGGTGCCAAAATCCGGGGTCAATTTCCTCGGCCTCATTCGGCAGCGCGACCCAGGCCTGGATGCCGTGCATGTGCGCGCCGTGCATCCGGGCATGCTCCAGCCGCTCCGAATGGGTGATACCCTTGCCTGCGGTCATCCAGTTCACCGCGCCGGGCTTGATCTCCTGCTGGAAGCCGAGGCTGTCCCGGTGTGTCATCGCGCCGGAGTAGAGATATGTGACGGTCGACAGGCCGATGTGCGGATGCGGTCGCACGTCGAGTTCGCGCGGAATGCCGGGCGCAAAATCGACCGGCCCCATCTGGTCGAAGAAAATGAACGGCCCCACCATCCGCCGCTTCGCAAAGGGCAGCACCCGGCCCACTTCAAAGCCGCCGCCGAGGTCGCGCGTGCGCTTGTCGATGATGAGGTCGATCATGGGAAGCTCCTTCCGGTCGGTCTCTCGCGCCCACCTTAATGGCAACCTTCCCTTCAGCGAGGCTTTTTCTCTGCGCGCGCGCCTGATAACACCTATGCAGAGCTTGCTTTCATACGATCCCGGAGTGTCCCCATGCCGTTGATTTCCGCCCGCCTCCGCTGCGCTGCTGCCAGCGCGGTCATCGCCTTCGCGGCCGCAATGCCCTCGCTCGCCGAAACCGTTTACGTGCAGGCCGGCAAGGTGCTTGCCGTTCCGGGCGAGGCGCCGCTTGGCCAGACGACGATTGTCATCACCGACGGCAAGATTGTCTCCCTCGCGTCCGGCTATCAGACGCCGAAAGACAAGTCGGTCCGCGTCATCGATCTGAAGGACAGCTATGTGCTGCCGGGCCTGATCGATTCCCACGTCCACCTGACCTCCGACACGGGCGGTATCGCGTCCCAGCTGGAAGACGTGACGCTCTCGCCGGCCGCGCAGGCTTTCAATGCCTGGGAAAACGGCATGAAGACGCTGAATGCCGGCTTCACCACGGTGCGAAATCTCGGCGACGGGGACGGCGCCGTGCTCGCGCTGCGCGATGCGATCAATGACGGCCAGGTGACTGGCCCGCGCATCATGGATGCCGGCAATTCCATCTCCGGCACCTCCGGTCACATGGACGGCTCGCTCGGCTACCGCGACGAGCTGAGGGAGTATTTCAACGCCGCCGGCAACACGTGCAACGGCGCCGAAGATTGCCGCCGCGCGGTCCGCCTGCAGGTCGCGCGCGGGGCGGATGTGATCAAGTTCGCCTCCACCGGCGGCGTCAACAGCCGCATTGGCGCCGGCCTCGGCGCGCAGATGTTTGCGGATGAAGCCCGCGCCATCGTCGAGACAGCGAAACTGTTCGGAAAGAAGGTGTCCGCGCATGCCCACGGCGCAGATGGCATCCGCCTGGCGCTTGAGGCTGGCGTCGACTCGATCGAACACGGAACGATCCTTGATCCCGAGACCATCGATGCCTTCGTCGCGTCCGATGCCTACTACGTGCCGACCCTTTCGACCGTGAACGGATATATCGAACGGATTGAGGCAAATCCGGACGCGTATGAGCCGGATGTCCGCGCCAAGATCGAATGGCGCATCGGCATCACCGGCAAGAGCCTTGAGATTCTTTATGCCCAGGGCGTGAAGATCGCCTTCGGAACGGACGCGGGCGTCTCCAAGCATGGCCGCAATGCGGATGAGTTCGAGCTGATGGTGAAGTTCGGCATGCCGCCGGCCGAAGCCATCAAGGCGGCCACAATCAATGCCGCCGACCTTCTCGGTCTGTCTGCAGAAATCGGCACGCTGGAACCGGGAAAAAGTGCTGATCTCATCGCCGTGAAGGGCGATCCGCTGAAGGATGTGAAAGTCCTGAAATCTGTCGGTTTCGTTATGGTTCGCGGCGAAGTCGCCAAGGACTGATCCGGCCGGGCACGGAGGTGTTGCCTCGGGGCAACACTTCGTACACGTTAACCCTTTCCTGCTGGAATTTCATGCCGGCCGCGGCCTGTGCATGCGACACCACGTTTGTCTGGAGGCTGGGAACAAACTGGTATTGAGCGCTTTGTATAGGCAACGTTCACGCACGCTTGAAGGACAGGCCCATGATGATCCGCACACTGCTCGCCAGCGCCGCGCTTGCCACATTGGCCATGCCGGCCTTTGCAGGCGCTGAGGCGGAAGCCCTGATTGCCTCAACCGCCACCCGGATTTCCGATCCGGCCAAAGGGCACCAGGCGTTTTCGCAGTCCATCGACGTGCCGACCGTCGCGCGGTTTACCCTCGGCAAGTATGCCAACCGCATCAGCGACGACGAGCGTCAGCGCTTCACGGCTGCGTTTGACAACTTCCTCACCAGATCTTTCCGCAAACACAATGACGACTTCGCGAATTCCAAGGTCGAAGTCATCGGCTCTACAGATCGCAGCGCAACCGACTCCATCGTCGAGACCCGCGTGACACCGGCTGACGGCGACGAGAAGACAGTTCGCTGGCGCGTGGTCGAGCGCAGCGGCGAATGGAAAGTCGTCGACGTCGAAGTGCTTGGCCTCTGGTTGGCGATCGAACAGCGCGCCCAGATCGCGGCCATCATGGACAAGCCGCGCGCGACCATCGACGATGCGATTGATGCACTCAATTCCTGATCGATCCGTAGCCGGATCAGCGCCTCATGTGAAGGCGACGTTCAGCCAGTCCGGCCGGACATAGGTTTCACCCAGATCGCGCGCCACCAGCTTGTGTGCAATGGCGCCCTGGTCCACCGTCAGACCGTTTGCAAGATGGCGGTTCGCGTTGATCGCGGCCCGCGCGCCCTTGCCGGCAATCTGCATCACGAAGGGCAGGGTAGCGTTGTTCAGGGCGTAGGTCGAAGTGCGCGGCACGGCGCCGGGCATGTTTGCGACGCAATAGTGAAGTATTCCGTCCACGTCATAAATCGGGTCTTCGTGCGTGGTCGCATGGCTCGTCTCGAAACACCCGCCCTGGTCGATGGCGATGTCCACGAGAACGGCGCCGGGCTTCATGGTTTTCAGCTGCTCCCGGCTTATCAGTTTCGGCGCTGAAGCGCCGGGGATCAGCACGGCGCCAATCACGAGATCGGCATCCTTGATTGCTTCGGCCAGCGAGTGCGCGGTCGAATACATCGTCTTGACGCTGCCGCGGAACTGCTCGTCGAGCTGGCCGAGGCGGACATTGTTCCGATCAAAGATCGTCACATCGGCGCGCATGCCGACGGCGATTTCCGCCGCATGGGTTCCTGAAACCCCGCCGCCGATGATCACCACTTTCGAAGGTGCCACACCCGGCACGCCGCCCAGAAGAATGCCCCGGCCGCGCTTGGTGCGCATCAGCGCCCAGGCGGCGACCTGCATCGACATGCGTCCGGCGACCTGGCTCATCGGGCGAAGCAGCGGAAGGCCACCTTCGGAATCGGTCACCGTCTCGTAGGCGATTGCAAGGCAGCCGGATTTCATCAGACCCTTCGCCTGGACCGGATCGGGCGCGAGATGGAGGTAGGTGAAGAGGGTGTGGCCGGGTGTCAGGCGCGCAGTTTCTTCCGGCTGCGGCTCCTTCACTTTCACGATCAGTTCGCTGCCGCTGAAGACCGCCTCGGCATCCGGGGCGATCTGCGCGCCGACAGAGGTGTAGGCCTCATTGGCAAACCCGGAATTGATGCCGGCGCCGGACTGGACCAGCACCGAGTGTCCGGCGCGGACGAGTTCGCCGACGCTTTCAGGTGTCAGGCCGACACGGGATTCCTGTTTCTTGATCTCTGTTGGAACGCCGATGCGCATGAAGCCTCTCCCCGGGGAAAGTCCATGCCTATAGCGCTCCTTTCCGGCAACTTCCAGCCCTCCGCGGCGCAGCTGGCAGAGCCGGAACGGCCTCCTTCGGCTAGCTGCTGATCGACAGCGTCAGAACAATGCGTTCGTCAGCCGGAGCAAAGTTCTCGATGTTGGTGTCCCAGTAGCGCAGGTCGATCGCGGCGGGGCCGAGCGAGATTGTCGAACCCAATGACCAGTCAGCATAATCGCCGTCCGTATCGCTTGTGTAAGATCCAAGGGCCGCATCCATACTGAAGGACGAACTCAATGCGTAGCCAGCTTTGACGCTTGCATAGACATAATCCTCACCCGGACTGAAGGCGCCGTCGGTTCCTACCCAGAACCCGCTATCGAATCCGTAGCTCAGACTGCCGCTGAGTTCCAAACCGCTCAGATCTTCTTCGGCGGCGCCTGGATAGTCAAAAAAAGTTGCTCTCAGATCCCAGCTGACGCCGTTGCCCAGCACGTTCGCCAGCCCCGCATAGTAGCTGACTTCCAGATCTGCGGAGGAGGCATCACCAAAATCTATCGTCGAGGCCCAGACACCCGCATAGAGCGCGCCGTTCGCATAGTCGAGCCCGCCCTGGATCGCCGGGTTCCCGTTCGACGAGGAAATGCCGCGCCAGGTGTAATCGGTGGTCAGCGAAGCATTGCCGGTAAAACTGCCTTGGGCCATCGCAGCTTCGCCAGACAATGGGAATGCGACAGCTATCAAGCTGATCCACATCTTTGCCAGCAATTCCGGTTTCATAACGGTCTCCCTCCGGCCTGAAGATCGGAGGGAACAGGAATGAAGTCCAGCCTGTTCCAGCGTTTCAGGGCCGCAACGTCTGGCTGGGGGCCTCGCACAAATGAAAAGTCCCTCTCCCGGCGGGCCGGAAGAGGGACAATAGACCGGGCTCAAGCCCTGCCGTTACAAGGCCAGGTGAAGCCTAGAAGACTTTCGAGATCATGACGACGAAGTTCTCGTCGGCGACGTCACCGGCGACGGCATCATCGATGTCGGTGTCGGTGTATTTCACGGTGAGATCGAACACGTCGAAGGCATACGCGCCGCCGAGCGACCAGTTGGTGTAGTCACCGCCGCCATCGAAGCTGTAGTTGCCGACGCTGGCGAGGCCCTTCAGTTTTTCGGAGAAGGCGTAGGCGCCGGTGCCCTCGACGTAGGTGTTCTTGTTGTCAGGGTCGTAATAGGCGGTTGCGCCGAGGCTGACCGCATCGACCGTGTAGCCAAGGCCGGCTTTCACTTCGACGAAGTCGAGATCTTCTTCACCTGGATAGAAGTAGCCGATCACGCCGACATCCCAGCTGAGGGCATCGGTGAAGGCGCCGCGGAAGCCGCCATAGAGGTCGACTTCGATGTCAGCGTCCGATCCGAAATCGACGTTCGATGCCCAAGCGCCGACGTAGAAGCCGCCATTGGTGTAATCGACGCCGCCTTGAACCGTTGCGCCGTTATCGGTCTGCGAAACGCCGCGCCAGACGTAGTCATTTGCGACTGCCGCGTTGAAGGACACATCGCCTTGAGCGTGAGCGCCGCCTGCGGCTGCAAGTACGGCGGCGGCGAGAAGGCTGGCCCGGGAGAGTTTGTTTTTCATTGGAGGAAACCTCGCTTCTGTCATTACGCTCCTGATCAAGCGTCGGCTGTCTACCTGCCGGTCGAGGGTTAAAAATTCGATGCCAAACCTTAGGTAAACCCCGCGCGGGAACGCGGTTCGCCGGGCTTTTGAGCAGTGAATTGGGCGCTTGCCTCAGCTTTGGGCGATGCAGCGAATCCACACTTGTGTGGCAGATTCGCAACAGATTCAGACCCTAACGTGCGACAAGGGGGGCGTAGCCGAGGTGCATGCCCGCATCGACCAGCAACGTCTCGCCCGTCACGTGCCGGGAGGCATCGGTGAGGAAGAACACAGCCGAGTCGGCGATGTCGTCCGGCCCGCTGGCGACATGCAGCGGCACCGAGGCGGCGACGCCGGCTTCCATTTTCGTGTATTGCTCGGCGCTCATCTCGTCCTTGAACCAGCGCGTACCGATGAAACCCGGGCAGACGGCGTTGACGCGGATGGCCGGCGCGAGGGCGCGGGCGAGGCTGAGCGTCATCGTGTTGAGTGCGCCTTTGGTGGCCGCATAGGCGACCGAAGATCCGATACCGGTGACTCCGGCGATGGAGGAAACATTGAGCACGGCCGAGGCGCGCCCCGTTTGCCGGTGCGCTTCGACGAGCAGGGGTTTCACCTTCTGCATCATCAGGAAAGGGCCTGCGACGTTCACTGCATAGGTGTGCAGGAAGTCTTCCCGCGTCAGCGCATCGAGATCCGAATGGTCGCGCGCATGTTTCGTGATGCCGGCATTGTTGACGAGGATATCGAGACGGCCCGCCTGCGCGGCCGCTTCGGCAAGCTTGGCGCAGCCTTCATCGGTGGAGACGTCGGCCTGCACGAGCCGTGCCTGCGCGCCGGCCTTCTGGCAATCGGCGACGGTCGCTTCGCCGTCGGCAACCGACTTGGTGCAATTGATGATGACGCTGGCGCCGCGCTCGGCCAGGCGCAGCGCGATCGAGCGGCCGAGACCGGTGGCCGATCCTGTGACGAGGGCGCTGCGGCCTTCGAGGTCCTTGGGCTGGTTCATGTTTCTCCTCCCGGGTTATCTTCAGTCGTTGGTTTCCCTCGTATCCCGGCGCGTCCTGCCGTGTCCACTGCAGCGCTCGCGATGGGCGAGTGAGCCCCCCGCTTGTAAGCAACCGGCGACCCCGCGAGAAAGTGTATACGCAGCTTTACGGAGTCGCCCCCTTGGCCGGATTGTTTCGCATCGTATATGTGAGCACAGCGCAGCCCGGGCTCACCGACAGCGATATCGAATCGTTGCTCAACGTCGCACAATCCAACAATGACGAGCGTTTCATCACGGGTTATCTCGTGCACAACGGCCCGAATTTCATGCAGTTGATCGAAGGCCCGTTCAACGAAGTCGACGAAGTGTACGGTCGCATCCTGCGTGACCGGCGTCATTCCGGCATCGTGCGCATTCAGGCGGAATGGGCTGAGCACCGCGTGTTCCCGAACTGGTCGATGAATTATTTCCGCGTCGACCGGCACGGCTCGGTGGGGTCCATGATCTCGCGCGGCGCCGACTCGGTCGACAGCCTTATGGAAGCGGGCGTGCCGCGCGACGTGTTGCACCTGTTTTCCAAATTCATACAGCAGACGGAGTATCCCGAGCCGCGCTCGGACCGCGCTGCCCCTTCCGGAAGAGCCCGGCCAGACCAACAGCAAGACCCACAAGCGTAAGCCCGGCGACCAGCAGGGTGACCGGCTCGGCGCCGAAGGTCTCGAAGTATTGCGTGTAGCCGTGGATGCCGAGGAAGACGAGCGCGCTGACCGACAGGAAGCCGCCGCGGCGCGTGAGCAGCGCGAGGGCCAGCGCGAGCGCGGCCCATCCGATCGAGAATGGCAATTCGGGAACGGTTAGCGCGGTTCTCTGCCAGGCTTCGTAGGCGGTATAGTCGTCATAGCGGTTGGCGCTCCAGGCGCTGTCACCGAGAATATCGCCCCAGAGTGAGCCGACCCAGAAGGCGAAGTGGACGAGCACCATTGCTGTGCGGGCGGCCACGGTGAGCAGCATCTGCCAGGCCTCGCCCGCGCGGCGGCGCACGCTGTAGAAGGCGGCGGCGAGCGCGCCGAAGACACCGATCGTGATCAGGGGTTCCTCGACGAAGAGGGCGTAGGAGGCATGCCAGTAACCGGTGCCCGTGCCGAACACCGCGCCGAAGGCGAGAACTCCGAGGGCCGCAAGGAAGGCCGAGCGAAACCAGATGGCGCCGGCCGTCAGCACGCCGGTGATGAGGAGGGCGGGCAGCGTCGGCGACGGGGCGGCGCCAAGTTCCCAGGCGACCCAGCCCGCGAGGCCCAGCGTGCCCATCAGGGCGAGGCCGGCGGACAACACGCCGAAAGCGTTGCCCGGCGCGAGGCGGCGCAGGCCTTCGGCGCCGGCAAGAGCGGCGAGAGCGAGCGCGAGACCCGTGCCCGCATTCGGCACCAGCGCGATGGCAGCGGCGGCCACGGCAAGCGCGCCAAAGATCAGCAGTACGTTGATGATCAGCCCGCCGCGCTTGTCGGGCAGGGCGAGGGTTTCGAGCCGGGCGGCTTCGTTAGCGGTCAGTGCGCCGGATTTCTCAAGGGCGGCAAGGTCAAGGCGGATGATGCGCACGGGGCAAACTCCTATTAGTGAGCGTTCACGAACATAAAGGAGGGCGGTTTGCAAGCCCGGGCGAGAGGGGGCGGATCGCAAGTGCGGCGCCTAGCCCGTGTCGGGGTGCATGCCTGCCCAGGCGTCCGGCCGCGCGAGGGCGTCGAGGCGCATCAGAAGGGCGTCCAGCGCAGGGGGCACGGCGCGCAGGACATGCGAGGGGACGGGCAATTCGTGCAGTGGCGGCGCTTTGTCCCGCGCAAAGCGGAAGGCGAGGCGGCGCGCGGCTGGCAAGGGATTGCGCAAGACGGCGAGCGGGGCCTCGGCCGAATTCAGGGCAACGGCCCATTGGAATCCCGGCTCCGGCGCTGACGGTCCGGCGGGATGCGCGGCGCGGCAAGCGCCCGGGCGCTCGCCGGGATCGAAGGCGGGTTCGCGGCGGCGCAGCCCCGGTCCGGAATTGACCGTGTGCGGATCAGCTGGCGGCCGCGTGGCGCGCGGCGGCGGCAGGGTGATGCCGTACGCAACAGCGAACAGATAGCGCCGCACCAGCGCGCTGGTGAGACGCAGCTCACGGCGGACACGCGCCGCGATGGCGGCAAAACCGTCCGGGCTCGCCGCGCGGATCAGCGCCCGCAGCGCGAGGAGGAACTGCGCGAGCGGATACCAGATTTCGGGAAGAGGCCGCGACGGTGTCATGGCGGCCAGTATGCGCCGGGCGCGAACCCAGCCGGATTGGCGGGCGCTGGTTTTTTTGCAATGCGCTGATCTGATGGGGTTTTCAAAGCGCCGTTGGCCGGAGTCCGTTGCGCAAGGCAGACCTTATGCAACGGTTTGGGCGCTGCGCGCTTCGGCGCGCACTGCCTTCGGCGACTTGCCGGTCCAGCGCTTGAAGGCGCGGGAGAAAGCGGGGGCATCGGAGAAGCCGACGAGGTAGGCGGTTTCGTTGACGGAGGTTTTGCGGGCGCCGAGATAGTCCAGCGCCATGCGGCGGCGCAGGTCGTCGAGCACAAGCTTGAAGCTCGTGCCTTCGGTTTTCAGCCGGCGGAACAGGGTCTGGCGACTGATGCCTAAGGCGGCAGCGATAGCGTCGCCCGTGATGTCGCCGGTGTGCAGGCGGGCGAGCAGCTTTGCCTCGACCTGGGCGCGCAGGGTGCGGGCGGCCGCGAGATCCTGCAGCAGCGCATCGGCGCGTTCCGTGAGTATACCGAATACATAGGCGGGCTGCTGCGCGACGGGCCAGCTGGTGAGGCCCGGCGCGAGGCGCATGGCGTTCCAGTCTGCCGAGAAGGTGACCGGACACTTGAAGATGCGGGTGTATTCGGCGCGGTAGGACGGGGCGGGATGGGTGACATGGACTTCCAGCACGTGGGGCGCCGGCAGGAACCGGCGCGGGCCGCAGACGAGGCGGGCGAAGGCGGCTTCGGTGAGTTCAGGGAAATCGTTCGGGGCGGGGCGCGTGTCGGTCATCCAGAGCTGGCTGCTGCGCTCGGCGAGCTCGAAACGGGGCTGGCCGGGGGCGCTTTCTAGTTCGACTGCAAGGGCGCCGAAGCGCTGCATCTGGGCGAAGGCCTCGCCCATTGTCGCCGACGCATTCATGATCAGGCCGACGAGCGAGACATCCGCCATGTCGATCGCTTCGCCGTAGAGGAGGCCGAGCGCGGGCTCGCCTGTGGCGGCCTGGGCGGCGCGCATCAGGGCATGGTAGCGGGCGAGGGGGATGCGGGTGTCGCCGTTTTCCAGGCTGGCAGGGTTGATGCCGGCTTCGCGGCAAAGCGCGGCAGGATCTGCGCCCTTGCCCTCGGCAAAGTCGGCCAACCCGCTGACGATGCTGGCGGAAACGGTGGCTTTGGTCATCTCTGCGGGCGCCCTGTTACAAATAGCCATGTTTGCGCAACGCCGCATCATGGCGTCCTTATCGAAAAACGGCAAGAAGTTCGGCTCAGACGACCATTTTGTCCGGAGAGATTGCTGATGACGTCCACCCCGAGCCCTGATGTTCGACGCCTCGCCGGAGGCTGGGCGGTCCTGCTCGGCGCCTGGCTGATGTTTGCCGGGGCGGCGCAGGCGGCGAACCTCGAGGCCGGGCCGGGCGAACCCTGGTGGGCGCATGTCGGCGCGGCGGCGCTGCTGTGGCTGCACATCGGGGGCGGAACCTTGGGCATGATTTCCGGCGCGGCGGCGCTGACCTTCAAAAAGGGCGCGCGTCTGCACCGGCTGGCGGGGACAGTGTTCTTCGCCGCGATGTTCGTGACCTACCTGATCGGCGCGGGCGTCGCGCCATTCCTGGAGGAGGGGCAGCGGCCGAATCTCGTGGCGGGAATCATGGCGCTTTACCTGCTGGTCACGGGCTGGCGGACGGCGCGGCAGCGGGAGACGAAGGCTGGGATTGCCGAGATGGCGGGGCTCGGAATCGCGCTCGCAATTGCCGGTACGGGGGCGGTGTTCATGCAGATGGGCGCGGCGAGCCCGACGGGCACGATCGACGGCTCGCCCCCGCAGGCCTTCATCCTGTTTACCGTCGCGGGCGTGTTGGCCGCCGGCGGAGAGCTGAACGTGCTGCTGCGGCGGGGGATTTCCGGCACGGCGCGGATCGTGCGGCATCTCTGGCGGATGTGTTTCTCTCTTTTTATCGCGTCGGGATCTTTCTTTCTCGGCCAGATGCAGGTCTTGCCGGATGTGCTGCGAAACTCGGCCTTTCCCTTCGTGGCGGCGTTCGCGCCGCTGCTGGTCATGCTGTTCTGGCTGGTCTGGGTGCGCACTGGCTGGCGGCGGCGGAAGACAGCAGCGGCGTGAGGCCGGTTCGCCTTCCGGGCGAACGAGACCTCTTGCCGTACCGGTAAGCATGGACAAGGCGCAGTGCGCGGCTTAACTGCGAAACGGTTTTCACGGCTTCCAGGGCTCGGGCGAATGTTCAAAAAGATATTGATTGCCAACCGCGGCGAGATCGCTGTCCGCGTCATAAAGACGTGCCGCAAGATGGGCATCAAGACGGTGGTGGTTTATTCCGACGCCGATGCCGGCTCGATGGCCGTCGAGATGGCGGATGAGAGCGTGCATATAGGCGGCTCGCCCGCCGCTCAGTCCTACCTCGTGGCCGACAAGATCATCGCTGCCGTGCGCCAGACCGGCGCCGAGGCAATCCATCCGGGCTTCGGTTTCCTGTCCGAGAACGCCGCCTTCGCCAAACGCCTCGAGGAAGAGGGCATCGGCTGGATCGGCCCGAACGCCTTCGCGATCGATTCGATGGGCGACAAGATTTCCTCGAAGAAGCTCGCCGCCGAGGCGGGCGTCTCGACGGTGCCCGGCCATATGGGCCTGATCGAGGATACCAAGGAAGCCATCAAGATCTCGAAACAGATCGGCTATCCGGTGATGATCAAGGCGTCCGCCGGCGGCGGCGGCAAGGGCATCCGGGTCGCGGCGAATGACAAGGAAGTCGAAGAGGGCTTCCCAGCGGTGAAGGCCGAAGCCAAGGCCTCGTTCGGCGACGACCGGGTGTTCATCGAGAAGTTCATCCTCGAGCCGCGCCATATCGAGATCCAGGTGCTCGGCGACAAGCACGGCAACTGCCTCTGGCTCAACGAGCGCGAATGCTCGATCCAGCGCCGCAACCAGAAGGTCATCGAGGAAGCACCTTCGCCGCTGCTCGATCCGGAGACGCGCAAGAAGATGGGCGAGCAGGCCGTCGCCCTCGCCAAGGCCGTGAACTATGACAGCGCGGGCACGGTGGAGTTCGTTGCGTCCGGCAAGGACAAGGGCTTCTACTTCCTCGAAATGAATACGCGCCTGCAGGTCGAGCATCCGGTCACCGAGATGATCACCGGCATCGACCTTGTCGAACAGATGATCCGCTCCGCCTATGGCGAGAAGTTGAAGCTCAAGCAGTCCGACATCAAGATCAATGGCTGGGCGGTGGAAAGCCGTGTGTATGCGGAAGATCCCTATCGCAACTTCCTGCCATCGATCGGCCGCCTGAAGCGTTTCCATCCGCCTGCGGAAGGAAAGCTCGGCAAGGGCGAAGTACGCATGGACTCGGGCGTGCGCGAAGGCGACGAAATCTCGATGTTCTATGACCCGATGATCGCCAAGCTCGTGACCTGGGGCAAGGACCGCGACACTGCGCTGGACGTGCACGGCGAGGCGCTCGACCGGTTCCACATCGAAGGCATCCAGGACAATATCCCGTTCATTGCCGCTGTGATGGACGAAAAGCGCTTCCGCTCCGGCAACATCACGACCGCTTATATCAAGGACGAGTTCCCGGAAGGCTTCCAGGGCGTTCCGGCCACCATGGCGCAGGAAGTGCAACTGATCTGCTCGGCGGCCTATGTGCATGCCTTCTATGACCGCCGCGCCGGTGAAATCTCTGGCCGCCTAGCGCCCCGCGCGCCGCGCCGCGAGTGGGTCGTCATCCTCGGCGACAAGCACCACCCGGTCACCATCGATATCGGCCGCGACGGCGAAGCCGAGATTGCCGTGGACGGCGGAAAGCCGCACAGCCTGATGACGTCCTGGAAGCCGGGCAAGCACCTCGTTGAAGGCGTGCTGGACGGTAGGGCGTTTGCCGTGAAGTTTGCCGACCGCACCGAGGGCTATCTCTTCCGCCACCGGGGCGTGGCCCTGCGCGCGCTGGTCTGCACGCCGTTCGTGGCGGACATGCACAGCCGCCTGCCGGAGAAGCCGAAGGCGGACACCTCGAAGCTGATCATCTCGCCGATGCCGGGGCTTGTCGTCTCGATGGACGTGACGCTCGGCCAGGTGGTTCAGGAAGGCGAGGCGGTCTGCATCGTGGAAGCGATGAAGATGCAAAACATCATCCGGGCCGGGGCTAATGGCACGGTGAAGGCCATAAACGTCAAGGCGGGCGAAAGCGTCGCTGCAGACGAAATCATGGTCGAATTCGCCTGATCCTGCGGACTCGCCTTATACGGACTTAACGTTCCGGAAACCGGTTCAACCTGCTATTCTTCGCCAGCAGCGGCGGAGCAGGACAGACCTGCCTGTCAAATGACTGTTGCTGTACAGACATAGACGGGGCGGGCGCCCCATCGTCAGGAGACTGGAACTCATGCAACTCTTTCTCACCCCCAACGGACGTATCGATCAGGCGACCTACTGGCGCGCCGTGCTTATCCTGCTGGGCATCAGCGCGGCCCTTTCGGTCGTCAGTGCCTTCGTCTCGCCCTTTATCGGCATGGCCGGGCTGCTGTTCATCTGGCCGTGGATCGCCGTGCACGTGAAACGCCTGCACGATTCCAACAAGTCGGGCTGGCTGACGATTGCCATCGTCGTCCTGGCCATCGTCGTCTCGATGATCGCGGGCTTCATCCTTCCGGGCCTGTTCGGTGTGGACCAGGCCGCCCTTCAGGCCGAGATGCAGCGCGAGATCGAGAATGCCGCTGCCGGTGATCCGGCAATGGCGATGAGCGCCGCCATGGACGCCTCCAAGGGGATCGCCCAGGCGACCCTGCTGCCAAGCATCCTGTCCACCGCCGTGGTCACCGGCGTCGTCGGCGCCGTGATGGGCCTGTTCAAGACCGATCCGAACGACAACCAGTACGGCCCCGGCCCTGCCGGTGCCAGCGTTGCGTTCACCTGATCCGTATACTGACAAACCCTGAAAGGGGAAACCATGGTCACATTTCCGGAAGCCGTAAGGCTTTTCTTCGTGCGCTACACCGATTTCCAGGGGCGTTCGCGCCGCTCGGAATACTGGTGGGTCACACTGTTCAACATCCTCGTCGGTTTGGTGGGCGGTATCCTGCTCGCCGTCCTCGGCGGGTATGCATCGGGGGACCTCAACCCCCTTGGTTTCATTATCGTTGCCCTCCTTGGGCTTTACATGCTGGCGATCATCGTGCCGTCCATCGCGCTGTTCGTGCGCCGCCTGCATGACATCAACCAGACCGGCTGGATTGCGCTCGGGCTGTACATTTGCGCCATCATCCCGATCATCAACCTGCTGGCTTCGGTCGCGCAGATCGTCATCGGCGTGCTGCCCGGCACGGTCGGACCCAACAAGTATGGGCCGGACCCGAAAGGGGCCGCTGCCGCCGCTGCCGACGTGTTCGTCTAGGCGATCTGGCGAAAATACTGCAGAAAGGGCCGGGCCGTGTGCCCGGCTCTTTTTTCTTGCGCCGCCTTATCGTTTATTGATAAGGGGCGCGTATGACGCAAGCCTCAGATTTGCAAGGGAACGACCCGCTCCGCATGGATTTCCGCTTCCTGTTCCTCGAGCCGCAAGGCCGACTCGCCCCCCGGCCCTTCGGGCGCGGCCTCGTGCTGCTGACCGGCGCGTGCATGATGATCTCGGTGCTGACGGCGGTCGTCTCGCCCGGCCTCAACGTGCTCCAGTATGCTCTGGTGTTCCCGTATATCTGCCTGTTCGGAAAGCGGCTCCACGATGCGGGCCTGACCGCCTGGCTGTGGATCGCGTTCCTGGCGGGCCTCGGCTTCCTCAACATGTTCCTTTCGGCCATCCTTTTGCCGGTGCTGTCGCCGGGCGCGTTCGCCATCCAGGTCGAGGTGCAGGAGACGATGCAGACGGTGGGTTTCGCTGCCGCGTTCGAGGAGCTGGCCCTGCGCGCCGAGGAATATGCGCGCCTCTCGGCGGTGACGACGCTGGCGGCCTTCCTGATCTCCAGCGCGATCACCGGCTTTGCCGCGTTCCGCCTGCGCTCCGATCCCAAACCCAACCGCCATGGCCCGCCGACCCTTGGCGGCCCGGCCGGCACGTTCAACTGACCCCCTCGCAGAAAGCGACCACTCCATGAACACGACCCCCGGAGAGATCGATTCCCACCGTCCCTGGATCCGCGATTACCGCGATGATCCGGGCGCGATGAACTGGGCCGAGACACTGCTGAACCCGTTCGGCGAAACGTCCAAGCTGCACTTCAGCCGGGCCTGGACGGTGATGTTCCTGGGCCGGATGATGCTCTACATCGTGCCGTCTTTCCTGACCGGCATCCTTGGCATCGCAGGCGTGAAGACCGGGTTCCTGAACTCGCCAACGAATCTGTTCCTGTTCACCGTGCCGGCGCTGCTGGTGCCGTTCGCCGTGTTCGCGATCATCACCGAGTTCACGTCTTTCGTGGCTCATACGCGCAGGCTGGCGAATGCGCAGCGGCCGGCCTGGTTGGCGGTGATCGTCCTTGTGCCGATGATCCTCGGCCTGGCCGCCTACGCTGCCGGCACCAGCATGGGTGCCGCCCAGCACCGCGCCGCCAATGCGCCGCCTGTGGCTGTTGCGGAAACGAAAGAAGGCGAAGCCGCCGCCGAAAAGAAGCCGGAAGCTAAGCCCCAGCGAGGCCGCGGCGGCCCACCCGGCCCGCCGCAGAGCGAGCGGCAGGCGGCGGTCGCTACCGGCCTCGGCATGGCGCTGCCCATCTGGTGGCTCGCGTCCATCGGCGTGATGGTCTGGACCCTCGTCTGGGTCGCCCGCCTCCCGAATGACGGCCAGGGCCGCATCCGCACCGGCAGCCATTTGACACCGGAAGAAATCGCGGACGGCGTCTAGGCTAGCTGGGTACGAGTTCTTCTGACGCGACCCGCACCAACCGGCTCCCGAACACCTCCTCGAAGGCGGCCTTCAGGGCCATATCCGCCTCTGCCATCGAAACCACGCGGCCAAGGCCGGCGAGGCTGGTGACGCCGTAGCGCGCATCCTCGATGCCGCAGGGCGTGATGCCGGTGAAATGCTCGAGTTCCGGCTCCACGTTGAGAGAGATACCGTGCAGGCTGACCCAGCGTTTCAGGCGCACGCCGATGGCGGCGATCTTTTCTTCCCGCAGCGGGCCGCCCAGCTCCGTCCGGTCGACCCAGACGCCGACGCGGCCCTCGCGCACGCCGGCGTCCACGTTGAACGCCGCGAGGGCCCGGATAATCCAGTCTTCGAGGTTGGCCACAAAGGCACGCACGTCGCGGCCGCGGGCGCCGACGTCGAGCATCAGGTAGGCCACGCGCTGGCCGGGGCCGTGATAGGTGTACTGACCGCCGCGTCCGGCGTCGAAAACCGGGAAGCGGGCAGGGTCTTTCAGGTCGGCGGGTTTGGCGGAGGTGCCGGCCGTGTAGAGGGGCGGATGTTCGAGGAACCACACCAGTTCCCGGGCGCCTTCATCGCGGATGGCCCGTGCCCGCGCGTCCATCACGGCGAGCGCGGCTTCGTAGGAAACAGGGGCGTCGGAGACCGCCCAGTCAACGTCCTGGAATTTTGTCATGGCCGCCGCGATATAGGCGTCTTTCAGGGCTTCACAAAGCCGGAACACCGCCTTATACGGCCCGTCTGCCTCAAATGAGACCAGTCGTGCGGTCATGGCGGAATTGGTAGACGCGCAGCGTTGAGGTCGCTGTGGGGCAACCCGTGGAGGTTCGAGTCCTCTTGACCGCACCATTCAAGCCGGTCCGCACTGCGGATCGATCAGTCCGGTGGACTGATCGAAGGCGCAGAATGAATCAAGGACTCTTCGAGCTGGCCGCCGAGCGCGCACAAAGTGCCTCAACCCGTGGCCAAGGCTTCTCGTTTCCTTTTCAGAAATTCTCAGAATTTATCAGGCGCTCTCGCGCTGACCCACATCTGTTCTCAGGAATTCCAGCATCACGCTCAGCGGTGGCTGTTTCGAGATGAAACGGCCCTGGGGAAACCGGCAGGCCCACCGCCTGGGCGGGTCGAGGGCCGAGTTGTTCATCCGCTCGCCGGAGGGGGCCTTCCGTCAGCGTAAGGATGAAGGCGGCGCGGTGCCCGGGCCCACTCGATGCCTGGAAGCCCGGCCAATCCGGTTTTTTGCCCCGATTGCGGCTTCGCAGTTGTTCTTGCCGCGCCGAGGCTCCAGATGCACTGTACCATCAAAATCAAACCGCATTGACCGGGGCCGAATGGATTCGACCAACCAGCTGATCTTCTTTTGCGGGCTGCTGCTGTGTGCGGCGATCTTCGCGAGTTTCCTGTCGCGCCGGATTGGCGCGCCATTGCTGGTTACATTCCTGGGTGTCGGCATCCTGTTCGGTGAGGACGGCCCCGGCGGGATCGTCTTCAATGACGTGCCGCTCAGCTATCTTGCCTGCTCGTTCGCCTTGGCGGTGATCCTCTATGATGGCGGCATCCATACGCCGATGAAGAACTTCCGCCAGGCGCTGCGCCCGGCGGTGATCCTGGCCAGTGTCGGCGTGATGGTGACAACGTCGATCGTGGCGCTCGGCATGTGGTGGCTGCTGGGGACCGATCCGCTATATGCGCTGCTGCTCGGCTCGCTGGTCGCCGCCACCGATGCGGCGGCGGTGTTCCTGCTGCTGCGCCAGCAGGGCATCAAGCTGAAGCCGATGGTCGCCAATACGCTGGAAGTGGAATCCGGCATCAACGACCCGATGGCGATCTTCCTTGCGCTGACATTTACCGGCCTGATCCTTGCGGGCGGGTTTGCCGGCATAGAGGGCGGCGCCTGGTCCGTGCCCGTGGGCTTCGTGCAGCAATTCGGCATTGGCGCGGCGCTCGGCATCGCCGGTGGACGGCTGCTGACATTCTTCTACGACCGCGTCGCGCTGGAGCTCGGCCTCAACCCGATCTTCGCGCTGGCGGCGGGCCTCCTGATCTTCGGCGCGGCGAACATTCTCGGCGGTTCGGGATTCCTTGCGGTGTATCTCGCGGGTCTCATCCTCGGCAACCATGCCTACCGCGCCAAGCAGGTGGTAAAGCAGTTCATGGACGGCATGGCCTGGCTGGCGCAGCTGGCGATGCTGCTCATCCTCGGCCTGTTGGTGACGCCGTCGCAGCTGATCGGGGATATTCCCGAGGCGCTGCTGATCTCGGCCATCCTGATCTTCGTGGCGCGCCCGGCGGCGGTGTTCATCAGCCTCGCCTTCGAGGATTTTTCCTGGCGCGAGAAACTGTTCATGTCCTGGGTCGGTCTGCGCGGCGCGATCCCCATCTACCTCGCAATCATCCCGGTGCTGCTCGGTGTGCCCGGCAACTTCTTCAACATCGCCTTCCTCGTGGTGCTCGTCAGCCTTGTCTTGCAGAGCACGACCGTCGGTCTCGTCGGGCGCCTGCTGAAGGTCGGCGAAGCGGAGACGCCCGAGACTGCCGAGCCTGGGGCGCCACCGGCCACGCCCGCCTGATTGCCAGCCTGGGCACGCCCGCCTAGGCTTGGCACCGTGACGGCCCGCCAGAGGCCGATGGAGGATCACCATGCGCCTGATGTTCGCGGCGGCAGCCGCGCTGACCCTGCTTGCCGGCTGCAAGGCCGCTGAAGAAAAGCCCGCGCCCGTCATCGCCGAGGTGGCCGAAGCGCCGCCCACCTGGACGATCATCGCGCCGGGCGGCGATACGCTCTGCGCGACCGGCACACCCTACAGTTTCCACGTGCGCGGGGGCGACGCCTCGCGGGTGATGATCTTCCTCAATGGCGGGGGCGCCTGCTGGAGCGGGGACCTGTGCGATCCCTCGCTCGGCGCTAATGCCTACACGCCCTTCGCGGAAATGGACTCGAACAATCCGGCGAAGATGGGCGGCGCGTTCGATGCGGCCAATCCGGAAAACCCGTTCACCGGCTGGACGCAGGTGTTCGTGTCCTATTGCACCGGCGACGCGCATCTCGGCGCGACCGACGCGGCCTATACGACCAGCGCGGGCAAGGCGCTGACCATCCATCACCGGGGCAAGGCCAACGTCCAGTCGGCGCTCGATTGGGTCTATGCAAACTATCCGGCGCCGTCCCGCGTGTTCGTCGGCGGTGGCAGCGCCGGGGCGATTGCCTCGCCCTTCTATGCAGGCGTTGTGGCGGACCATTATCCGCAGGCGGAGATTGTGCAGTATGGCGGCGGAGCAGGCGGCTACCGCGCCGGGGCCGTCTCGGGCCTGCTGGAGACCTGGGGCACGTTCACGAACATGCCGGACTGGCCGGAGCTGGCCGCGATTGACCGCGCGACCTTCACCACCGAGGACTTTTTCCGCGTCACCGCCGCGCGCCATCCGGCCATGCGAATGCACCAGTTCAACAATGTCGATGACGAGGTGCAGCAGATGTTCCTGGCGCTGATGGGCGTCAGCGATCCGGTGCGCGGCCTGATGCAGGCAAACCTTGACGAGCTGGCGGCGGACATTCCGAACTTCCGGACCTATTCAGCCGCCAGCAAGGACCATACGCTGCTGCGCTATGACCGTCTGTACACGACGGAAACGGGCGGCGTGCGGGCCGTGGACTGGGTGCGGGGCCTCGCCGAGGGGCGGGACGTGGCGAGCGTGAGTTGCGCGCCGGAGGGGTGTGACTAACCGAGCCGCTCCAGCACTTTCGCGCGCCCGATCAGCGGCAGTACGGCCGCCATCTCGGGGCCGTGTTCCATGCCGGTCAGGGCCAATCGCAGCGGCTTGAAGAGGGTTTTGCCCTTGCGGCCGGTGGCGGCTTTCAGCGCGTTGGTCCATTCGCTCCAGCTGCTGGCGGTCAGCTCGCCGGCCGGCAGGTGCGCCCCGGCGCCGATGATGAACTCCCGGTCCTCATCGGCAATCATCGCCTCGGCCTTGCCGAAGATCATCTCGACCCAATTTCCGGCATCGCTGACCCGCGCGCAATTCTCGCGCACCGCGAGCCAGAAGGCCTCATTGTCCGCGCGCGGATCAATCGCGGCAAGGCGCGCCTGCGCTTCCGCAAACGGCATGGCGTGGACGAGCGCAGCGTTGAGGTTCTCAAGGTCCGTCTCGTCAAACCGCGCCGGGGCGCGGCCGATCTTCGAGAAGGAAAACTCGGCGGCGAGCTCTGCCAGCGTGCTGCGCGGCTCGATATTGTCGGACGTGCCAAGCTTGGCGAGGTGGCTGCAGATCGACATGGCTTCTATGCCCCGTTCGCGCAGCTGGCCCACCGAGAGCGAACCGATCCGCTTCGACAGGGCCGAGCCATCGGCGCCGACCAGCAGCGGCATGTGCGCCATCTCCGGCGCCTTGCCGCCGAGCGCCATGAAGATTTCGATCTGCGCGCCGGAATTCGTCACATGGTCTTCGCCGCGCACGACATGCGTGATGTTCGCCTCGATATCATCGACCACCGAAGGCAGCGTGTAGAGATAGCTGCCATCCTCGCGGATCAGCACCGGGTCGGAGACCGAAGACGTGTCGATGCTCTGGGGGCCGCGCACCAGGTCGTTCCACTCGACCCGCTCGCCTGACAGCTTAAAGCGCCAGTGCGGCTTCAGGCCGGAGGCTTCGAGCTTGGCGCGGTCGGCGTCCGTCAGGTTCAGCGCCGCACGGTCATACACCGGCGGCCGGCCGCGCGACTGGGCGATCTTGCGTTTGACGTCCAGCTCCTCGGCCGTCTCGTAGGCGGGGTAGAGCAGGCCCATGGCGCGCAGCTTGTCGGCGGCCTGGTCGTAGATTCCGAAGCGTTCGGACTGGTTGAACGTGTCCGCCCAGGCAAGGCCGAGCCAGGTCAGGTCTTCCTTGAGGATCGCCTCGTTCTCCTTGGTCGAACGCTCAAGGTCGGTATCGTCGATGCGCAGGATGAACTTGCCGCCCTGGCCTTGCGAAAACAGCCAGTTCACCAGGGCCGTGCGCACGTTGCCGACATGCAGCCGGCCAGTGGGCGAGGGGGCGAATCGGACGATCGGGGCGGTCATGGCGGCAGGGCCTTCCGGGGCTGGGAAGGCGCTTTCGACATCAAATCGGGACAAAAGCCAAGCGCCTCGGCCACATTCTTGCTATTGTTTTGTTTAACGAGCATCTACCTAGAGGCAATTCCGGGAGACGGTCATGAGATTCGGCTGGGTGCTGGCGGGGGCGCTGCTTCTTGCGGCCTGTGGGCAAAAAGAGGCGGCAGCGCCGGACGCATCGGCTGCGGGCACTGGCCCCGGCGCGGCCGCAGCGGCGGGTGAGGCCGCGCGGCCAGAGCTCGATTACGCGGCGATCTCCGGTTATGATGACACCTGGTTCCTGAGCGGTGGCTGGCCGGGCGAGTATCCGCCGGGCTTTGCAGTGCTCGACGCGGATGTGAAGGTGCCCGCCCGGGCGCGGCCCAACCCGACCGATCCGCAGGACATCACCTGCCTCCTGCCGCAGTACGCCAACTACCAGCTGTGGAACGCTGCTCGCACGGACGAGGACCAGATCGAGTATTTCGTGGCCACCAAGAAGGTGCCCGTCACGGTGCTTGAGGATACCGATGTCGAGTTCGTCGGCGAGGGGGGGATCCAGACGCTGAGCCTGAAGAAGGGCGAGCAGATGACCTACCTGCGCTATATCGGCGAAGGCGTCACGGTGATCTCCTTCAACGGGCAGGAATACGAGTTCAACGAGGGGGAGCTGTCGAACGTCACCGACATTGCCAACACCGCGCTGGAGGAAAACCTCTGGGTGCGGGTGACCTGCCTCGGCGGGAAGCAGGCCTGGCTGATGTTCGATGAAGTGATCGACGAGGCCGGCATCTATCCTTCGCCGATCACCGGCTATGGCGACGCGGCTGACATTGCACCGGAAGAGGTCGAGTCGGTGCGCGAGGCGATTGCCACGGACGCGTACGGCGTCAACGCGCAGGAAGCAGAAATCATTCCGCCTTCGGAGGAGTAGGGCCGAGCCCTAATCGTCCCGGAACCGGTTGGTGATCGGATAGCGCCGGTCGCGCCCGAAATTCTTGCCGCCGACTTTCACGCCCGGAGGGGCCTGACGGCGCTTGTATTCGGCGATGTAGACGAGGTGCTCGATGCGCCGCACGGTGGCCGCGTCATGGCCCCGCGCGAGGATGTCGTCGACGTCTTCTTCAAGGTCCACCAGGCCGCGCAGGATATCGTCCAGAACGGGGTAGGGCGGCAGGCTGTCTTCGTCCTTCTGGTCCGGGCGCAGCTCGGCCGAGGGCGGCTTGGTGATGATCCGCTCCGGGATCACATTACCATGACTGACCAGCGCGCCGGGCGGCACATTGACATTGCGCCATTTCGTCAGTCCAAAGACTTCCGTCTTGTAGAAATCCTTCAGCGCATTGTAGCCGCCGCACATGTCGCCGTAGAGCGTCGCATAGCCGACCGCCATCTCGCTCTTGTTGCCGGTGGTGACGACCATGTGGCCGAACTTGTTGGAGAGGGCCATCAAGGTCACCGCGCGCAGGCGGGACTGGATGTTCTCTTCCGTGATGTCCGCCTTCTTGCCCTCGAAGGCCGGCGCCAGCATGCCGCCCAGCGCTTCCACGCCGGGATGGATGTTGATCGTGTCATACTTGCAGCCCAGCGCTTCGGCGCAGGCTTTCGCGTCTTCCAGACTGTCCGTACTCGTATATTTCGACGGCATCATCACGCACCAGACCTTGTCCGGCCCCAGCGCGTCGGCGGCAATCGCCGCGGTGATCGCCGAGTCGATGCCGCCTGACATGCCGAGCACGACGCCGGGAAACCTGTTCTTGCGCACATAGTCGCCAAGGCCTTGCATCGCCGCGCGGTATTCCGCCGCCCAGCCATCCAGATCCGCCGCGCAGATTTTCCCGAGTCCCACGAACTGCTTCGTGGACGGATCAAACTCGATCAGCGCATGGCCCGTCTCGAACTGGCCGACGAGGCCGCAGCGCGCGCCGTGTGTGGAATTCGTCGCATACGAGGCGCCGTCGAAGACCAGCTCGTCCTGTCCGCCCATCTGGTTGACGAACAGGTAGGGCAGGCCAAGGTCTGCCCAGCGGTCAAATGCGGCGGCGCGTTCGGCCCGGATTTCGCGGCGCCAGGGCGAGGCGTTCGGCACCAGCAGCAGGTCGGCCCCGGCGGCCTTCGCAGCGCGGGGCACGCGCTCGAACCAGATGTCCTCGCAGATGGCGAGGCCTAGGCGCACGCCCTTGAACTCGACCACCACGGCCGGACCATCGCCGGGCGTATAATGGCGCTTCTCGTCGAACACGCCGTAGTTCGGCAGCTCCCGCTTGTCATGGCGCGCGCGGATCTGGCCGCCTTCGAGGAACAGCGCGGAATTGTGCAGCTTGCCGCCGTCGCGCCAGGGCGCGCCGATCAGGATCGCGGGGCCGGTCGCGGTACCCCGCGCCAGCTGGTGGATCGCCGACATCGACCGCTCCACCGCCGCCGGCTTCAGCACCAGGTCCTCCGCCGGATAGCCGAGGATGAAATGCTCACTCAGCACCACAAGGTCCGCGCCCTTGGCCTTCGCGTCCGCATGCGCGGCGTGGGCAAGGGCCAGGTTCCCGGCAATATCACCGACCACCGGATTCAGCTGCGCCGCGAGAATTCTGAGATTTTTGCTCATACGGAGCATTTAGGTGGATTTGGGCGGGATGTCATGCCTGTAGGGCGGGATAAATCCCGCCCTACGTTACGCAATGTCCACAATAACGTGTCTTGCGCCGCCTTGTGCGGGGCGTAACCGTGGCAGCCGGGAGGCGTGTTGCATGAGCGTGGCATTGGCAGAGGCGGTCTGGCTGGGGCTTGGGGCTTATCTGGGTTTCGGGCTGGTGATCGGCCTCTGCGTGGCGGCGTTCGGGCTGAAGCGGCTGACGGCGGCGGAGGTGCCGGTGCGGGTGCGGCTGCTGATCCTGCCGGGCCTCGCGGCGCTGTGGCCGGTGGTGCTGCTGCGCCTCGCAGGTGTGCGGGCGCCGGAGGACCGGGCGTGACGCGGGGCCAAAGGCGGGTGCATGCGCTGGTCTGGCCCGTGCTGGCGCTGCTGCTGGCAGGGGTGATCGGTGCGGGCTTGTGGGAGCGCGCGCGGGTGGCCGAGGCTGCGTCCGCAGTGGAGGCCGGCTGATGGCGGCGGGCTTTTCCCTGGTCGGCTGGAACCGGTTCAAACGGGCGTATGACGGCGTGCTGCTGACGGGGATTGCCGTGTTCTTCGCGGCGCATCTGGGGGCGGGTTTCCTGCTGGCGCCGGCGGGGCAGCTTCCGAGTGAAATCCAGCTGCTGATCCGCGCGAGCGGGGCGGCGGCCTTCAGCCTGCTGACGATCATCCTCTGCCTCGGGCCGCTGGCGCGGCTGAGCCCGCGCGCGTTACCGCTGGTCTACAACCGGCGGCACATGGGGGTCGCGTGCTTCGGACTCGCGCTGATCCATGGCGCGCTGGTGGTGCTCTGGTATCACGGGTTTTCCGAGGTCAATGCGTTTATCTCGCTGCTGGTATCGAACCCGCGCTACACTTCTCTCGGCGGCTTTCCATTCGAGAGCCTGGGTCTGGCCGCGCTGCTGATCCTGTTCGTGATGGCGGCGACGAGCCATGATTTCTGGAACGCGGTGCTGGGCCCGCGGTTGTGGAAGTGGGTCCACATGAGCGTCTATGCCGCCTACGGACTGATCATCGCGCATGTGATGCTCGGCGCCGTGCAGGGCGAGAAAGGCCTCCTGCAGGCGGCGCTGGTTGGCGGCTCGGCGCTGCTGGTGGCGGGCTTGCACATTTTCGTCGGGCGGAAGGAATCCGCGCGGGATTCGGCGCTGGCGGCCGAGGCTGAAGGCTGGCTGGATGCCGGGTTGGCGGCGGCGATTCCGGATGGGCGGGCGGTGATCCTTGTGCCGCCGGAGGGCGAGCGCATAGCGGTGTTCCGGGAGGGCGCGAAGATTTACGCGGTAGCGAATGCCTGCCGGCACCAGGGCGGGCCGCTGGGCGAGGGCCGCATTCTGGATGGGTGTATCGTGTGTCCCTGGCATGGCTATCAGTACCGGCCCGAGGATGGCTGCTCGCCGCCGCCGTATACCGAGAAGCTGCCGACATACCGGACACGGATCATCGGAGGCCGTGTCTTCGTGCACCGGCTGCCGCAGCCGCCGGGTACGGCGCTGCCGCCGTCGGTGATCGGGGAGGCTGGCTGATGGCGGAGGATCCATTCTTCGTCGGCTGGAACGCCGAGATGCCGAAACCGACGCGGCGGCAGATGCTTGTTGCGGGCGCCGGGCTGGTGGCGGGCGCTGGCGCGCTGGGGCTCGGGCTTGGGGCCGCGGCGCCGTCGCCGGGGCCGGGCGCGTGGGACCAGGGCAAGAAGGTTGCGGTGACGGGCACAATCTATCCGGAGCCCTATACTCATCTGCTTACGGAGGATCTGGGATACGGCCTCAGGCCGGTGTTCCTCGTCGGCGCGGGCAAGGACCGGATCAATGTGCGTCCGGCGCTGACGTTTACCGGTGCAGCGGTCACCGGCACGCTGATCGAGCGGGGCGAGCATGCGATGATGGCGGTGGACGGGATATATCCCGATCCCGCGCCGGGACGTGTGCGGGCGGGGCCGGAGGTGGACCTTGGCGAGGCGGTGCTGACAGGTGAGATCCTCGATGCAAAATGCTGGTTCGGCGCGATGCGGCCCGGGCATGGAAAGACGCACAAGGCCTGCGCGGCGCTGTGTGCGCGGGGCGGGTTGCCGCTCGCGTTTGCCGAGACGGGGCGGTGCGCGGAGGGCAAGGCGGCGCTGTTGTTCCTGAACGCGCGGGGCAAGGCTTTCGGGCCGGAGATCATTCCGCTCGTCGCCGATCCGGTGATGATCCGGGGGCGGATCGTTGAGGTGGCGGGGCTGCGGCAGGTGCGCGCGAAGTTCGAGGATGTTGTGAGGCTTTAGGGCGCTCAATTTCCCTCTCGTTCGCTCTCGTTGCGCCTGCATTTTCCTTCGTTTCGTTTTCGCTCCTTCTCGTTTGTTTCCCACTTTTTATCACTTTTTTGTCGCTTGTTCTCGCGGTTTGGCGGCTGCGGGACGCGTAAGGTTTTGATTGATTTGGGAATCCGTGCGCGAGGGGCCGAATGGGCCCGGTTCGGTGGATTTCGGGGGCGGAGGGGTGGGTTTCATGGCTTGAGGATACACCCGGGGTGGGGGGTGTAGGGCAAGTTGCCCGGGGTGTATTGTAAGTTGTTGATTTTTTTGGGGTGGAGGAGATGGGGATGTGGGCGCAAGCTGCGTTGCTTGGCCCATCCTTCGACTTCGCACAGGATGAGCTGCATGGCTTGGCGGGTGGGAGAGTGGGTCCCGGGTCAATCGGCTGCTGCGCGGCCTTTGCCCGGGATGACAGGTTTAAATATCTAGCGTTTCCACAAACGCGGCGTTGTCCTGGATGAACTTGAAGCGGAGTTCGGCTTTCTTGCCCATGAGGGTGTTGATCAGGTCGGCCGGTTTCATTTCGGTGAGTTCGTCCATCGAGTCCGGCAGGGTGACGCGGGCGAGGACGCGGCTGGCCGGGTTCATGGTGGTCTCTTTCAGCTGGGCAGGGTTCATCTCGCCGAGACCCTTGAAGCGGGTCAGGTCGATCTTCTGGTTGCCCTTGAAGTGTTCCTTCATGATCCGTGCACGGTCTTCATCATCCATGGCGTAGTGGATGTTGCCCTTGTTTGCGAGCTTGTAGAGCGGCGGCTGGGCGAGGTAGAGGCGTCCGCCTTCGATCAGGCCGGGGGTGAGCCGGTAGAAGAAGGTGATCAGCAGCGCCGCGATGTGCGCGCCGTCGACGTCGGCGTCGGTCATGATGATGATCCGCTCATAGCGCAGGTCATCGAGATTGAACTTGCGGCCAAGCTCGGTGCCCAGAGCCAGCGAGAGGTCCGAGAGTTCCTGGTTGCCCATCAGCTTGTCGTCAGAGGCGGACTCGACGTTCAGGATCTTGCCGCGCAGGGGCAGGATCGCCTGCGTCTCGCGGTTGCGGGCCTGCTTGGCGGAGCCGCCGGCCGAGTCGCCTTCGACGAGGAAGAGTTCAGTGCCTTCCGGGCCCTTGGCGGAGCAGTCAGCGAGCTTGCCGGGGAGGCGGAGTTTCTTGGTGGCCGACTTGCGGCTGATCTCTTTCGCCTTGCGGCGTTTGGCGCGCTCGTCGGCGCGGTCAATCGCCCAGGAGAGGAGTTTGTTGGCTTCCTTGGGTGACTGGGCGAGCCAGTGGTCGAAGTGGTCGCGCACGGCGGCTTCCACGAGGCGGAAGGCGTGCGTGGAAGAGAGCTTGTCCTTAGTCTGGCCGACGAATTCCGGGCCGCGAATGAAGACCGAGAGCAGGAAGCCAGAATGGCCCATGACGTCTTCGGCGGTGATCTCGGCGGCTTTCTTGTTGCCGGTCAGCTCGCCGAAATTGCGCAGGCCCTTGGTGATGGCCGAGCGGAAGCCGGCCTCGTGGGTGCCGCCTTCGGGGGTCGGGATGGTGTTGCAGTAGGAGCGGGCGAAGCCGTCCTGCTCGCCGAAGCCGGCCTGCGTCCAGGCGATGGCCCATTCGCACTTGCCGTCATGGCCCATGTCGACGAGGCCGGTGAAGGGCGCTTCCGTGATGGTTGCCTTGTCGGCGAAGACTTCGCCGAGCTGGTCGGCAAGGCCGTTGGGATAGGAGAGGACCGCTTCGGCGGGGATTTTCGAGTCTTCGGGCAGCAGGTCTGCGTCGCAGGACCAGCGCACTTCGACGCCGCGGAAGAGGTAGGCCTTGGAGCGGGCCATGCCGAACAGGCGCGCGGGGCGCCAGCGCAGCTTGTCGCCAAAAATCTGCGGGTCGGGCTTGAAGCGGACCGAGGTGCCGCGCCGGTTGGGCGTGGTGCCGACCTTGGCGAGCTTGCCCATCGGGGCGCCGCGCGAGAATTCCTGGCGGTAGACGGTGCGGTCACGGGCGACTTCGACTTCGACGTGCTCGGAGAGCGCGTTGACGACCGAGATGCCGACGCCGTGCAGGCCGCCGGCGGTGGAGTAGGCCTTGTCCGAGAATTTGCCGCCCGAGTGGAGCGTCGTCATGATCACTTCGAGGGCGGATTTCTTGGGGAATTTCGGGTGCGGGTCGACCGGGATGCCGCGGCCGTTGTCGGTGACGGTCAGGTATCCGTCATTGGTCAGCTTGATCTCGATCCGGTTGGCATAGCCGGCGACGGCTTCGTCCATGGCGTTGTCCAGGACTTCGGCGAAGAGGTGGTGGTAGGCGCGCTCGTCGGTGCCGCCGATATACATGCCGGGGCGTTTGCGGACGGGCTCCAGGCCTTCGAGGACCTCGATATCCTTGGCGGAATAGCCGGAAGTGCCGGCCAGCAGGTCATCGACAGGCTTGAGTTGCCGGGCTGAGGACATGGGCTGCGTCTCCGTCTCTGGGCTGCCGGACAGGCCGGCGAAGTACCCGCGCAGATGAGGCTGAAACGGTTCCGAAAGCGTTAAAGACGCCTTAACCCTCAGGCTTTCTGCCGGGAGGCGGTATCAAGCCGGACTCGGGCGGCGGGGCAAGGGGGCGGGCGCTGTGCATCTTGAACCCGTCTCCCAAGGCAGAGGGGGCTTTGAGAACCGGTCAGGAGTTATATTCACACCTTTGTTGAGCAGTGCTGGCGTTGAAGGGGGGCTTAACGGTTTCCACATCCTTCGCATCGCCCGATAATCGCCCCATATGGTGGTCTAGGGTTTCCGGGCTGCTGCCATGCGGGGCCCACGTAAAGGAGGCATTCAAATGCCAAGATCGAAGACAGTGCCGGTGTTGCCGCTCAGGGACATCGTTGTTTTCCCGGACATGGTCGCGCCGCTGTTCGTCGGCCGGGACAAGTCCGTGCGGGCCCTTGAAATGATTGAGGAGTCCGAGAACGAGATCATGCTGGTCGCCCAGCGCGATGCGTCCATCGACAATCCGAACTCCGGCGACCTGCATACCGTCGGGACACTCGCGACCATTTTGCAACTGCTGAAACTGCCGGACGGCACCGTGAAGGTGCTCGTCGAAGGCAAGTCGCGCGCGAAACTGGTCGAGCTGCATGACCGCGGCGAGTATTTCGAGGCGGCGGTCGAGACGATTGCCGAGGGCGACACAGTCGGCGGCGATGTCACCGCGCTTATGCGCGCCGTGCAGGAACAGTTCGAGAGCTATGTGAAGCTGAACCGCAAGATCCCGCCGGAAGCGGTGTCTTCGATCGGGCAGATGACGGAGCCGGGCCGGCTGGCCGACCAGGTGGCGTCGAACCTGTCGGTGAAGCTGTCCGACAAGCAGGAACTGCTCGAGATGCCGGACGCCAAGGACCGGCTCGAGAAGGTCTTCGCGCTGATGGAAGGCGAGATGGGCATGCTCCAGATGGAGCGGAAGATCAAAAACCGCGTCAAGCGGCAGATGGAAAAGACCCAGCGCGAGTATTACCTGAACGAGCAGATGAAGGCGATCCAGCGCGAGCTGGGCGATCAGGGCGGCGAAGGCGGCGAGCGCGACGAGATGGCCGAGCTCGAGCAGAAGATTGCCGATGCGCCGCTGTCGCAGGAGGCCCGGACAAAGGCCGAGGCGGAGATGAAGAAGCTGCGCCAGATGTCGCCGATGTCGGCGGAATCGACCGTGGTGCGCAACTATCTCGACTGGCTGCTGGCGCTGCCTTGGGGCAAGCGCAAGGAGATCGTCACCGATCTGCGCAAGGCCGAGAAACAGCTCGACGATGACCATTACGGCCTCGAGAAGGTCAAGGAACGGATCCTTGAATACCTCGCGGTGCAGAAACGCACCGGCAAGCTGAAGGGGCCGATCCTCTGCCTCGTCGGCCCTCCGGGTGTCGGCAAGACCTCGCTCGGCAAGTCCATCGCGGAAGCGACGGGGCGTGACTTCGTGCGCGTGTCGCTCGGCGGCGTGCGTGACGAGAGTGAGATCCGCGGGCACCGGCGCACCTATATCGGCTCGATGCCGGGACGGGTGATCCAGAGCCTCAAGAAGGTGAAGAGCGGCAACCCGCTGTTCCTCCTCGACGAGATCGACAAGATGGGCATGGACCACCGGGGCGACCCGGCTTCGGCCTTGCTCGAAGTGCTCGACCCGGAGCAGAACTCGACGTTCAACGACCACTACCTGGAAGTCGACTATGACCTCTCGGACGTGATGTTCGTGACGACCGCGAACTCGCTGAACATGCCGCAGCCCTTGCTTGACCGGATGGAGATCATCCGGATTGCGGGGTACACGGAGGATGAGAAACTCGAGATCACCAAGCGCCACCTGATCCCTCAGGTGCGCGAGGATCACGGCCTCAAGGCTGAAGAGTGGATCGTCACCGATGGCGCCGTGCGCGACCTGATCCGATACTATTCGCGGGAAGCGGGCGTGCGGTCGCTGAAGCGGGAGATTGCGCGTCTTGCCCGCAAGGCGGTGCGCCACCTTGCGCTCAACGAGGGCGGCAGCCTGACGATCGACGAGGGCAACCTTGCGACCTTCGCGGGCGTGCGCAAGCATCGCTACGGCCTCGCCGACGAGACCGATCAGGTGGGCGCCGTTACCGGTCTCGCCTGGACGGAAGTCGGCGGCGACCTCCTCACCATCGAGGCGGTGAAGATGCCGGGACGCGGCAACATGAAGGTCACGGGTAACCTCCGCGACGTCATGAAGGAGTCAATCCAGGCGGCGAGCTCGCTCGTCCGTGCACGGTCGGTCTCGCTTGGCATCAAGCCGACGGCGTTCAACACGACGGACATCCACGTGCACGTGCCGGATGGCGCGACGCCCAAGGATGGCCCGAGTGCCGGCGCCGCGATGACGACGGCCATCGTGTCGCTGCTCACCGGCATTCCGGTGAACCGCGAAGTGGCGATGACCGGCGAGATCAGCCTGCGTGGCCGGGTGCTGCCGATTGGCGGCCTCAAGGAGAAACTGCTCGCGGCCCTGCGCGGCGGCATCAAGACGGTGCTGATCCCGAAGGAGAACGAGAAGGATCTCGAGGAGATCCCGGAAAATGTGAAGACGCAGATGAAGATCATCCCCGTCTCGGACATCCAGGAAGTGCTGAAGCTCGCGCTAACGCGTCCGGTGGTGCCGATCGAATGGTCGGATGCCGATGAGGCGGCGCTGCAGCAGAGCCTCTCCGGCGGCCCGGCGAAACCGGCCGACGATACGGACACGATCCGCGCGCACTGAGCGGGAATTGAAACGATAATGGAAAGGCCCGCTCCGGCGGGCCTTTTTGTTTGGGGCGGGGCAGCCGAGGTGCAACGCACTTGCCAATCGGGCGCGCCCCCGGCAAAGAGGCGGCATACCAGATTTGGGGGCGATTAGCTCAGTTGGTAGAGCGCCTGCTTTACACGCAGGATGTCGGCGGTTCGAGCCCGTCATCGCCCACCATTTTCCGACCAGGGTCAGCCGGGCATGCAGGCGCGCACGCCGGTGACGGGCAGGACGGTTTCCCAGCCTTCGGCGTCGCGGAACTGGATGTTGCCGCTGCCGACGCGCTGGCCGCCTTCGAGGGGCTTGCCGGGTTCGATGGAGACGGTGACCTTCACCTTCGAGGCGAGGTCTTCGAACATCATCCGCGACAGGAACTGGCCAAAGACATCGCCGCCGGCGGAGGTCATCGGCATCGAGGTGGACTTGTTGCCGATCAGCACCAGTGCGTCACCGGACGAGCCCTTGGTGAAGAAGACGAACTGGCGCGGCGCCGACATGCTCCACAGGAACAGGCCGCACTCACCGGGCGCGAGGCGCTGGGGCGGCAGGCCTTCGGCGGGGACCGTGCTGATCGCAGGGGCGGCCGCGGCGGCTTTCGCCGCCGCCTGCTCCGGCGAGCTGGCGCAGGCGGCGAGCGCGCAAAGGGCGGCGGCGAGGAACAGGGGCTTCATCATGTGGGACCACTCCGGTCTGAGGTCGAGAACGAGTATACCCAGTCGCGCCCGTCCGGCGCAAACCCGGCGATGGGAAGCGCGAAAGCGAGGTCGCGCGGGATGAGGCCGGAGACGCGGGCATCAAACCGGCCGGGCTGCTGCGGCGCGAGGCGCAGCTCGGCGCGGAAACGGGTGCCGGAGGTGTTTTCCGATTCCAGCGGGATCACCAGCGCGGTGCCCTCGCATCTCAGCTCGCCCTGCATGGGCGACCAGCCGGCGCCTAGAATTTCCCGGTTGCGCTCAAGTACGTCGCTGCGGGCGGTGCCGCTGGCGGAGAGGCAGCCGTCGCGGTCGAAGCGGATGGCCTCTCCCTGCAGCTGCACGCGGCCGCCGGACTGACGGATCCAGAGGGCGGCCTGTTCGAGGCGGACGAGATCAAGATCGAGGTTGAAGTCGCGTGCGGCGAGGCTGCCGCCGGCGCCGAGGGAGAGGTCGCCCATGCCGCTTCCGTGCTCGCCCTGCCAATCGACCGTGTACTGAAGGCGACCCGCCAGAAGGGCGGCAGGCTTCAGCTTCAAGGCCGCGTCGCCGTAGCGCTCGCCGCCGGCCTCGAGGCCGGTGAGGCGCCCGTCGAGGACCGTGCCTTCGGCGCGCGACCAGCCGAGACCGTGCGCCTCGACGCCGGCAAACTTCAGGGCGGCGCTCAGCGGGGCAAACACGGCGAGGCCGATCAGCACGCCGACGAGGAGAAGCGCGAGGAGAATGAGCCGGTTCATGGCGCGGGCGGCGCGGAGAAGACGACGACCGCGTCCACCTGGCCGGGCTGCGCGGCGATGAACTGTGCGGACTGGACGGTGATCCCGAGCCCGGTTTCGGACTCTTCAATCCACTGGAACACGGCGCCGGGATCGGCGGCCTTGAAGGCGAAGCGGAGTTCAGAGGCGGACGTCAGTTGCGGATCGGCGATGAGGCCGGACCGGGCGGCCCAGTCAGCGGCGAGGGCGGGCGCGTCCTGCGGGCTGGCCGGCGGGGCGGCCTGCGTGATGCCGGCATCGCGCAGCCGTTCGAGGCGAACCAGGGTGCGCCCGGATTCGGCGAGAGCGTCTTCGGCGGCGGTGCGGTGCGTCAGCGACGGGATGAGCACGCCCTGCACGATGACCGCGAGCACGAGGACGAAGGCGGCGGCAAGCAGCAGGAGCTGCTCCCGAGGCGCGCGTTGGTCCCACCAGGTTCTCATGGCGCGGCCCTCACGATGAGACTGGCTTCGATGCCGGCGGGAAGGTCGGTGATGGAGTCCGTTTCGACCCGGAAGCCGGAGGCTTCGAGGCGCGACCGGACGGCGGTCTCATCGGCGCGGGTTGAAAATTGTATCCGTGCACGGAGGGCTGCTTCGCCGCCGGTATAGGTAAGGCTGATGACGCGGACGGAGGGGTTGTCCGGCAAGGCGCCGTAGAGGGCGGCGGAGAGGGCGCGGAAACCGGCGGGGGCGCCGCCGACGAGCTGGGCGGATAGGCGGCGAACTTCGGCACCGATGTCGGCGGGCTCCGGCGCGCCGGGGAACTGGGCGCGGTAGGCGGCGCGGGCGGCGGCCTCGTTGCGGGTCGCCGCCTGCTGCAAGCCGTTTGTCTCGAACCAGACGCTGGCGAGCCAGAGGCAGGCCGCGGCGAGGGCGAGTGCGCCCGCGAAGAGCCAGCGGCCGAGGCCCTTGCCGGCACGGCGGCGGGCTGCGTCGCCGTCTGCGCCTTCGAGCGCGATGCCGGGAGTATTGGTTTGCAGGGGGATCAGGGTTTCCAGCGCATTTGCCGACGTGCGGCGCGCGTTGCCGAGGCCGCAGGCGCTGATCAGTTCACGGAGGGCTTCGTCCGGCCAGGCGGGGTCGGCGGCGACGGCGCTGCCATCATGGCTGAGGAGCAGCCGGTCGCCGAAATCCAGCAGGGCGCCTTGCGGCAGCCTGAGGCTGTTTTCCGCAATGATCGGGGCATGGTCCAGGTTCAGGGTCGCGAGCGCGTCGGTCCAGGCGCGCATCAGACGGCGGTCGACGATGTAGACATCGCGCGCCGCTTCCGTCTTGATCTTCGGGCCGAGGGTCAGATGGACGTCTTCGACGGGTTGGGCGAGATCGTCCTCCACCGCGTAGAGCGCCGTCTTGCGGGCCTCGGATTCCGATTTCGCCGCGACCTGCACACGGAACTTCGCGACGCAAAGGGCGGGGGCGAAGGCGATCGCCTTGGTGCGGGCATTCGCGGCGGCGCGGCCCAGCGGCACGTGTTCGATCTCGCCGCCGCGCCAGCGCGCGAGCCGGAGCAGGCCGTCCGGGACCGAGGGCAGTTCGATGTAGAGGTCCGCTTTCATCCGGCGTCTCCGAACGACCGCCAGACGATCCGGGGCGCGCCGTCTGCGCCGGCGTGCAGGATGAAGCGGAAGGGCCAGCGGCCGGCGTCGAGTTCGACGCTGCCCTCGCCCGTGAAGTATTCGCCGCGCACCGCGAGGGGCACTTCGGCGAAAACCTGCGCGTAGGCCTGCCGGCCCTGGGCGAATTCGGCCACGTCCTGAACGCTGTTCCAACCGCTGGCGGGGCGCGCCTCGATGAAGCGGCGCGCGTCGGCGGCGGACAGGGCGCCGCGCGTGGCGGCGCGCAGGACGCTCGCATTCTCGGCCGTCAGCGCGTTGACGTTGACGCGCAGACCGTCCGTTAGCGGAACAGTGCAGGTGAAGGGTGAGATCGCCTGAATGAGCTCGGGCGTGTAGCCGGGCACCGGGGCGAGCTCTGCTGGGCTGCGGAGGGGCTGGCCGGCGGTGCGTGTGCCGCTGGAACTTGCCAGATAGGCGGCATCTTCGCCGCCGCCGGGTTGCGGGATCTGGTCCGCGTCAATCCAGTCTCCGAGCGTTGCGGCGAGGGCCGCCGCGTCGCTGAGCGGCACGCCGATGTCTTCGAGGAGGACCGCCAAGGCGGCGGCTTGCGGGGCCCGGAGGGCCTCTTCGGGCTTTGCCAGGGCGTTGAGGTTGAGGCAGGGGGGCAGTTCCCTCAGTGTCAGGATGATCTGGCCGCTCTCGACCGGCAGGACGAGGGTCTGTTCCCGGCCCGTGTCGCCGCTGCTGGCGGGCAGACGGCTGGCGGCGACGAGATCAGCGGCGCCGGCGAGCGCGGCCGCTTCAGCCGAGCGCGCAGCCCAGAGGGCGGAGGTGCGACGGGCGCTGAGTTTCTGCAGATCGGTCTGCCGGGCGATGGCGTCGGTGGCCATCAGGGCGGCGACAGACAGTGTGGCAACGATCAGGAGGATCGAGAGGAGGGCGGCGCCGGCCTGCTTGCTTTGCGGGATCATGCGCCGGCTCCGATCAGGTAGCGGGCCGTCAGCGTGTCGTCCGGGGTGAAGATGAAGGTCAGCTCGACCTTCTGGGGGGCGGGGTCGTCGCCAGTGCCCGCGACGCGCCAGTCTTCCTGCCAGGTCTCGGCGCGGCCGAAGCGGGCCTCGACGCCCTGGAGGCCGGTCAGGAGGACTTCCTCCACCATGGGCGTGGCCGGAACGGGATCCGGCGCGGCCCAGGACCGGCGGATCAGCGCGCCGTTCGAGAAAAGGTATTCCACCCGCTGCAGGTCGCTGCGGGTCTCGCCGAGGGGATTGTCCCATCCGTTCCGTACAAAGACCATCAGGCGTCCGTCATGGCGGGGCGGATGGCCGGAGAAGGCGAGGGGGCCTTCGGAGGCGGCGGCGTCCTCGCTGGAGCGGCCGGTATAGGCGGCGAGGTCTGCCGAGAGGATGCCGAGGGCGATGGACATTTCGGAGGCGGCGTCGCCGCGCGTCTCGACGGCGCGGGCGCCGCGGAGTGACTGGTTCGTCATCACCGCGCCGGCGGTCGCCATCAGGGCGATGACGAACAGCGCGACCAGCGTTTCGATGAGCGTGACGCCGGCCTGGGAGTTTCCGCGCGGACTCATGAGCGATCGCCTTGGGCGGTCAGCAGCGAAAGGCGCGCGAGGACGGCGGGGCTGGAGGCTTCCGTCACTTCGATCCGGACACTGTAGAGTCCCGGGCGCGGTGTCGGCTCGATGGTGCGCGTCCATTTGAAGTCGCGGCCGCGCTGGACATCCTCGCCTTCGGCGATGAGGCCGGGCGAAGTGAGCGATCCGGTAACGGTGTCCACCGCGACGTTCTCGGCGACGGTGCGGGCGAGGAGGCGCAGGTCGAGTTCGCTGCTGATGCGCACCGACTGCGTGTTGAGCGACAAGAGCCCCATTGCGGCGATGGAGAACACCGACAGGGCAACCATGGTTTCGAGAAGGGAAAAGCCGCGCGTGTTCACGGGGCGGCCACCGTTCTGGCCGGCAGGGTGACGGGCCATTCGCGGTTCTGGGCGCGCAGGATGACCGGATCGATTGCCGAGTGGCCGAGCGGGTCGAAGACGAGCTGGGGTGTTTGACTTTCGCCGCGCTCCAAGGGGGAGAGGGGTGACTGGATTTCGACGCCCCGGCTGAGGGCGTGGCGGCTGCGGGGCAGGGCGGACCAGTCGCCACCGGCCCATACCATGCCGGTATAGCCGGCCTCGTCGAGCAGCAGGCCGGTCGGCTTGCCGGAGATGCGGGCGCGGCCTTCGAGCTGCGCCAGCGTGCGCGACAGTTTCTCGCCGTCACTGCGCAGGGGATCGGCGGGGCGGGCCGTGGCGACGATCAGGACCGCCGCGAAGGCGGAAATCGACAGCGTGACCAGCACTTCCACCAGCGACAGGCCCGCCTCGCCCGGGCGGCGGCGCGCGCGGAGGGAGGCTTGGCTTGAGTGCGGGCGGGGCGCGGACATGGCGCGGCCTAGTCCCAGTTGCCGATGTCGGCGTCCGGACCTTCGCCGCCCGGCTGGCCATCGGCGCCGAAGGAGAAGAGATCGTAGCGGCCGCCGGAGCGGGTGCCGGGCATCTGGTACTGGTAGGGGTTGCCCCAGGGATCCATCTGTATACGGCGCACATAGCCGCCCTGCCGGTAAAGCGCGGCGTCGACGCCCGGGGGCGGGGCCGACAGAGCAGCGAGGCCCTCGGCGGCGTTGGGGTAGGTGTAGAGGTCAAGGCTGTACTGCTCGAGCGCGCTTTCGAGGCTGGCGATGTCGGAGCGGGCTTTCGAGATGCGCGAGCGGTCGCCGACCGGCGCGACGTTGACGATGATCAGGGTCGCCAGAAGACCCATGATGAAGACGACCACCATCAGTTCGACGAGGGAGAAGCCGGCCTCGCGGGCGCGGCGCTTTTGGGTGAGGCGTTGGGGGTGGGGCATGTGTTCCTCCGTCAACCGAGGGCAAGGGTGTTGAGCTGCATGATGGGCAGCATGATCGATAGCACGATCGTGCCGACAATGCCGCCCAGGATCACGATGATGACCGGCTCAAGCAGGCTCAGAAGCGTGCGGGTGGTGGCCTCGAATTCGCTTTCGAGAAAGTCGGCGGCGCGGTTCATCATCGCGGGCACGTCGCGCGCCGCTTCGCCGCTCTGCACCATGTGTGTGAGGAGCGGCGGGAACACCTTGGTGGCGCGCATCGCGGACGAGAGCGTGCCGCCCTGCTGCACCTGTTCGATGATCGCGGTCGCGGCGTCGCGGAACACGGCATTGCTCATGGCGCCGCGCGCCGCCGAGAGGGCTTCGATGACTGTGGCGCCGGAGCCGGCGAGGGTGGCGTGGACTCGTGCGAACTGGGCGGCCGAGAGGGTCTGGATCAGGGGGCCGATCAGCGGGAGCCCGAGCAGGAAGGCGTCGAGGGATTTGCGGAACGTGGGGCTTTTCATCGCCTGCGAGAAGAGGGCGACGCCTGCGAAGACGGATAGGGCGAGGAGCCAGCCCCAGCTACGCGCGAAATCCGAGGCGCCGATCACAATCTGGGTGAGAAGCGGCAGTTCGGTGGTGCCGAGCATTGCGAATTGTTCGACGAGTTTGGGCACGACGAAGACCATCAGGGCGGTGACCATCAGCAGGGCCATCACGCCGAGGACAGCGGGATAGACCAGCGCGGCCCGCGCGGTCGAGGCCATCTTGTAGGTGCGTTCCAGATTGGTCGCGAGCTGGTCGAGCACGGCGGGCAGCTTGCCGGAAGACTCGCCGGCCGAGACAACCGAGCGGTAAAGCGCGGGGAAGGCCGAAGGCGCCGAGCGGAGGGAGTCGGCGAGAGTGATGCCTTCCATGACCTGCGCGCGCACGCCGAGGATCAGGGCTTTCACGGACGCCGCGCTGCCATCGGCGGCCGCAGCGGTCAGGGCCTGCTCCACCGTCATGCCGGACTGCAGTAGGACGGCCATCTGGCGGGTGAAGAGGGTGCGCTGTTTGTGCGAGAGGCGGCCCCGCAGGCGCGCGCCGCGTGACTTCGACTGGCCGGATTCCTCAACCTCTACGGGCGTCAGCTGGCGGGCGCGCAGTTCGCGCCGGGCGGAGCGCGGATTGTCCGCCGAGATCACACCGCTGGTGCGCCGGCCATCGGCGGTCAGGGCCTTGTAATCATACGCCGCCATGGGACCAGACCTCCCTGCGGCAGACATGCAGGAGTTCGTCAGGGCTCGTCTCGCCGCTCAGGACATGGCGCATGCCGTTGCTGAACAGCATGTCGGCGCTCGCAAAGGCGACGCGCTCGATCTCGTCTTCGCTGGCCTTGTCATGGATCAGCCGCTTGATGGCCGGATTGATGACGAGCAGTTCGTACGCGCCGAGGCGGCCGGAATAACCCGTGCGGCCGCAGGCATCGCAGCTGCCGGACTGGTAGAGCGTTCCGGAAAAGTCCGCAGGCAGACCAATCCGGGCGGCATACGCCGGGTCCGGATGGAACGGCGTCTTGCAGTGCGGGCAGAGCCGGCGCAGCAGGCGCTGGGCGAGGACGGCGCGCAGGGTGGAGGCGAGCAGGAAGCTCTCGATACCCATGTCGCGCAGACGCGTGATCGCGCCGGCGGAACTGTTGGTGTGGACCGTGGAGAGGGCGAGGCGGCCGGTCAGCGCGAATTCGAGCGCGACCTCGGCGGTTTCGGCGTCGCGGATCTCGCCGACCATCACGATGTTCGGGTCGTTGCGCAGGATGGAGCGGAGCGTGGCGGCGAAGGTCAGGCCGACCTTGTGGTCCATCGGTGTCTGGCTGATGCCGTCGAGGCCGTATTCGACGGGGTCTTCCAGCGTCATGATGTTGACGCGGCCGGTGTTCAGCATGGCGAGCGCCGAGTAGAGCGTCGTGGTCTTGCCGGAGCCTGTGGGGCCGGTGACGAGGATGACGCCGTTGGGCTCGGCGATGACGGCGCGGAAGCGGTCCAGCGTGGCGGGGTCCATGCCGAGACCGTCAAGGCCGACGAGCGCCTGGCGGGTGTCAAGGATGCGCAGTGCGACGCGTTCGCCGTAGCGTGTCGGCAGGGTCGCGACGCGCACGTCCAGGGCGCGGCCGCCGAGCGACAGCGAGACGCGGCCATCCTGCGGCATGCGCTTCTCGGAGATATCCAGACGGCTCATCACCTTGATGCGGGAGACGAGCGGCGCGGCGATGCGGCGCGAGGCGACGAGGACTTCCTGGAGTTCGCCGTCGATCCGGTAACGGATGGAGAGCTTTTCCTCGAACGGATCGATGTGGATGTCGGAGGCGCGGCGCTTGATCGCGTCCTGCAGCAAGCCGTTGATGAGCCGCACGATCGGCGCATCGCCGTCGCCGGCCAGCAGGTCTTCCGTCTGCGGAATACCGTCGAACAGGGTTTCGAGGTTTTCCTGCTTCTCGGCTGCTGCCGCGGCAGTGCCGTCAAGCGCGCCGCCGCCGAAGCCTTCGGACAGAAGCTTTTCAAACGCGATGGCGGAATGCGCTTCCAGCTGGAAGGAGGTGCCCAGGACACGGCGCACTTCGGGCAGGGCAAGCACATCTGCGCCTTCGCGGACGGCGACCGTCACCGGCACCCGGCCGGGAATGACGGCGAAGCCCTTGTCCTTGGCGAAAGCGTAGTGAACCTGCGGCCGCATGCGCGATCACCTCGCCAGATTGGCTGCCGACCCCATCGGCCCGCTGCCGCCCATGACTTCCGTCACATAGCGGTCGATGGAGTTTTCCGGCGGAATGCCGCGCATCAGCTCTTCGCCGCGCACGTACAGGTATTTCTGCTCGGTCGCCGACTTCGCGTCTTCCTTGTTGCGCACGATGGTGGGGCGGATGAAGACCATGAGATTGGTCCGCGTCGTTGCCTTGCCATCGGACCTGAACAGGCGGCCGGCAATCGGGATGTCGCCGAGCAGCGGAACCTTCGACTGGCGGACCGTGTCCGTCTGTTCGACCAGACCGCCGAGAACGATGATCTCGCCGTCATCGGCGAGCACGCTGGCGGTGATCTCGCGCTTGTCGAGGATGAAGTCAGGCGTCAGCGTGCCGATGCTGCCGGAGATGCTCGAGACTTCCTGGCGGATGTCGAGGCGGACCGTGTCGTTCTCGCCGATGCGCGGCGTGACTTCGAGCTGGATGCCGACATCCTGGCGCTCGACGGTGCGGAAGGGGTTCGAGTTGGCCTGGTCAAGGACCTGGCCGGTGGTGATCGGGACTTCCTGGCCGACGATGAGGGCCGAGGTCGCGTTGTTCAGGGTCATGCCGAAGGGCGTCGACAGGATGCGGGAATTGCTGTCCTTCTCGACCGCGTTGAGGATGACGCCGAAGAGGTTGTCACCGGATTGTCCGCCAAAACCGAGCGTCAGGCCGGCGGTGCCGGTCAGGGAGCTGATGGCCGAGTCGCGCAGCGGATTGGCCTTCGTGAGGTCCTCGAAACCATCCGTGAGCAGAGCGCCCGTGAGGGCGAGCAGGTTCGGAGCCGAGCTCGAGAAGTTGGTCGACGCGAACGGGACATTGCTGCTGCCGGTGCCGGAGAGCAGGAATTGCAGCCCCAGCTCCTTCGTCATGTCGTCCGACATTTCCACGATGATGGCTTCGACCATGACCTGGGGGCGGCGCACATCGAGGGCGGAAATGACCTTTTCCATCGCGACCAGCGTTTCGGCATTGCCGCTGATGATCAGGGAGTTGGTCGCCGGATGGTGCGAAATGGTTTGTGCGGGGACGGATGTATCTGACGGCGCGCGCTGGGCCGCGACGCTGAGGCCGACGCGCTCGAGGATCGGGACGATCTCGCCGGCATCGGCATAGTTGAGCGGAATGATGCGAATATTGTCGCGCTGCGGCTCGGTCGTGTCGAGCTGCATGGCCACCTGGCGTGCCCGGGCGACCGAGGCGGGGTCACCGCGCAGGAGGACGGCGTTGCTGGTTTCCGAAGCGACGGCCGTGAAGCGCCGGGCGCCGCCGGCCTGGCCTTGTGCGCCGGATGCGGCGTCGCCCTGCAGGCGGTTCAGGACTGCTTCCATCTCGAGGGCGGGGACGTTGCGGAGGGCGACCGTTTCGGTGACCGACGGATCCTTGTCGATCGCCTCGATCATCCGGCGCACGCGCTGCAGGTTCGAGGCATAGTCGACGACCACGAGCGTGTTCGTGTTGGCGTTCGCGGCGATCTGTCCCTGGCTGTCGAGCACCGGCTTGATCTGCTGCGCGACGTCCATCGCGTTGACGTAGTCGAGCTTGATAATCTCGGTCACGAAGGCGTTGGGGCCCTGGCCAGAGACCGGCGCTTCGGTGGCGGCGATGGCTTCCGGCACGATCCGGTAGGTGTCGCGGCCTGCGGGGATCGCGGCGAAGCCCTGGACGCGGAGCGTGGTCAGGAAGACCTGGAAGAGGTCATCCGTGCTCATCGGCGTCTGCGAGACGACGGAGACGCGGACCTTGCGCACATCGGGGTGGGTGATGAACGTGTAGCCGGTCAGCATCGAGACATCGGCGATGAGCGTGTTGAGCTCGACATCGTCAAGCTTCAGGACGTGCTTGTCTTCGCTGGGGGCGGGGGCCTGCGCGGTTGCGATCTGCGCAGCCGAGAGCGCTGCGGCGGCAGCCAGAAGTATGTGTCTGGTCATTGGGAAAGGTTGGCGCCGGGAGCAACACGCAGGCGCACTATGGCGCCCTGGCGGACAATATCCAGGGCGACGTCTGAACTGCTGGAGACGGACTGGTTGATCTGGTCGGGACGCAGACCTTCGACGGCCTGGCCGTTGATGCGGAGAATGAGGTCGCCCGATTGCAGGCCGGCGGCCTCGAACGCGCCGGCGCCGCGCGGTTCAAGCCGGTAGCCCGACACTTCCCCGCTGCGGAATTCAGGGGTCAACGCGGTATCGGCGGCGAGGGCGGCCGGCGTGACATCGACCACCGGTGCCACGGTGTCCGACGCGTAGACTCGGGCTTCGGCAGGCGCGGACTGCGCGGGATCCTGAACGAAGGGCGCGGTGCGGTAAGGATAGAGGCTGAGCGATTCGATGGAGCCGTTGCGGCTGAGGTGAATGGCGTCAGACGTCACGTTCACGAGAAGGATGCCGGGCATCACTTCTTCGCCGGGGACGAAGCGCTTCTGCGCGCCGTCGGGGAAGGAAATCACGGCGCTGCTGGCGGACGCGTTGCCGGAGACAGAGCGGACGCCGGCGAGTTTCAGGTCGAGCGTGGTTTCGGCTGCCGCCTGGGCGTCGGCCGCGTACATCTGCGGAGCGCCCCCGAAAGGGTTCATCTGGGTCAGGAGGACCGTGGGCGACGCGCTGCCCGAAGCTTGCAGGCTTTCAGATGACAACGTCGCGGAATCCTGAAGCGGGGCGCCCGCGTCCGCCGGTGCGAGGGCGACCCAGGCAAGACGCCCGACGAGGACCCCGACGGTGACCATCAGCAGGGATTCCACAGCCATCCGGCCAGCGTTTTCCATGCGCACGTAAGGTATGCCTCTTTCCATTCTGAAAAGCGCCGCCATCGGAAACCCCTTCGATCCGTACCTTCACGCTAATCACACTTGTGCGACAGTTCCGCGACGAGACGGCTCCATTAATGCTTAAGTATCGAGGCCGTTGCAGTTACGCAACGGCCTCGGGCATTTGAAACTAGAATTCCGTGCTCAGGCCTAACGAAACGCTCGTACCCAGGTCGTATTGGTTGACCTGAACGAAGCCATCATTGCCTGACTGGAATTCGTCGAAGTCTTCATTAAGAAGGTTCTGCGCCTTGAAATCGAACGTGAACTCGCGTCCACGTACATCAAACCCTTTCTTGAAGACCAGGTCGAGGTTTATGCCCGGATCCTGAACAAAGTCAGGTTGGCCGGCCGGAGCGCGGGCTGACGTGCGCTCGCTTGCGTAGGTCGCGAGCAGAGTTGCCTGTGATCTTGCATTGTCATCCTGCCATCCAAGCTGGAAGTTCGCCAGGTGTTCGGACTGTCCCTGCAGGCGCGAACCATCGACAACGAAGTCTGTTGCGGGACGAGGTTGCCCGTTGGACTGAAGCGGGAACACTTCGTCGCCGGCGCTCGCCTGCACTTCCGACTTTGAATAAGTGTAGTTCGCCTGAACCAGGAACTCTTTGTTCTCCATCATCGCCCCCGAGAAGGGGCTGTCGAAGACGCGCTTGAACTCGAGTTCCGCGCCATACAGGATCGCGCGGGGTGCGTTCAGGTAGGTCTGGAAGACCGAGGCGCTCTGTGTGACCACCACGGACTCGACCGGCTTTTCGAGGTCCTTGTAGAACACGCCGGCGGAAACGGTTTGTCCGCGATCGAAATAGAGTTCGTAGCGGGCGTCGAGATTGAGGATCTCCGTATCGGTGAGGAAGGGGTTACCGATGAAGATCCGGCTGCTGTCCGGGTCAAAGTACTGCTGAGGCGCCAGTTCGCGGAACTGCGGACGGCCGATGCTCTGCGAGGCACCGAGGCGAAGCTGCTGATCTTCTGCGAAGTTCCAGGTAAGCGTTGCAGCGGGTAGCAGGTAGTTGTTCTTCACACCGGGAACCGGTGCCGGATCAGCCTCCGACGAGATCAGCGAGAGCGGGGTGACCGACTGGGCGGCGTTCTCGTAGCGCACGCCGAGTGCGGCACGCACCAGCGGGATCACTTCCGCATCGACTTTGGCATATGCGCCGAAAACGTTCAGGTCCGCGTCGAAGGCTCCAGCACCGGCCGAGCCGGTCGTTTCGCGGATTTCGAAGACATCGGGATTGATGTTGAAGTTCGCGAAGAGGAAATCGGCACGCTGCTGCGTGAGTCGGAAATCGAGCGGCGGGTTGGCCGCGATGAAACCGAAGACGCGGGTCTGGGCAGTGCGGTTGTTCTCGTAGCCTTCGATACCTGCAGAGTATTCGATATCGCGCGCGGTGGAGAGCGGCTGCGTGTACTTAACATCGAGTGCGCCGCTGACAATCTTATCGTCAATGTACGAAAACGAAATGCTGTTGTTCGAGCCCGAACCTGCCGGGTTGTAAACGTAGTTGTTCACAAGCGGGTCGAACACATAGCGGATCGCCCGCTCATAGGGAGCATCGCGCTTCGTCTGGGACAGAGCGGTACGCCAGTCAAACGTCCAGTTTCCGCGGAAGTGGCGACCGTTCAGCTGCGAGCTATACAATTCGCGCTCATACCAGGCTGTGCGGTCATCGCGGACGTCGCGCAGGGCGAGGTCATCGAAACCTTCACGGACGAAAGCCTGTTTCGTCGTCTTGCGGATATACAGGTTGGTCCAATCGATCTTGTCATCGCCGGCGTCGAGGCCGAGACCGAACAGGACGTCCCAGCCAATGTTCTGGTCCGTCGAGACGTAATCAAATGTCGAGGTGGCCTGAAGCTGCCCGCCGTTGATTTCGCCAACTTCGAGGCGGCCGTTTTTTGTGCGCCAGCCGTTGCTGTAACCTAGTACGCCAATCAAACCGAGATCGAATCCGCCCAGATCAAAAGATGTTCCGCCAGAGACTTCATAGCTGCCGTTCAGCGGGATGCTGTCATTCGTCTGGATCAGGTTCAATTCGGCGTTCGTGAAGGACTGGCCAATCGCTTGAAGGTCCTGATCTGCAAAATTGCCGCTCTGGATACGAAGGCCCGAGGACATCGCGCGGCGCACGGCTACCGGTATCTTCCGGGTGCCGTCATCAAAACCGATCACATCCGTGTCAGAGCCGAAATAGGTCAGGCCGTCCTTGCCCGTCGTTTCGGTGTTGTAGCTTCCGCCAACACTGACTTCAAGGAAGGGCTCGGCGGGCACGTTCAGCGTGCGAAGATCGATGATGCCGCCGCCGAACTCCCCTGGGAATTCAACGGAATAAGTCTTCTGGACCAATACGTTCTCAAGGATTTTCGTCGGGAACAAATCGAGCGGCACCACGCGCTGGAGTGGCTCAGGGCTTGGGAGGGGCGAGCCGTTGAGGCGCGCGGCCGAATACCGCTCGCCAAGGCCGCGAACATAAACAAAGCGGCCTTCGGCGATGCTGAGGCCTGTAACACGGGCGAGTGCGTTTGCGGCGTCGGAATCGCCTTGGCGCGCGAGGTCTTCCGGCGCGAGATAGGCTGCCACTTCGGACGTGCTGCGAAGCACTTCGGGGATATAGCGTCCGAGAACGACGACTTCGTTCAGCCGGAAGTCTTCATCGACAGCGGGCGCAGCTTCGGTCGGAGCCTCGGCCGCCTCGGTTTCGGTTTCTGTTTCCGCTTCAGTTTCGGTCTGAGCGAAGGCGAATGCCGGGGCAAGGATCGCTGTGGAAGCGATCAACAGGGCCCGGAGAGACAGCGAGTTGAATTTCATGGGTCAGAGATCCTGAGTGGAGTCTTCGGGAAAAGCAGAAAAGCGGAGGCCCGGTTGAGGGGCCTCCGCCATTTCAGAAAGATCAGCAGGGCGTCTCACCCGGCAGGCCGCACGACCAGCCACGATACCAGGTGTCGGTCGAGTTGCGAACGGCGCCGATGTAGTTCACGGAGGTCAGGAAGCCTGTGACGGCGGTGTTCGTGCCCGAAAGGCCTGTGCCGGCGTTCAGCGTTGTCGGGAATGCCGTCGCTGTGACTGCATTCTCGTTCGCGCCGTTGACGATGCCGTTGGTCAGCGTCGAGGTGCCGTTCAGCACGTTGTTTGCGCCAAGAGCGATTTGGGCTTCAGCCTGCGGAGTGGTGACGCCGCTCGAGCCGATGACGTTGCCGCCTGCGCAGGAGAAGAATACCGAGTTGTACAGCGGGCCGTTGCCGCTGACGGCGTTGGGGTTCGTCAGGGTGACAGCGGTCGCCAGGTTGAGGCAAGCTTGGTTGGCAGTGCTGCGGATCACCGAGTTGTAGACGCGTGCCGTGTGGCCCGTGTTGTGGACAATGGCCTGACGGGTCGTTGTCGGGCGCATGACCACAGTAAAGTTGGAATAGGTCGGACGTGTGAAGTAGTCGGCGGTGTTGGTGCCGCGCGAGCTGGTCTCCCAACCAAAGTCGCCGCCGCCGTCACGCTGGACGATGATGCCAAACTGGGCAGCGCCGCGCCAGCCGGAGTCGGTATCGAAAGAGTCGTCATCGTTGCCGGTCAGAACGATGTTGCGAACGTTGACGTTGCCGCCAAAGATTTCGATGCCGTCATCCGAACTGTTGTGAACCTGGACGTATTCGACGGTGGTGCCGGAGCCGACACCGGCGAGGGTGATTCCGTTAAGCTCGTTGTTCGGCGCAATCTCGAAGCCCGAATAGGAGAGCTGGAGGTAACGCAGGCGGCCGCTGTTCTCGGATGGCGAGTTGCCGCCGTAGAATGCGTTCGAACCTTCAACCTGGGCTTCGCAAGCAATGTTCGGAGGTGTCACGCCGACGGGGCAACCATCTGTGGTTGGTGCGCGGCCATTGATGACGAGTCCGCCCCACTGGCCGATCGAGTTGATCGTTGCGGTGCCTTCGACGCTCTGACGCGAGGTCATCCTGATCGGGGCGGTCGCGGTACCTTCAGCAAAAATCTGCGAGCCGCGGTTCACAAGAAGGAAATCCAGGCCCGAGTTGCCGAAGATGGTGACACCGGGTTCGATGGTCAGGATGCCTTGCTGGCCGCCAGCGAGAGGTGCGAGCGGGTTGGGGCCAAGGTCGGTACCAACCTGGGTGCGGCCGCTCACGGAATAGATCGTGCCGGCGCGCTGCGGAACGACAAGGTTGCCGGTGATGGTCGAAGGAAGCTGACAAATGCGGCGGTTGGAGACCGTGCCGACGTTCGAGAAGCCAGCCGGGCAATCAGCGGCGGGCGTACCGGGGGCTGGGCCGG